>JADMIO011367037.1_pt1 | contig 75539 bp, 71 predicted proteins | sample 8958161 | NCBI WGS metagenome assembly JADMIO01 (sample SAMN16585339, study PRJNA669376) | soil metagenome | isolation source: Crop rotation soil | place: USA: Cullars Rotation, Alabama | collected 2011
TGCTGTCATTCCGGGGCGGCCCGTCAGGGCCGAACCCGGAATCCAGAAGCGGGTTCGGTGTATCTGTCTGGATTCCGGGTTCGCGCTGCCGCGCGCCCCGGAATGACGCAGATGTAGACCCCTACCAGCGCTGTGTCCCGGGCGCAGCGCAGCGCGATAGCGGTGCGTTGCTGACCCGGGACAGTTAAGGCTTCTGAGTTTGGAACGGCCCCGGATCAGCGGCGCAACACTTCGTGCTGCGCCGCATCCGGGGCACTCCTAGCCCTTGCTCTTCTTCGCCGCCTGGTCCTTCAGGCGGTAGAGCGCTTCCATCGCTTCGCGCGGTGAGAGATCGTCCGGATTGAGGGCGGTGAGAGCCGCGGACAGACGATCCTCGGCCGATGGCGGCTGGTCCTGCGACGGCCTCGGCGCCGCAAACAAAGGCAGATCCTCGAAACCTTTCGGCGCGCTGCGGTCTTCCTGCTCAAGCTTCGTGAGCACCGTCCTGGCGCGCTCGATGACGCTTGCCGGCAGACCCGCGAGCTTCGCCACCTGGATGCCGTAGGAACGGTCGGCCGCGCCGGCGACCACTTCGTGCAGAAAAACCACGTCGCCCTGCCATTCCTTCACGCGCACGGTCGCGTTGTGCAGCCGGTCGAGCCGCCCCGACAGCGCGGTCAATTCGTGGAAGTGCGTCGCAAACAGCGCGCGGCATTTGTTGACGTCGTGCAGGTGCTCGACCGTCGCCCAGGCAATCGACAAGCCATCGAATGTCGCGGTGCCGCGGCCGATCTCGTCAAGGATGACGAGTGCGCGCTCGCCGGCCTGGTTGAGGATGGCGGCGGTCTCCACCATCTCGACCATGAACGTCGAGCGTCCGCGCGCGAGATCGTCGGCCGCGCCGACGCGCGAGAACAGCCGGTCCACCACGCCGATATGCGCGTGCTTTGCCGGAACGAAGCTGCCCATCTGCGCCAGGATCGCGATCAGCGCGTTCTGCCTGAGAAATGTGGATTTTCCCGCCATGTTGGGGCCGGTCAGCAGCCAGATGCGCCCGGCCTGCGCTTCCTGTGGCGGCGACAGGTCGCAGTCATTGGCGATGAATGGCGTGCCGTCGCGCGACAGCGCCTGTTCGACCACCGGATGACGGCCGCCTTCGATGATGAAGACGTGGCTGTCGTCGATGTGGGGGCGCGCGTAGCCGCGCTCGGTCGCAAGCTGGGCGAGCGCGCTAGCGACATCGAGGCTGGCCAGCGCCGCGGCGCAATCCTTGATGTTGTCGCTCTGCGCGATCACGCCGGCCGTGAGCCGCTCGAAAATCTCCAGCTCGAGGCCGAGCGCGCGCTCGGCAGCGCTGGCGATCTTTGCCTCCAGCGCGCCCAGCTCGGTCGTCGTGAAGCGCACCTGGCCGGCCAGCGTCTGGCGATGGATGAAGATGCCGTTGAGCGGCGCACTCATCAGCCGCTCGCCGTGCTGGGCGGTGACCTCGACGAAATAGCCGAGCACATTGTTGTGCTTGATCCGCAGGATGCGAATGCCGGTGTCTTCGGCGTAACGCGCCTGCAGCGCCGCGATGACGCGCCGGGATTCATCGCGTAACGCGCGTGTCTCATCGAGCGCGGGATCGTAGCCTTCGCGCACGAAGCCGCCATCGCGTTTGAAGGCCGGCAGCTCGGCCGCAAGCGCAGCCGACAGTTCGGCGGCGAGCATTCCATCCGGCTTGCGGCAGGCCTGCACGGCGTCGGAAATTTCCGCCGGCATGTCCTTGAGCGAGGCGAGGGCGCGCGCAAGATCGGCGGCGGCCAGGACGCCATCGCGGATCGCGGCAAGATCGCGCGGTCCGCCACGGCCAAGAGCCAGCCGCGACAATGCGCGCGCGAGATCGGGCGCGGCCTGCAGCCGCGAGCGCGTGTCGGCGCGGGCGGCGGTCTCGCCGGCAAACGCCGCGACGGCGTCGAGCCTTTTGGCAATCTGCGCAGGATCGGTCAGCGGCGCCGACAGGCGTTGCGCCAGCATCCGCGAGCCGGCCGCGGTCATCGTGCGGTCGATCGCGTCGAGCAATGAACCGCGCCGGTCGCCGCCAAGCGTGCGCATCAATTCGAGATTGGCGCGCGTGGCATGATCGATCGCCATGCTTGCGGACGCGGTTTCGCGCAATGGCGGCGACAAAGGCGGACGCTTGCCGAGCTGCGTGCGCTCGACATAGGTGACGCAGGCCGCGGCGGCGGTCAGTTCCAGTCGCGTCAGCGTGCCGAAGGCCTCGCTGGTCGCCACCGCGAAAAACGACGTCAGCCGCCGTTCGGCCGTTGCGCCGTCGAACACGTCGCGCGCCAGCGGCGTGACGGCCGGAAGCGAGCGCCAGTAGGCGGCGAGATCGGCCTCCCCGAACAGCGCGTCCGACACGATGATCTCGCCGGGCTCGAGCCGTGCAATTTCGGCGGAGAGTGTCGCACGGTCGCACTCGCCAACGCGGAATTCGCCGGTGGAGATATCGATCCAGGCCAGCGCGAACTGGGCGTCCTCGCCGGCCGACGACATCCGCGCGCGGGCGATGGCGAGGAGATAGTTGTTGCGGCCGGCATCGAGCAGCGTGTCCTCGGTCAGCGTGCCCGGCGTCACCAGCCGGATCACGTCGCGCCGCACCACGCTTTTGGAGCCGCGCTTGCGGGCCTCGGCCGGATCTTCGAGCTGCTCGCATACCGCGACGCGATGGCCGAGAGCAATCAGCCGATGGAGGTATTCATCGGCGCGCACCACCGGGACGCCGCAGAGCGGCACATCCTTGCCGAGATATTTTCCGCGCTTGGTCAACACGATGCCGAGCGCTCGCGACGCGACCTCGGCGTCCTCGAAGAACATCTCGTAGAAATCGCCCATCCGGTAGAACAGCAGACAGTCCGGGTTGGCGGCCTTGATCTCGACGAACTGGGCCATCGCCGGCGTGACGCGGCCGTCATCGGGTGGCGTTGCGCCGGGTGCGTCGTTTTCAGCCGTGCCGATGGGTTGCGTGAGCGCCATGGGCGCGCAGGTTAGCAGATGGCCGCCGCGCTTCTACGCACGAGGGCGCCGGTTCGCCGCGTCATGCCCGGCTTTTCAACACTTACCCCCGGCATTTCGGGGGCGTGCGGGCACATGAATGACATCGAGCCGTCTCGCCGTTCGTCCCCGCGCCAGCGGGGACCCAGCCTTAGCGGACGTCGCGTCCCGGCGCAGCGCATCACGAAGTGGTGCGCTGCAGACCCGGGACCGCGCCAACGCACCGGCCCTCATTCGTAACGGTCCCGGATCAGCGGTGCGTCATTTCATGCCGCACCGCATCCGGGACATGACAGTCTTTGTGCCGCCTTGACCGAACCTCACCCGAATAGATGACACGCATCACCCGCCACCGTTCGTCCCTTCGCAAGCGGGGACCAGTCTTTGGAACGAATGAATTTTTCTAATCGAGCGCACTGTCGCAATTTTGCATCGCTTGCGCACCGAATCTCATTTTTTCGTTTTTGTCCAAACGGTCGTCGTAGCCCTCCAAGTTTTCCTGCGCAGCCCTCCGTAACCATTTAATCGCGCCAAACCAGCATCGGCGCAACGCCGGAGCTTCGGCCGCGCGGCCTGCAATGCCGCAGAGGGCTGAACGCATCGCAGAAACGGCGAGCAAGCCGCCGGGGACGGAGTTGGGGATGAATCGTGCAGGGATGAATACTGTTTTATGCCGCGTTGCCGCGGCGCTGATGCTGTCGACCGCGCCGTTTGTTGCGGTCGAGCGGGCAAGTGCGGCTTGCACTCCGGCGGCACCGATCAACAACACCACCGTCACCTGCACGGGCACAACGACAGATCAAAACCCGCCCAATGGCTGGGGCACCGGCGCTGAAAGCGGCGATACCATTACCGTGCAGTCCGGTGCGTCGGTGACATCGACGTCGCCGAGTGCACTCAATCCCGCCGGAATAAGCATTTCTGACGGCACGATAAACAATTTTGGAACCATTTCGAGTGCGACATTCGGAGTCAATTTCCTCAATGGCGGCACCGTGAACAATTCCGGTGTGATCGGGACTGGTGACATAGGTATCGCCTCAAGTACGGACCTCACTGTTAGCAATAGTGGCAAAATTCAGGGAAACGGTGTTGCTATCCGAGCTGGAAATCTTAACGAAACCGCCGCGCTCAATGTCACCAACAACAGCCTGATTCAGACGACTGGTGCGAACGGCGTTGCTATCCAGACCTTCGGCACTGCAACCGTCAGCAACATCGGTGATGGCATCGTCAGCGGCATCATTTTCGGCGCTGCTTTCGGCATCGATGCGGCAAACGCCAATGTGACCAACAGCGGCTCGATCACAAGCAACGCGACCGCCATCCATGCGACGGGGACCACGACCATCGCGGGCAATGCGGGCGTTATCGCCGGCAGTGCATTCGGCATCGACGCTGGGACGGCCAATGTCACGGCGAACACTGGCAGTATCAAGGCAGTCGCCGTGAACGGCATCGCCGTCCATGCTGCAAACGACGCCACGGTGAATAACGCCGGAACGATCGCCGCCGACGCCGATGTTGGCACGGCTATTGAGGCACCGACAGTCAACGTCACGGCCAACACCGGCACGATCCGGGCAGACGGCACAAGCGGAAATGCTATCAACGGCTTCACCGCGACGGTGAACAATGCTGGCACGATAAGGGCAAACGGCTCGAATGGCACCGCCATCAACGGTGTCGTTGAAAATATCACCAACAGTGGCGTCATTCAGGCAACCGGAACACGCGGCATCGCCATCAACGCCGCCGGCACCGCGACGGTCAGCAACACGGGGGATGGCATTAATTCTGGAGTCATCTCGGGCAGCACATTCGGCATCAGTGCCGCAACGGTCGACGTCACCGCCAACACCGGCAAGATCGAAGCGACTGCTAACAATGCCGTCGCCATCATCGCCGACGGCGCGGCGGACGTCTCGACCTCGGGCCAAATCCTGTCACTGGCGCCACTCGGCACCGCCATATTCAGCTTTAACGGTCCCGTCACGGTGAAGAATTCCGCGACCGGGACAATCTCTGCTGGCAGCGCGGCTATAGAGGCCAATGGGGGTATTGTGCAGGTCAACAATGCCGGCCTGGTCGAAGCGACCAGCGCCTCCGCCGGCGCCATCGTAGGGCCCGCGGTCACGGTGAATAATTCCGGCAAGATCCAGGCAACCGGAGCAAACAGCTTTGCCATCTTTGCCGACGAATCGGGCGCAGGCGCCACGGTGACCAACACCGGCATCATCTTGGCCGACAAGGCTGCTATCTCGAGCAACGCCACTGCCAATATCGACAATTCGGGAACGATTCAGGCAATCGGCGCGAATGGCGTTGCCGCGACAGCCATTTTCGCTCAAGAATCCATCACCCTTAAAAATTCCGCCACCGGCGTTGTGACCGCTCCCCTCGAAGCTATCAGGTCCGTGTCCGACGTTAATGTCACGGCGAACGCCGGCCTGATCGAGGCGACAGCGGTGGGGGCCATCGCGATTGACGCGCTTCATGACGTGACTGTCAACAACTCCGGCACGATCCAGGCGAACGCGGACAGTGGCAATGCCATTCTGGGCGGTGTTGTCACCGTCGCTTCGAATTCCGGCACGATCCAGGCAACGGGTCCGAACGGCGTCGCCATCCAAGGCGCAACTGTCAGCCTCAATGCGAATACCGGAATGATCCAAGCAACGGGGCCCGGCGGCATCGCCATTCGCGCTGACGGCACCGCAACGGTGAATAATTCTCAGACGGGCACCATCACCGGAGCCCTCAATGCAATTGAGATGCAAGATGGAACGGTCACGAACTCCGGCACCGTTTCCGCTGGAAGCGGTACGGCCGTCAGTTCCGGCAACAGCGCGACCGTCAAAAACCTTGCCGGCGGCCTTATATCAGGCGGCACAGTTGGCGTCGGAGCCCACTTGCTCGACGTAACGAATGCCTTCGGCGCGACGATTGTCGGCGGCAACACCGGTATCGATGGCTCCGGCACCGTACGCACCGCGGGCACGATCTCGGGCGGAACGGCGTCAGTGTCTTTCCATGGCACCGGCACCAACACGCTGATCCTGCAGACCGGCGCAATCCTCAACGGTGATGCGGTCGGCAGCACCGCCGGCGCGACCAACAACCTTGTTTTTCAGGGTAGTGGCGTTGCGGCGAATAACTTCCTCAACTTCAACACGCTCGATGTGCAGGCGGACGGGACATGGGTCTGGGGCAGCAACGCCGGCGGCAGTTTCGGCCAGACCACCGTGAGCAGCGGAATCTTCGCCGTCGATGGCCTGCTGTTCAGCCCGGTCACCGTAAACGCGGGGGGCACACTCGCAGGCAGCGGCACCATCCACGGCGAGGTTTCGGCGGCGAATGGCGGCACGATCGCCCCGGGCGCCGCCGTGCCATTCAGCACGTTGACGGTGCAGGGCAATGTCAACTTCGCCAGCGGCTCGATCTATCGCGTCAACATCGGCGCCGCGGGGAAGAATGACAAACTACTGCTGGACGGCGGCGGGTCCGCCAGCCTGACCGGCGGCACCGTCAATGTGCTGGGACAAAGGGGCTTTGCGCTCTCGACCCCGTACACGATCCTCACCGCCACCGGCGGCCTCAACGGCACCACGTTCAGCGGCCTCAGCAGCAGCCTGGCCTCGGCCTTTCTCACGCCCTCGCTCAGCTATGACGCCAATGATGTGTTCCTGACGCTGACAGCCGGCAATGGCGGTGGATCCGGCTTCGGCTTTGCCGGCGCGGCGCAGACCCGCAATGAGCGCGCTGTTGCTGCGGCGCTCGACGCTGGTCCGACAACCAGCGGGCTCATCCTCGCACTGCTCACGCAGACCATCGAGGGCGCGCGGCAGGCCTTCGATGCGCTCTCCGGCGAAATCTTCGGCAGCCTGCACAGCACGCAAACGAGTGAGGCGCAGTTCGCGCGCGGCGCGATGCTCGGCCGCATGCGGCAGGCTTCGTATGCGGGCGTTCCCGGCGAACTGGGCGCGCTTGGCTTTGCCGGCCCGCAACTGGCTTATGCGTCGGCCGATGGCAATGGCATCCCGGCGAAGGCCGCGCCCGGCGCCGGCGACCGGTCGCGCGATCTGACCTTCTGGGCGCAGGGTCTCGGCGGCTGGGGCCGCACCGATAGCGACGGCAATGCCGCCTCGGTGACCAGCCGGTTCGGCGGTTTCCTCTCCGGCGCCGATGTGCGGTTCGGCGATACGCTGCGCGCCGGCCTGGTGGCGGGTTTCGTGCGCTCCAATCTCAGCGATGCCGCCCGCTCAAGCAGCGCCGGCATCGACAGCGTGCAGCTCGGCGCCTATGCCGGCGGGCGTATCGGCGCATTCAATCTGCGCGGCGGGGCTTCAATCTCGATCGACAGCATCGATACCAGCCGCGGCATCTTCTTTCCCGGCTTGACCGACAAGGCGAATGCGCGCCTGCACGGCAACGTCGGGCAGGTCTTCGGCGAGGTCGGCTACGGCATGGCGTTCGACCGGATCGCGCTCGAGCCGCTCGCCGGACTGGCTTACGTGCATCTGCACGATGGTGCGTTCGTCGAGAGCGGCGGCATCGCGGCGCTGTCCGGTTCAAGCGCCAACGAGAACCTTGGTTATGTATATCTCGGGGCGCGGGCGGCCACCGCGGTGCCGCTCGCCAACGGCACCGTGCTGGTGCCGCGCGCCACGCTGCAATGGCAGCACGCCTTCGGCGACGTGACACCGGTGACGGCGCTCGCCTTCCAGGGCACGGGCACCGGCTTCTCGGTCGCGGGAATTCCGATTGCGCGTGACACGGCGCTGGTGGAAGCCGGCTTTGACTGGCGCTTCAGCCCGCAGGCGAAGCTTGGCGCCTTCTACCAGGGCGAGCTCGCCGCCCACGCGCAGACCCACGCGCTCAAGGGCGCCTTCACCTGGGATTTTTGAGCGGGCCGGGCGCGCGCAAATAACTCCGTTCGTCCCCGCGCAAGCGGGGACCCAGTGCTGAAAGACGAATGAGCTTTCATCCGTCATGCGCGGGCTTGTCCCGCGCATCCACGTCTTAGATCTCTCAATAAGGAAGACGTGGATGGCCGGAACAAGTCCGGCCATGACGAAGGCTAGCTATACCCCTATTCCCGCTCATTCCCGCGTAAGCGGGAATCCAGTGCTTTACGGTCTGGGTCCCCGCTTTCGCGGGGACGAACGGATAAAGAGAACTGAACCGCGCTGCTCTGGGCCTGCTTTCGCGGGGACGAACGGATAAAAAGACGCAAACGGTATTGCGCCCCGCCCCCGCACCCCGCGCCACTCAGCTCTTGAACTTCACGCCGGTGATCGCCTCGAGATTGCCGTGCCAGATCTTTTCCTTCTCGGCTTTCGGCATGTCGATGCCTTCGATGATGCGCAGGGTTTCGCGCGTATACATCGTCCCCTTCTCGGGATCGAACGGGCAGTCGGAGGCGAACACGATCTTGTCGGGATCGTAGAACGCAAATCCCGCATGGGTCGCCGGCACGCCGCCGAACACCGCCGTGTCCGCGTAGAACGTGTGCTTGAAGTAATCGAGCGGGCGCTTCTTCAGCTTCTTCAGAATGAGGCTGAGGTCCTCGTCCGACGTGCGCGCGCCGAGCTGATCCCAGCCCGGGCCGATGCGGCCTTCCAGCATCGGCGCGATGCCGCCGAAATGATGCGTGATGATCTTCAGGTTCGGGTATTTGTCCATGATCCCGGAGAACACCAGCCGTGCCATCGCCGCGGCGGTCTCGTAGGACCAGCCGAAGGTCCACCAGATTTCGTATTTCGATTTCTTCTCGGACAGATAGTCGGGGAAATTGGCGGCGCGCGCCGGATGCATCCAGATCGGCTTGTTGAGCCGGTTCATGGCGGCGAAGAACGGCTCGAACGCCGGATCGTCCAGCGGCTTGCCGGCGATGTTGGTGTAGATCTGCACGCCGAGCGCGCCGTTCTTCAATGAACGCTCGGCTTCGGCGACGCCGGCATCGGGGGCGATCAAGGCGGCCTGCGCCACCCAGCCGGGAAACTGGTCCGGATACTTCGCGCAGATATCGGCAAAACCGTCATTCACCAGTTTGGTGTATTCCAAAGTGAGCTTGGCATCGCCCTTGGTCATCACCTCCAGTGGCGGCATCGGATAGGACAGGATCTGCGCATAGTCTTTGAAGCCATCGACGATCTTGCGGCGGATTTCGAGGTCGTGAATGCAGGGAATCTCGCGCACCCGCTTGCCGATATCGGTGTGGCCACTTTCGACCAGCTTGTTGAAATATTTTTCCGGAATGAAGTGGGTGTAGGCGTCGATACGCATGACCTCTCCTGTGTGACCTGCTTTTTTTTCGTAGGGACTCAATAAGGCGTAATAACGTTGAGAAGCGCCTGCTTGCGCTCGTTGACGACGACGGCGCGGGCGCGCGCGAGCGCATCGGGCAGGTCCGCCGGCTTCTCCACGCGTTCGGCATGGGCGCCTTGCGCGCGTGCCATCTCCTCGAAGGGCGGCGACGGATCGAGATCGGCGAGCACGCGGCCGTCGGTTTCCCCGGCCACGCCATCCTTGAACATCGACAGCGTGGCGCGGCGCACCGCGCCATAACGGCTGTTATTGAACACGATGGTCAGGATCGGAAGATTGTGAACGGCGGAGACCCAATGCCCGACCATGGGATTGGCGAACATATAGGCGCCGTCGCCGAGCGTGGCGACGACGAACTCATCCGGCGCCGCCAGCTTGGCGCCGAGCGCCGCGCCCAGGCCCCAGCCCAGACCGCCGGCCGGACCGAGCGCGAAGAACGTACCCGGCTTCTCGCGCGCGCAATGGTCCGGCCGCAACGGGTACTCGTTGATGATGATGGCGTCCTTGCCGACGGCGTCGCCGATGGCGTGCGACAGATGCTCGGGCGAAATCGTCGTGCCGGCGGCTGAATCCTTGGCAAGCTGGGCGCGCCGGGTGCGCATGCGGTCGGTGAGGCGGGCACGGCGCGCAGCGATGCGCGCCTCCGCCATCTGCAGACGCGGCTCGACCGCGCGCACCAGTGCTTCGAGCGCCTGGGCGGCACCGGCCTGGACGGCGAGATCGCTCGGGAAACTGCGCATCGGATAACGCACATAGAACGGATCCTCGCCCACGTGAGCGACGCGGCAGCCGCCGGGCGGATGCTGGAGATGCGGGATCCACGGCACGTCGGATTCGAGCACGATCACCAGATCGGCATCGGCAAGCAGGGTGCCGGGTTCAAAACCGAAATGCATCGAATGACTCGACGGCAGGCAGACCGTGCGCGGATTGTGAACAACGATGGGAATGGCGCAGCGTTCGGCCAGGCGATCGAGAAAGGGGACGGCCTCTGCGGGCAACGCGGCGGTGACAATCAAGGGACGCTCGGCCGCCGCGATCCATTCGGCAAGCGTTGCGATCGTGCGCGGATCGGGATGCGCGTGCGCGGCCTGCGGCCGCGGTTTCGTCGGCCCGACCGGCTCGGGCAGGGCGGCAGACAAAGGCTCACGGGGCAGCACGACATAGACCGGCCCGCGCGGATGCGCCATCGCCACCTCGACGCCGCGCGCCACCATGTCGCCGACCTGGCCAGGCACGCGCAGCTCGTAATCCCATTTCACGAGCTCGCGCACCATGCCGGCCTGATCGAACATTTCTTGCGCCCAATGGATCGGGCGCGTGCGCGAGCCGAAGCTGCCTTTCTCGGTCACCGGAGTCCGTCCGGCGGCGAGAATGAGCGGCACGCGGTCGCGCGAGAGGTTGGTGAGGTTGTTGATCGTGTTGGCGGTGCCGACATTGACGTGCACCATCACCGCCTGCGGACGGCCGTTCATCAGGTAGGCGCCGTGCGCCATGGCGACCGCGAGATTCTCGTGCGGCACCAGGACAGGCTTCGGCACCTTGGCATTGGTTTTCTTGGCGCGGCTGAATGCCTCCACGATCGGCGGAAAATCCGTTCCGGGATTTGCGAAAAAATAGTCGGTGCCGTGATCGGCAAGCGCGCGCAGGAACGCTTCGGCGGCGATTGTTGGCCGTTGTCCTGACGGTGCGGCCGGCATGAGGTTTCGCCCCTTGGTCGCCCGCTAATCGTTCGATTGAACGAGAAGCAGACGCAGTTTTTGTTGGCGCGCAGTCATAACCGAGGAGGCGCGGGGTGACAATGTCGAGCTATGCGGAAAGGCACGGCTAGCCCGAAGGAGGGGCAATGCGGTTCTGCCGTCATGGCCGGGCTTGTCCCGGCCATCCACGTTTTTCTTGTGATGAGCCGCCAAGACGTGGATGCCTGGCACATAGGCGTGCGAAAGCACGCCGTCCTTCGGACGGCTATGGCCGGGCATGACAATGAGAGGCCGTGCGACGGGACTATGCAGTAAACTATTCCGCCGCGACACGGAGGGCCGCCCGGCCGTCGATCTCGGCGAGGCATTTTGAAAGGCTTTCGCCGTCCGGATCGAGCAGAGCGGCCGTGCGTGCGTTGGCGATCGCATCCGCGGCGGCGGCCTGTGGGATTTGGCCCGCAAGCGCGGGGCGGATGACGCGATCCTCGATGATCCGGTAGTTCGAGAGGCCGCGCGCATGCGTATCGCCGTACCCCTTGATCAGGCGGGCGCATTCGGCGATCTCGAGCGCGAGCGCGGGTGAGGACCGCGCCCCTTCGCGGATCAGCGCCAGCCAGCTGTCGATCTGCAGCTGCTCCTGCTTGTAGCGATGACCGTAGGGCCGAAGCGGCCGCAAGCCGGCGAGAAAAAGAAATCGCAGATAGCCGCTGATCGACGTCGAATTGATCTCCATGCCGAAATACACGCGGCCAAGCCAGCCTTTCCGCTCGGCCAGCCGCAAAATCGGCCGCGCCAGGAACGAGGGCAGGAGCTGGCACATTTCCTCGATGCCGGGCTTGAGAAAATCATGCACCGAGTAAGGCTCGCCGGCCGCATGCAGCTCCTCGCGGGCGATGCGGCGCATGCGGGCGGGTGCGATCTTCGCCTGCGCGACGCGCACGACATCTTCATAGGACATGCGCACGGCAAGGTGGCGGGCAACTTCCTTCAGAAGCTTGCCCTGCGTGCCGGCCGCCTGATCCGCTTCGATGATCGGCCGCAGGCGGCTGAGATAAAGCCACGCATAGGCAACGCTTTGATAACCGATCAGCCGCCGCACGCCTTCGAGGCCCACAACCTGCGCGACCGCCGGAAACGTGCGGGCGACTTCGTGCTCGACCAGCGCCGGCGTGGTGGCGGCATTCTTCTTTTTGTCCACGAGCGGCGCCGGCTGCGCGTTCGCGCGGGCGGCTTCGTATCCCGCGTGAAATCCGCGCAGATTGCTCTCGACCGACTTGCCATCGTCACGGATCGCCGCTTCGAACTGCTCGGGCTTGAGCGGCAGCCGGCCGCTGCCGGCGATCGCGCCGAACATCACGGCATTGATGATCGAGCCGCTTTGTCTGGCGAGCGCCTCCATGTCGATCAGCAAGGCATCGCGTGAATTGTCCCTGATCACCTTGATAAGCCTGTCGCGGTCGAAGCGGCCGTCGCCCATGGCGATCTTTTCGTCCATGGCAAAAAAGCGGCTGAGCGATCCGATGACATGCGTGCGATCGCGCGTCACGAAACCGTTCGACACGGTTCGCCCGGTTTCCAGCAGCTCGCTGGCCACCGCAATGTCGATATCGCCCACGCCGGGGGTGAGCGCGAGCACCGGCCGCCGCCCGGCGAGCTCGTGCGCCGGCACGGGGAAAATCTCTATGTAATATGTCGTGGCGCCGGTCCGTTGCGCGACGCCCGGAATCGACGTGCTTTGCACGGGAAATCCGGCCTTTTCCGCCGCCGACACGATCCATTGTGTCAGCACGCCGCCGCCTTCGCCGCCGAGCGCGGCAATCAGCAGTGTGATGGGGCGTTGCGCCGTCATGCGGGCACTTCGCCGGAATAACCGCCGAGCCAGCCGATCACTTTCTGCCGGAGCCGATGTATGAAACGATCGCGCCAGGTCGCGTTGCGCACGATTTCGGCGCGGTAGAACGACGGGCACAGCACGGCCGCATGCGCGACCTCGCCACACAGCCCGCAGCCGACACACGATTCAACAACGGTCGCCACCGGATCGGTGCGCAGCGGATCGGGAGACGGTTTCACCGTCAGCGACGGGCAGCCGGACAGCCGGATGCACGAATGATCCCCGGTGCAGATCTCGTCATCGACGCCGTAACGCGTGCGCGTGACGCGCTCGCCGCGCTTGAGCTTTTCGGCATCTTCCGCGCGCACGCGCCGCTGACGCGCCAGCTGGCATTCGCCATCGGCGATGATCACTTTCAGCCCGCGCTCGGCCGTCTTCATCGCCTCCTTGAGCGTCTTGACCATCACGCTGACGCTGTAGGTCCGCACCTTGCGCAGCCAGTGCACGCCCATGGCGCGCAGCGTCTGCTCGATATCCATTCCGGGCGAAACGCCGGTACGGCCCATGGCGCTGGAGGGAATGTATTGCTGGCCGGTGGCGGAGGCGTAACCGTTCTGCATCACGATCAGGACGCCGTCGCCCTTGTTGAACAGATTGGAGGCAACCCCGGTGATCAATCCGTTGTGCCAGAAACCGCCGTCACCCATGACGGCGATCGGGCGCTTTTCCATGTTCGGCGTCACGGCGGCGGCGCTTGCCAGCGACATGCCATAGCCGAGGATGGAGTTGCCAAGCGAAAACGGCGCAAAGGTCGCGAACGAATGGCAGCCGATATCGGCGCTGATATGCGTCGGTCCCAGCTCGCGCTGCATTAGCTTGATGGCCGAAAATACCGGACGCTCGGGACAGCCGGTGCAAAAGGCCGGCGGGCGCGGCGGCAGGGGACCCAATGCCGATGCCGCTTTCGCCTTGTGCGCGACGAGGCCGCGCGCTTTTTCGGCGATGGTGTCGGCGTCGATGCCCTTTGGCTTGGCGTCCTGCAGAAATGCCGCGAGCGCTTCGAGCAGAACGTCGGATGCATATTCGCCCACCTTCGGCAACGGGCCCTTGCCGAGGACGCGCGTATTGATGTCGGCGCGGCGCAGCTCAACATTGACCGCCTGCTCGATGTAGTCGGGATAGCCTTCTTCCACCACCAAAACGGCCCGTTTGGAGGCGCAGAACTCGCGCAGCTCCTCCGGCACCAGCGGATAGACCACATTGAGAACCAAAATCGGGATGCGCGACGCGCCGAAAACATCGGCAAGCCCCATGCGCTCGAGCGCGCGCAGCACGCTGTTGGTGAGCCCGCCCATCACGATGATGCCGACGTCGCTCAGGTCGCCGTCGAGGCTTTCATTGAGCTTTTGCTCACGGATGAAAGCACGGGCGGCCGGCAGACGCTCTTCAACTTTCAGGCGTTCCTGCGTGAAGATCACCGGTGGGTGCGCCAGCCGTCCATATTCGAAGCGGGGCGGGCCGGGAAGCTTGTCGAGGCCGGATACCACGCCTTTGCGGTTGGTCTTGGCGGCGAATTCCCCAGTGGCATGGCAGGCGCGGATCCGCAGCTCGAGCATGACCGGCGCGTGGCTGGCTTCCGACAGTTCGAACCCCTTTTCCACCGTGCGCACGATCGACGGCAGGTCGGGACGGGGATCAAGCAGCCACATCGAAGACTTGAGAGCGTAGGCGTAAGAGCGCTCCTGGATGACGCTCGCGCCCTCGCCATAGTCCTCGCCGAGAATGATCATGGCGCCCCCGACGACGCCGGGCGAGGCAAGATTGGACAATGCGTCGGCGGCAACATTGGTGCCGACGATCGATTTCCAGGTCACTGCTCCGCGCAGCGGATAGTTGATGGATGCGCCGAGCATAGCGGCGGCCGACGCCTCGTTCGAGCATGTCTCCAGATGCACGCCGAGCTCGGACATGATGTCCTCGGCGTCGACCAGCACGTCGAGCAGATGCGAAACCGGCGCGCCCTGATATCCGCCCACGTAAGAGACGCCCGATTGCAGCAGCGCCTTGGTGACCGCGAGGATGCCTTCGCCGTGGAAGGTTTCGCCGTCACCCAGCGTCAGCGCCTGAACTTCCTTCTTGAACGACCGTTCCATCGTCAGGCCTCAAGGCAGATAGTTGGGACCCAAACTATATAGCACGTCACCCCCTACATGTGCGAGGGCAGCCAGAGCGCGATAATCGGAAACGCGATCAGAATTACCAAGCGAATCAGGTCGGTAATGATGAAGGGGATAACGCCCTTGAAAATGGTGGCAAAACTCACGTCCTTGATCACGCTTTTTATCACAAAAACATTCATGCCGACCGGCGGGTGAATGAGGCCGAGCTCGACCGTCATCACGATGATGACGCCGAACCACAGGGGGTCGAAGCCGAGATGGGTAATGACGGGAAAAATGATGGGGATGGTCAGGATGATCATGGCCATCGCGTCCATCAGGCAGCCCAATACCAGATACATCAGCATGATCAGGGCCAGTACGCCGTAACGGCCGAGCCCGAGCGCGGTGAGAAATTCTGTCACCTTCTGCGGCGTTTGCGTGATGGTAAGGAAATAACCGAACAGCAGCGCGCCAATGAGCACGGTGAACACCGCGGCAGCGGTGCGCGTTGCCTGCAACAGCGAACTCAGGATACCGGCCCGGTCGAGGCGCCCGCTCAACACACCGATCAGGAACGCGCCACTGGCGCCGACGCCGCCGGCTTCCGTCGGCGTGAAGCGGGGCAGGAAGGGGAGCCCGTAAAGTCCGCCGATCACGAAGACGAACAGCAGCAGCGGCGCCCAGATGTCTTTCAATCCTGTAAAGCGGTCGCGCCAGGTGCTGCGTTGACCCGCCGGCAGGAATTTCGGCGAGACCCAGCCGATAATGGCGATCGTGGCCATGTACATGGTGATAGCAAGCAGGCCGGGAACGATGCCGGCGATGAACAGCTTGCCGATATCCTGCTCGGTGATGATGCCGTAGACCGCAAGCACGGTCGACGGAGGCAGCATGGCGCCGAGCGTACCGCCGGCCGCGATCACGCCGGTTGCAAAACTTTGCGGATAGCCGAACCGGCGCATCTCGGGGTAGGCGACGGTTGAAAAGGTCGCGGCGGTCGCGACCGACGACCCGCAGATTGCGGCGAAGCCGCCGCAGGCCGCCACGGTGGCGATGCCGAGTCCGCCGCGCAAATGGCCGACGAAACGGTTGGCGGCGCGAAACAGCTCGCGGCTCATCCCGGAGTTGGTGACGAATGCACCCATCAGCAGGAACATCGGGATGACGCCGAACGTATAGTCGGTGACGGTGCGCATCGACGTCTGTCCGATCAGCTTGAGCGCCGGCCCGCCGCCGTTGAGATAGGCGAAGCCCGAGACACCGACCAGACCCATCGCCATGCCGACCGGCACGCGTAGCAGCATCATCGCGAACAGTGCGAGAAACCCGATAATGGCGACCGCGTCGGTGCTCATAGTCATTCGACCGGTTTGATTTCTTTTTGCACCGCCGGATCGACCATGTAGTCCGGATGGAAAACCAGCCGGTAGGTGCGGACCGCGATCAACAGGACGGCCGAAACATCGCCGAGCCAGGCGATCAGGAAGAAAGGCCAGGTCGGCAGCCGCAGGTCGAACGTCAGCACGTTGTCGTTGCGGGTGCTCATCACCTTGTCGAACAAGGTGTAGGTCTGCACCGTAACCACGAACAGCAGGACCAGCGTGGCGAAGACGTCGATCATGCGCTGATAGCGCGGGCCGACATTGCCCCAGACCAGATCGACCGTAATGTGCGTGCCGCGATACGAGGTGGCCGCGATGCCCCAGAAAATGAGGATCCCGAGCATCAGCCGGCCGAAATCGTAGGAATCGGGAATCGAATAGGTGAACAGGTTGCGCAACAGCACGGCGATGAAGATGTTGGCGGCGACGATGCCGACGAATGCTGCCGCCACCCATTCGATCGTGTCGATGAAACGATCCATGTAGACGCGTTTCATGCGCCCTTATCCCCTGCACACTTATAACAGGCACGGCTGCGGAATTTACGCCGCCGTCATGCCACCAGACGAAACCTTGCTAAAGTTTGATCCAGGTGAAGGGAATCGACTTGTTATCCGCTCGTCCCCGCGAAAGCGGGGACCCAGACCCAAAAGCACTGGATTCCCGCTTTCGCGGAATGAGCGGAAGGAGAGATCCCGACCGATTTCACTCTAGGCCGATCGTCCGTCAGTAGCCGGCGCCTTCCTTCGAGAGCTGCGCCCTGAGCTCTTTCATGACCGTGGCCGGATCGACCCCGGCCTTCTTCACGTTTTCCGCCCACTTTTCCTCGAGCGGTTGCGCAGCCTTTTTCCACTCCGCCACCTGCGCAGGCGTTGGTTCATAGACCTCGTGGCGGGCCTCCGCCTTGATCTTGGCGATGCCGGCGTGTTCGAAGTCGGCCCATGGCGCGGCAACCTTGAGCGCCCATTCGGGCGTGCAGTGATTGTCGATCACTTTCTTCTGCGCCGCCGACATCTGGTTGTATTTGTCCTTGTTGAAGACAAACGCGAATGTCGTCACGTAGAGCGGCATGTCGAGGTGATATTTCGTGACCTTGTCGATGCCGAACAGCGGCACCGAGCCCCAGGGGAAGGTCACCGCGTCGGCGACGCCTTTTTCAAGGACGTCACGCACTTCAGGCGCCGCGGCCTGCACGTTGGTGCCGCCCAGCATGGTCACGAAAGTTGCCATGGTGGCGTGCGCGGGACGGATCTTCATGCCCTTGATGTCGGCCGGCACAACGATCTTCTTGTCGCGCGAATGAAATGCGCCAGGGTCATGCACGAAGGCGAGGCAGAATTTGACGTCCTTCATCTCCTGCGCCGCGTATTTGCGGTACCAGGCATCGAGCGCCTGAGTTCCGCCCTTGGCATTGGTCATCAGGAAGGGCATCTCGCCGGCGCCGATGATCGGAAAGCGGCCGGGTTGATAGCCCGGGTTGATGTAAGTGAGGTCGGCGATGCCGTCGCGCGCCATGTCGTAATGGTCGAAGGCCTTGCCGAGCTGCTGGGCCGGATAGACTTTATATTTGATGGTGCCGCCCGAATCTTTTTCGACGGAGGCGCCCCATTCCTCCAGTGCCTTCTGCAACGGATGCGACGGCGGCACCCAGTGCGACAGCTTGAGCTCGAACGTCTTGTCCTGCGCAAACGCGCCGGTTGCTCCACCCAGCATCAGGGCGGCGGCGTAGACACATCCCGCGAAACGGAGTTTCATGAAGTCCTCCCTTGGGTTGGGGTGTTGGATAGAGCGCCAACTTTTTGCGATATTCAGCCGAATGCAGACGACGTTGTAAAGCGTATAGTTTGAGATCAAACTATATCCCGGAGCGGACGCTCCAGGAAAAAGGGAAGCTGTAGTGCACGGAACGAACGGCACGGGCGCCCATCGGCGCGGAAGGAACGGCGAAGCCTTTGGGCCACCGATTAATTTTGGACCGCTCGCCTATTGGGTCGGCTTCAACCTGCGCATGGCCCAGGAAGCGGCGTTTCAGGCCTTCTCGCGCCGCTCGCAGGAGATCGGCGAAAGCCCGGGGCGCTTCGCCACCCTGACCCTGATCGCGCGCAATCCCGGCATCAGCCAGACCGAGTTGTCGCAGGCCAATGGTCGCGACAAATCCAGCCTTACGCCGGTTGTGGAGGACTTGGTCAATCGCGGGCTGGTCGAACGCAAGCGCATGGACAGCGACCGCCGCACCTATCGCCTGAACCTGACGTCCGCTGGAAAGAAAGTCCTCACAATGCTGACGCGCTGCGCGCGACGGCATGAACGCAACCTCGATCATGTGATCGGCGCGCGGGATCGCAAGCGTTTCATCCAGATCCTGAAGAAAATCGCCGCCGAGATCGAGTAAATTGCAATTGCCTATCGGTCGTCATGCCCGCGCTTGTCGCGGGCATCCCCGTCTTCTTTTTCTGAATAGCCGCAAAGTCGTGGATGTCCGGCATAAAGCCGGGCATGACGAAAACGGGCGGCAGGTTATCCCCGAAATTTGCTGCGCACGGCGTCCGGAACCGGATGCGATTTGAGCCGGCCGTTGTCGGCGCGCACCACCCAGACCCGCTTTTCCGAACATTCCACGCAGGTTTCGCCGCCGAGACTCAATTTGTGCTCGACGTCGAAACTTGAACGTCCAAAGGTGATCTTGCTCTCGACCGTCACGTCATCGCCGAACCGGGTCGGCTTGAGAAACCGCGCGCGCGTGCGCACCAGCGGAAAGCCGCCGAATTCCAGGGTCTTGAACATCTGGAATTTTGTCATGCCAAGCGCGCGCTCGAACATCATCGCGGTGGACGCATCGAAAATCTCGAAGTAGCGCGGATAGAAAATAATGCCGGCCGGGTCGCAGTCACCCCATTCGATCCGCACCTTGCGGGTGTTGGTGAATGTCGTCACGGCAGCCTCACATCAACGCGGTGCCATGCGCAGCGCACCATCAAGGCGGATGACTTCGCCGTTGAGATAGGAATTGTGCACGCAGTGAAGCACCAGCGCCGCGAATTCGCGTGGCTCGCCCAGCCGCTTCGGGAAGGGCACCGAGGCGCCGAGCGAATCCTGGACCTCCTGCGGCAGCGCGCGCAGCATTGGCGTGCCGAAAATGCCCGGCGCAATGGCGAGCACGCGGATGCCATATTGCGCGAATTCGCGTGCGGCGGGCATTGTCAGCGCGGCGACGCCGCCTTTGGACGAGGAATACGCCGCCTGTCCGATCTGGCCCTCAAAGGCGGCAACGGAGGCCGTGGACACGATCACGCCGCGCTCGCCGCCGGCGAGCGGCTCCGCCGTCTGCAGGCTGGCCGCGACCAGGCGCATCATGTTGAAGGTGCCGATAAGATTGATGCGGATGACGCGTTCATAATCGGCGAGCGGCATCGGCCCGTCACGGCCAACGATGCGCTTGGCCGGGCCAACGCCGGCACAGTTGACCAGAACGCGGGCAGGCCCGTGCGCGGCGACGGCCTTTTTCACCGCCGCTTCGCCGCTGGCGGCGTCGGCCACGTCGCAGCCCACCGCAATACCCTTGATGCTGTCGGCGACTTCCGCGGCGGCCTTTTCGTTGACGTCGAGGATCGCAACCTTCGCGCCGGCCGCAGCCAGCGCACGTGCGGTCGCGGCGCCAAGTCCGGATGCGCCGCCGGTGACGATCGCCCCGTGTCCTTTGGTCTCCATCAGTGCTTTCCCCCGGCTTCAATTACCCGCGACGATAGGGGCTGGGCGTAGAGTTCGTCCACCAGCGCGGCGCGATTTTTCAGAACCGCGCGTTGATTGATCGAGCCCTTGTCGGTCATTTCGCCTTTATCCATGGATGGCGGATCTGCCATCAGGAGGATGCGCGCGACGCGCGTCGAGGATCCCGAACTGATCGCCGCAAGCTTTGTCGTGAGCTCGGCGAATTTTGCCCGCACCGCCGGCATCTCGACGATCTCGGCCGGCTTTGCATCCGGACCCGAACCGGCGAGCTTTCGGCAGGCCTCGATGTCGGGAAAAATGAGAACTGCAATATCGTCGCGGTCAGCACCGGCAAAGACGGCATCGCGGACGTAAGGAGTAAAGTAATCGACGAGCCGCGCCCGCAGCGGGCCGACGCTGACCCAGGTGCCGGTGGACAGCTTGAAGTCTTCCGCGATGCGGCCGTCAAACAGAAGGCCCTGGCTGGGATCGGTGGGATCGACGAATTTCAGCGCATCGCCGATCTTGTAAAAACCCTCTTCATCGAAGGCCTCGCGGGTCAGATCCTTCTGCCGCCAATAGCCGGGCGTGATGTGCGGCCCGCGCAACCGGGCCTCCAGCTTTCCTTCGTTCGGCACGAGCTTGAGTTCGACGCCGGGCGCCGGCAGGCCGATATTGCCGGGGCGATCGAAATCCCAGGAGCAGGCCAGCGCCAAAGGCGCGGTTTCGGTCGAGCCCAGGGACGACAGGAAGATGATGCGCTCGCCCGTGGTTTCGACCGCCAGCCGCGTGAGCTCGTCCCAGGTGGTTTCATTGAGACCGGCGCCGGCATAGAAAAGAACTTTCAGCCGGCTGAAGAAATTGCGGCGCAGCACTTCGTCGCTGCGGAAGTGCGCGAGCAGCGCTTCGTAACCTTTGGGGACATTGAAATAGATGGTCGGCGCGATCTCGCGCAGATTGCGCGCGGTCTTCGGCACGCCGGGCGGTGTGGGATTGCCATCGTCAATATAAAGCGAGCCGCCATAAGTGAGCACCATATTGAAATTGTGGTTGCTTCCGAAGGTGTGGCTCCACGGCAGCCAATCGACCACGACCGGAGGCTCATGGGTCACGAACGAAAAACCGGCCGCCAGCATGGCCTGGTTCGAGCACAACATGCGGTGGGTATTGATGACGCCCTTGGGATTTCCGGTCGAACCGGAGGTGAACAGGAATTTTGCGATGCTGTCGGGCGCCACTTTTGCGCGCGCGGCCGCAACGCCCGCGGCGTCTTGCGCGCCGAGCAGATCCGAAAACAGCGTCGTCTTGCGGTCGCCCAGAGGATTACGGGTCACGACCAGCTCGATATCGTCCGGCACGGTTTCGTAGAGCGCGCGTGCGAACGGCCCGCCATCATTGGCGAACACGAGGCCGGGCGTAAGCAGATCGATGATCGTCCGCAATTTGCCGAAGTCGCTCGACATCAGTGAATAGGCCGCGGAGACCGGCGCGTAAGGAATGCCAACATACATTGCCGCCATTCCGAGCAAGGCATGCTCGATATCGTTACCCGACAAGACGACGACAGGCTTTTCGCCGGAAAGTCCGCGCCGCAACAGGGCCGCGCCAATCTGTTTTACGCGGGAAAGAACCTGCGCATATGTGAGCTTGCGCCATTCGCCCTGCGCATCGCGCTGCGCCAGGAACAACCGATCGGGCGCAACTTTTGCCCAATGTTCGAGCGGCTCGCCGAGGTTGTCGTTATAGCGGCCGAGCTCCTGCGCGGCACGGATATAGATGACGCCACCGGCGCCTTGTTCGATCGCGGGATCGAACCTGCCGAGCTGGACCGCACGCAACGGCGCGGTTGCCTCATTTTTGGCTCCTCGGGCTGCACTCGGCATTGTCGGGACCGGATCTCCGTTATTTGCGCGTGGTCTTCTGCGCGCGCTTTTCGAGGAAATCCTTGACGCGCGCTTTCGCATCGGGATCGGCTTGCGCAATCGCCGACATCAGCGCTTCGACCGCATATCCGCTGGCCGGATCCATGTCGGCGATCCGCGGCAAAGCGTGCATCACTGCAAAATTTGTCAGCGGCGCGTTTGCGGCAATACGTTGCGCCAGTTCGAATCCCTTCGCGAAGCCTTTGCCGGTCTCCACAAGGTACGTGGTCAGGCCGATCGCCTGGCCTTCCTCTGCCGAGTAGGTACGGCCGGTGAGCATCATGTCCATCATGCGCGCGACGCCAATGAGGGGCGGAAGACGCACCGAGCCGCCGCCGCCGACATAAATGCCACGACTGCCTTCCGGCAACGCGTAATAGGCCGACCGCTCGGCAACCCGCACGTGCGCCGCCGCGGCCAGTTCAAGGCCGCCGCCGACAACCGCGCCATGCAGCACCGCAACGACCGGCACCTTTCCGAACTGGACTTTCTCGAAGGCGCGATGCCACAGCCCGGAGTGGGCGATGCCCTCCACGACATCGCGTTCCTTGAGCTCGGACAGGTCGAGACCCGCGGAGAAATGCTCACCCTCGCCCACGAGCAATACGGCGTTGATGCTATCCGGCAGCGATACGAAGAAATGCTCGATGCCGACGATGGTCTCGTCGTCGAGCGCGTTGCGCTTGTGGGCCCGGTTGAGCCGCAGAATAGCAACCGCCTCCTCGCGTTCCGCGATGAGCGACGGCGGAAGCCTCACTGCAAGCCGTTCAGCCATCATTCCACCTCGTAAACATCCAGCCGGACCGCCCGCGGCTCTCTTTGCCCCCGCGCGATCGCCAAAATCCGGTTGAGCCAGTCAACCGCCGGAGCCGCGGTCTCGAACCGCATCACGGTGCGGAAATAATAATGACGCGGATCGACATTGTCGCCTCGCGCCAGTTGTTCCATCACGTCGGGCGGTCCGTGACGCAGGCCCTTGCTGCTGACCATGATCAGCGCGCCGGCTTCGGTCTCTATCGTATAGCGCGCCGTGATGTCGGCTGCGCCGTCGGTCCGGATAATCTGCCAATCGGCGCCGCCCGGAAGGATGCGGCCGTTCAGCTTGGGTCCGCTCACGCTTCCGCCGAGAATGCCGATGACGCGGCGCTCGCCGTAAGGCGTGCGGCCGAGACTGGTTATGGTCTCGAGTTCGGCCCGAATTGAAAAAATCGGCTGACTTCCCAGCATCAAGACGATCCGTTGGAGTCCCAACTTGTCCTTGGTCCCCATTTGACCCTGTCGGTGGCCAGCCGTAAATACGGGATCACAACCGGGATTTTCGTTCACGGGGTTTCGTTCAATGGCGCGTATTTCTTCGCTTGGCGAAGCCATCAAATCAGCCGTCCGCGACGGTGACACCGTTGCGCTGGAGGGTTTCACTCATCTTATCCCCCATGCTGCGGGTCACGAGATCATCCGTCAGGGCCGCAAGGGGCTGACGCTGATCAGGATGACGCCCGACCTGATCTACGATCAGCTCATCGGGATGGGCTGCGTCAGCAAGCTGGTTTTCTCCTGGGGCGGCAATCCCGGCGTCGGCTCGCTGCACCGGCTGAGAGACGCAATCGAAAACGGCTGGCCGCAGAAGCTCGAACTGGAAGAGCATTCTCACGCCGCCATGGCCAATGCCTACGAAGCCGGCGCCGCCGGATTACCTTGCGCCATTTTCCGGGGTTATATCGGGGGCGACTTGCCGAAGGTGAATGCCAAGATCAAACGCGTGAAATGTCCTTTCACCGGCGAAGAGCTCGCCGCCATCCCGGCACACCGGCCTGACGTGGCCGTGATTCATGCGCAGCGCGCCGACAAGGCCGGCAATGTCATGATCGAGGGCGTGCTCGGCGTGCAGAAAGAAGCGGTGCTTGCGTCCAAGCGCTCGGTGGTTACCGTCGAGGAAATCGTCCCGGAGCTGCCCGAGCGCAGCCTGAACGCCGTGGTGCTGCCCCACTGGACTGTTGGTCACGTGGTCGAGGTGCCGGGTGGCGCTTTCCCGTCCTATGCGCAGGGCTATTATCCGCGCAACAACAACTTCTACAAGGAATGGGATGCGGTTTCGCGCGAGCGCGACAGCTTTCAGGCCTGGATGAAAGAGAATGTGCTGACGAAAGGCCCGGAGGTTTTCGCACAATATGCGCGCAAGCAACGCGTCGCGGCGGAGTAACAAGCATGGCCGATTATAAGCCCAACGAGATGATGACAATCGCCGCGGCACGCGCGCTGAAAAATGAGGACGTCTGCTTTGTCGGCATCGGTCAGCCGTCGGCGGCCTGCAATCTTGCCCGCCTCACGCACGCGCCGAACATCACGCTTATCTACGAGTCGGGGACGCTCGCCACCAAACCGAACATATTGCCGCTGTCGATCGGCGACGGCGAATTGTGCGAAACCGCGATCACGACGGTGTCGGTGCCCGAGATGTTTCGATACTGGCTGCAAGGCGGCCGCATCAAGGTTGGCTTTCTCGGCGGCGCGCAGATCGACAAATACGCCAATCTGAATACGACGGTCGTCGGTCCCTACGATAAGCCGAAGGTTCGCCTGCCCGGCGGTGGCGGCGCGCCGGAGATCGCCACGTCATGCGGCGAAATCTTCATCATCATGGCGCAAGGCAAACGCAGTTTTGTCGACAAGCTCGATTTCGTTACCTCGATCGGCCATGTTACGGGCGGCGATTCCCGTGCCAGGCTTGGTGTGAAGACGAAAGGTCCGACCAAACTCATTACCGATCTGGCCCTGTTCGAGCCCGACCCGGAAACGAAAGAAATGACCGTCGTCTCCATTCATTCAGGCGTGACCCGCGAGCAGATCCAGGAAAACTCCGGCTGGCCGGTCAAGTTCGCGGCCAAGATCGCGGAAACCTACCCGCCGACGCCGCGCGAGCTGGAAGTCTTGCGCGAGCTCCATGCGCGCACCAATCGTGCGCATGCGGAGGCCGCGTAATGGCGGGACGCGACGTTTTTCTTTGCGACGCCGTTCGCACGCCGATCGGACGTTTTGGGGGCGCTCTTGCCAAGGTGCGGGCCGACGACCTCGCCGCGGTGCCGATCAAGGCCTTGATGACGCGCAATCCCAAGATCAACTGGGAAAAACTCGACGAAGTCTATTTCGGCTGCGCCAACCAGGCCGGTGAAGACAATCGAAACGTCGCGCGCATGGCTCTTCTGCTGGCCGGTCTTCCGGCCAGCGTGCCGGGTGTGACATTGAATCGCCTCTGTGCGTCCGGGCTGGAAGCGGTCGGCACCGCCGCGCGCGCAATCCGTGCCGGAGAGATGGAATTTGCAATCGCCGGCGGCGTCGAATCCATGACGCGGGCGCCCTTTGTGCAAGGCAAGGCGCAAGAGGCCTTTTCGCGCACGGCCGAGATCTATGACACGACCATCGGCTGGCGCTTCGTCAATCCGCTGATGAAACAGCAATATGGCGTCGATTCCATGCCGGAAACCGGCGAAAACGTCGCCGAGGAATTCCAGGTGACGCGCGCCGACCAGGATGCCTTTGCGCTCCGGTCGCAGCAGCGCGCCGGAAAGGCCATCGCGGCGGGCTATTTCGCCAAAGAGATCGTTGCGGTCGAAGTGCCCGGCGGCAAAGCCGGCCCGACAAAGGTCGACAAGGACGAGCACCCTCGTCCCGACACCACGCTTGAGCAGCTTGCCAAACTGAAAACGCCTTTCCGCAATCCCGGCACGGTGACCGCCGGCAACGCATCCGGGGTCAATGACGGCGCCGCCGCCATTGTTATTGCGTCGGAAGCCGCCGTGAAGGCCCACGGCCTCAAGCCCCGTGCGCGTATTCTCGGCATGGCTTCTGCGGCCGTGCCGCCGCGGATCATGGGTATCGGCCCCGTCCCCGCCACGCAAAAGCTTATGGCGCGGCTCCAGCACAAAATTTCTGATTACAATTTGATCGAGATCAACGAAGCCTTTGCGTCACAATCGCTAGCCTGTTTGCGACAATTGGGCCTCGCTGACGATGCGGCGCACGTCAACCCGCACGGCGGCGCGATAGCGCTTGGCCATCCGCTCGGCATGTCGGGCGCGCGGCTGGCGCTGACGGCGGCCCACGGTCTGGAAGAACAAGGCGGCAGGCTCGCGCTTGCCACCATGTGCGTTGGAGTCGGTCAAGGCGTGTCGCTTGCGATTGAACGCGTGACGTGAGATCGCCAGAAATAAAGGAACAACAATGACGCTGGTCTTCCCAAAAGAGAGCTTGAGCACTTATCCCAAGCATCTCACGCCCGGCTATCGCAGCACGGCCAAGCGTTCGCCGTCGAAGCCGCTGATCGTGGTGCCGCACACGCTGTCTGAAACGACCGGCCCGGTTTACGGTCACGACGCCGTGCAGGAAGGCGATGCGGATCTCACCAAACAGCACAAAGGCGAGCCGCTGGGCGAGCGCATTATCGTGCATGGCCACGTGCTCGATGAGGATAAGCGTCCGGTGCCCGACACTCTCGTCGAGATCTGGCAAGCGAATGCCTGCGGCCGATATGTTCATACCGTTGACCAGCATCCGGCGCCGCTTGATCCAAATTTCACGGGAGCAGGGCGGACGATCACCGACAAGAAAGGCTACTACCGGTTCATCACGGTCAAGCCGGGAGCCTATCCCTGGGGCAATCACCACAACGCATGGCGTCCGAACCACATCCACTTCTCGGTGTTCGGCCATTCGTTCCTGTCGCGCCTGGTGACGCAGATGTATTTCCCGGGCGACTGCCTGTTCCCGTTCGATCCGATCTTCAATTCGGTCACCGATGAGAAAGCGCGCCAGCGGATGATCTCGAGCTTCGACCTGGAGAACACCATCCCGGATTGGGCGCTATGCTTTCGTTTTGATATTGTGGTGCGCGGGCGCGAAGCCACGCCGCAGGATACGGACAAGCACTAGATGTCGGACATCACTCCCTCACAAACCGTCGGTCCATTCTTTGCCTATGGGCTGGCTCCGCACAGCCGCTGCGAATGGCGGCCGGAGCAGGGCAAGGATGTTTACGACTGGAAAGAGACAGCCGGCGCCAACCTGATCACGCCGGACGTATCGGGCGCGAAGATCCGTATCGAGGGTCAGGTCCTCGACGGCGACGGGATGCCGATCAATGACGCCATGATCGAGGTCTGGCAGGCCGACGCGCAGGGCCGCTATGCGCACCCGGGCGACAGCCGCGCCCGGCCGAACACCAAGTTCATGGGCTTCGGACGCTCGGCCACCGACAAGAACGGCGTCTTCAGTTTTGACACTATCAAGCCGGGATCGGTGCCCGGACCAAACGGCAAGGCGCAGGCGCCCCATATTGTGTTCTGCATCTTCTCGCGCGGGATGCTGCGGCAGATCTACACCCGGCTTTACTTCAGCGACGAGGCGGCAAACGAGACGGATCCCATCCTGACGTTGGTGCCCGCCGACCGTCGCGGCACCCTTATTGCCCACAAAGAGATGCGGGGTGAGATGCCGACGTACCGGTTCGACATCCGGGTCCAGGGCGAAAACGAAACTGTTTTCTTCGATATCTGATTGAGCCCACGTTCTTTTCGCCCGTGGGGCAACGCTGTGCCCACAACGGCCCGCAGTTAGCGGCCTAGTTAATGGGATTTATCCCACAAACTGACATGCTTTACTCTCCACAGAAGTCAAAGCCACCATAAAGGCTGTAGATTCAAGCATTTTATAGGTGGGCAATGCGCCCACCCACTTTGCCCACCTTTTTCAAGATCGTTTTATTCATTGACGAAAACCAAGAGACTTGGTTCGCTTCCCTTAACGGCCATTCAGAGCCGGTGAGGGAATGCCGTCATGAACGAACAAATTCTCCAGGAGATCAGCGAATTTTGCCGCACGCGCGGCCTCGCCGAATCCACTTTCGGCCGCCGCGCCGTGAATGACGGCAAACTGGCAAGCCGGCTGCGCAATGGCGGCCGCATCACCACCGACACGCTTGAGCGCATTCGTGCCTTCATGGCCCGTAACGTCGAGGGGACACCGACGCGGCGGCGCGTATTGTTTGAGCCGACACCCCCGGGCGTTCTTCCCGTGGTCAAGCCGGCTGCGCCTCCGGTTGCATCCGGCCTCGCCGCCGACGATCCGCAGCGCAATTTCCGCTTCTTCGACAATCGCCAGAAATATCTTCTGTTCGTCAACACCTGTTCCGAGAAATGGGAAGTCGCTTCGCGCGTCGGACTGGAGCTCGCCAACATCCATCCGCGTCCGCCGGCCGTGCGCGTATTCGATGCCGGCGTCGGCGACGGAACGGTGCTCGCGCGCGTCATGCGCTCGATGCACGACCGTTTCCCGACCACTCCGTTCTATATCGTCGGCAAGGAAATCAGCCTGGAGGATATCCGCCTCACATTGCACAAGATGGCGGATCGTTTTGTCGAACATCCTTCCAGCGTGCTGGTCCTGACCAATCTCGCTTATGCCGAGGCGCCCTGGCTCGGCGTGAAATCCTTGAGCGCAGCCGCCAGCCTTGTCTGGAAAGAGCTGGCGATGGAAGGCAATACCGCGCACAGCTTCGAAAAGCAGATCACCGACCTAGAGCCGTTCCTTGCCGAGAACTGGAAAGCGCGCGTGAGCGCGAAAAGCGGCAACCCCGTTTATGAGCGTCCGGTGATCCTCGTCATCTATCGTAACGATCACCGTTTCCTTCTCGATCAGATCGTACCGAAGCCGGGAGGCACCGTCGCCGACTACGATCTGGTGATCGCTTCGCAGCCATATCGCGCGCGCGCCTCGCTCGAGTTCAAAGCCAAGCGCGTGCTGGCACCGCTCGCCCGCGCCCTCGGGCCCGGTGGCCGGATGATCGCGATCCACTCCTACGGGCACGATCCGGGAATGGAGATCATCAACAGGGTCTGGCCGAATGATAATCCGTTCGTGCACAGCCGCCACGATCTGCTCAAGGAAGTGAAACACGAACTGGGTCCGGCCGGGCGCGACCTCAATTTCAATGCGTATTCCGACCAGCGATCACTGTTCCGCTATGACATGCACACACTTCCGTCGGAAATTTCGTCGTCGATCGGCACCTCGACATTGCTGGCTGCATGGAATGCGGCGATTTACGTGGCACAGGTCGAAGACGATCGCCTGTCCGATGTGAACAGCGACCGGCGTTATGTGGATGCAACCCGGGAGGTTCTCCAGAAACATGGCGGGTTGTGGTTCTACGATGAATCATTCGTGATTTCGCGCCGGCGCGAATAAGCCGGCACCGATGTCTGGTTCCGCTCATACGCCAGGCCCCGCCGCATTCACGCGGCGCTTTTCGCTCGAGGCGACGCGTCCGACCGCGGCGGAAATTGCGACGCTTGCTGAGATCCTTCCCTCAGGAACGCCGCTCTACCTGACGGCGGTACCGACCCAGGATGCGCGTGAACTGGTGACGGCCGCGGCGGCGGTCCGAAGGGCCGGGCTTGAACCGGTCGCTCACATTGCCGCCCGCCGGATTGCCAGCACCGACGCCTTGCATGGCCTGCTTGCCGCCCTGCGCACCGAAGCCGACATGCGCCAGCTCCTCATCATCGGGGGGGATGTCGACGCGCCGGGCGTTCTTGGCGATGCGCTCGCCGTGATCCAGAAGGGCCGGCTGCGTGACATCGGATTTGAAGAGATCGGCATCGGCGCCTATCCCGAAGGCCATCCGCGCATTCCGGCCCCACGACTTGAATCCGCGCTTGATGAAAAGATCGCCGCGGCCGCCGCGCAGGGTCTCCGCGTCCACATCGTGAGCCAGTTCTCGTTCTCACCCGACCAGATCCTGACATGGCTGAAACAACTCCGCGGCTGCGGTATCGGCCGGCCGGTGAAGATCGGCATGGCCGGGCCGACCAGCGTGCCCGCGCTGCTCCGCTATGCGAAGCGTTGCGGTGTTGCCGCCTCGTTGCGTGGCCTGGCATCGGGCATTGCGACCGGGTTAGTCGGCCATGTCGGGCCCGACCGCATCATCGAAACGCTGTCGGCAACACCGGACCTTGGGGACATCGTTCCGCATTATTTCTCGTTCGGCGGGACGCTTGAAACCGCACGCTACGCATGCGAAGCCGCCACAGGACGGCACGGCGCCGGCCATGCTATGGCTCGCAGCAACTAAAAGTCCCGGCAAGGGGCTGCCACGGAGGACGATATGCAACGGAAAAAACCGCCATTTTGTGCCGACCACGTCGGCAGTATTTTGCGCACCGCGCCGGTCAAGGATGCGCGCGCGAAGCGTGAGCAGGGCGCCATAACGGCAGCTCAGTTGAAGGAAGTGGAAGACCGCGAGATCGAGAAGATCATAAAGAAACAGGAAGACATCGGCCTCAGGCTCGCTACCGACGGCGAATTCCGGCGTTCATGGTGGCATTTTGATTTCTTCGGCATGCTCGATGGCGTCGACATTTACGAGCTCGACCACGGCATCCAGTTCCAGGGCGTTCAGACCAAGCCCCGCAGCATCAAGGTCACCGGCAAGATCGGATTCTCAAACCATCCGATGCTGGAGCATTTCAAGTTTCTGAAAGCGCACACCAAGGTTGTGCCCAAGATGACGATTCCATCACCGAGCGTGATGCACTTCCGGCTTGAACCGGGCGCGGTCGCCAAAGGTGTCTATTCAGACCGCGATGCCATCTTCGACGATCTTGCGATGGCTTATCAAAAGGCGATCAAGGCCTTTTACGACGCCGGCTGCCGTTATCTCCAGTTCGACGATACCGCCTGGGCCTACCTGTGCTCGCAGGAGGAATTGAAAAAGGCCAAAGAACGCGGCCTCGACGTCGATCACCTGCAGGAGACCTACACGCGCTGCATCAACAAGGCGCTCGAGGCAAAACCCGCCGACATGACAATCACCACCCATGTCTGCCGGGGCAATTTCCGTTCGACCTTCATTTCTTCGGGCGGTTACGAACCGGTCGCGCAGAACCTTCTCGCCAAATGCAATTACGACGGCTACTTCCTCGAATACGATACCGATCGCGCCGGCGGTTTCGAGCCGTTGCGCTTTTTGCCGAAGGGCAACAAGATCGTGGTGCTCGGTCTCGTGACGTCCAAGTCGGGACGGCTGGAGCCGCGCGCAGATATCAGGAAGCGCGTCGAGGAAGCGACCAAATATGTCGCGCTCGATCAACTTTGCCTGTCGCCGCAATGCGGTTTCGCATCGACCGAAGAAGGCAACGTGCTGGCCGAGGATGAACAGTGGGCAAAACTGCGCATGATCGTGGAGCTGGCCGAAGAGATCTGGGGAAAGTAGTTGGCTCAACGCACCGCGCCGCCCTTTCGCGCCGATCATGTCGGCAGCCTGTTGCGCACAGCGCCGCTGAAAGAAGCGCGTGCCAAACACGCCAAAGGCGAGATCGACGCTGCCGCGCTCAAAGCGGTTGAAGACCGTGAGATCGAAAAGATCGTCAGGAAGCAGGAGGAGGCGGGCCTGAAGCTCGCCACCGACGGCGAGTTTCGCCGTTCCTGGTGGCATTTCGATTTTTTTCGCGGGCTTGCGGGCGTCACCTCGATTACGACCGATACCGGCATCAAATTCCACGGCGTTGAAACGAAACACGAGGCGATCCGGATCGACGGCAAAGTCGACTTCAAGGGTCATCCGCAACTCGAGCATTTCAAGTTTCTCAAAGCCCACTGCCGCGTCACGCCAAAAATGACGATTCCGGCGCCAAGCACGTTTCATTTCCGCCAGGGCCGGGCGATGGTGAGCAAAGAGGCTTACCCCGACCTCGATAAATTCTTTGCCGATATCGGCGCGACCTGGCGCAAGGCGATCCGCGCCTTCTATGACGCCGGCTGCCGCTATCTGCAGCTTGACGATACGGCATGGGCGATGATGTGCGACCCAAAGGAACGCGAGCAATCAAAAGCGCGGGGCGATGATCCCGACAAATTGCCGGCGATCTATGCGCGCGTGACAAATGCGGCACTCGAGGGCAAACCGGCCGACATGGCAATCACCATGCATTCCTGCCGCGGCAACTTCCGTTCGACCTGGATTGCCCAGGGCGGCTACGAATTCGTCGCCGAGCAATTGCTCGGCAATACCGGGCTCGACGGCTATTTCCTCGAATACGACAGCGACCGGGCCGGCGGTTTCGAGCCGCTTCGGCATTTTCCAAAGGGCAAGAAGCAACTTGTCCTCGGCCTTGTGACATCCAAGAGCGGACGGCTGGAGCCGAAAGACGAGATCAAGCGCCGCATCGACGAAGCCACAAAATACGTCGCGCTCGACCAGCTTTGCCTGTCGCCGCAGTGCGGCTTCGCCTCGACCGAAGAGGGCAACGTGCTGGCCGAAGACGAGCAATGGGCGAAACTGCGAATGATTGCTGAATTGGCCGATGAGGTTTGGGGCAAGGCCTGAACTTCATGAGTCCGCGTCGCAAGCCGCCGTTCCGCGCCGACCATGTCGGCAGTCTCCTGCGTCCGGCCGCACTGAAGAACGCACGGGCCAAGCGCGAGACGGGCGAACTGTCGGCCGACGATCTGAAGGCGATAGAAGATCACGAGATCGCGGCGGTCATCAGGAAACAGGAAGAAATAGGACTTCGCGCCGTCACCGACGGCGAATTCCGGCGCGCATTCTGGAACTACGATTTCCTGGGCGCGCTTCCCGGCGTTGAGGCTTATCTCGGCGAGCGCAAGATAAAGTTTCAGGGCGTCAATCCGAAGCCGATGATGCTGCGCGTCACCGGCAAGCTTGGCGCCTTCTCCGCCCACCCGATGCTCGCGCATTTCAAATTTGTGAAAGAGCATACGCGTGCAGTTGCGAAGATGACGGTCCCGTCGCCGTCGAGTCTGCATTTCCGCTATGGCCGCGACGCCGTGCCGGAAGCGCTCTATCCGCGGATGGACGATTTCTACCGTGATCTCGGCCAAACCTATCGCCGGGCCGTGCGCGCCTTCGCCGACGCCGGCTGCCGCTATCTCCAGCTCGATGAGGTCAATTTCGCCTATCTTTGCGACCCCAAGCTGCGCGCGCAGGTGGCCAACCGGGGCGACGATCCTGAAAAGCTGCCGGCGATTTACGCCGGCATGATCAACGCCGCCGTTTCCGACATTCCGCCGGATATGACAATCGCGATGCACCTGTGCCGCGGCAATTTCCAGTCAACCTTCGTTGCGTCGGGCGGCTACGAGCCGGTCGCGGAAATCCTCTTCAATACCGTCAACGTCCACGGCTACTTCATGGAATACGACAGTGATCGGGCCGGAGGTTTCGAGCCTCTGCGTTTGGTGCCGAAAGGCAAAACCGTCGTGCTCGGCCTGATCACCTCCAAATCCGGCCGGCTTGAAACGAAAGACGAGATCAAGCGCCGCATTGATGAGGCAGCCAGATACATTGCACTCGACCAGCTTTGCGTGTCGCCGCAATGTGGTTTCGCCTCCACCGAAGAGGGTAATATCTTGGCGGAAGACGAGCAGTGGGCGAAACTGCGAATGATTGTGGAATTGGCGGACGAACTTTGGGGATAGCGGGAAGCAAAACTCATGTCGCAGCGTACAAAACCACCGTTTCGTGCCGATCACGTCGGAAGCCTGTTGCGTCCGGCGGCGCTTAAAAAGGCCCGCGAGCAGCGCGGCAAGGGCGAAATCACGCCTGCGCAGCTGAAGGAGATCGAGGACCGCGAGATCGAGCAGGTCATCAAGAAACAGGAAGACGTCGGGCTAAGATCGATTACCGACGGGGAGTTTCGCCGTTCCTGGTGGCATCTCGATTTTCTGTGGGGTCTCGACGGCATCGAAAAGCATGTGATGGATACCGGAATTCCGTTTACCGGCGTCACCACACGCAATGAAGGCCTGAAGGTTACTGGCAGGCTCGGCTTTTCCGGCCATTCCATGCTCGAGCATTTCAAGTTCGTCGCGTCGCACACGAAACGCGTGCCGAAGATCACGATCCCGTCGCCCTCCGCTGCCTATGGACGACCAGTCCCGACGCCGATCGATCGCAAGGTCTATCCGAAGCTCGACGTTTTTTTCGATGATCTCGGCCAGGCCTATAAAAAAGCCGTCCGTGCCTTCGCCGATGCCGGCTGCCGCTATCTGCAACTCGACGAAGTCTTCATCGCCATGCTGTGCGATCCGAAATATCGCCAGTCGATGAAAGATCGCGGTGATGATCCCGAGCAGCTTGGTGAACTCTACGGCGATCTCATCAACACGGCGATGTCGGACATTCCACCTGACATGACCATCACGATGCACATGTGTCGGGGTAATTATAAATCGACCTATATGGGAAGCGGCGGCTATGAAGCCGTGCAGGAGGTCCTGTTCAACAGAATCAAGGTGCACGGGTTTTTCATGGAATACGACAGTGACCGTGCCGGCGGTTTCGAGCCGCTGCGGATGATTCCAAAAGACAGAATGGCCGTGCTCGGACTCGTCACGACCAAGACCGGCCGGCTTGAGTCCAAAGATGAGATCAGACGGCGCATCGACCAGGCCGCCAAGTTCGCACCCATCGAGCAGCTCTGTCTGTCGCCGCAATGCGGCTTTGCTTCGACGGAAGAGGGCAATGCGCTCGCGGAAGACGAGCAATGGGCGAAGCTGCGCATGATCGTCGAGATTGCCGACGAGGTCTGGGGTCGCTGATGACGGGCATGGTTGCCGGCAAAACCGCCATCGTCACCGGGGCGGGACGGGGCATCGGGCGCGGCATTGCCATGCTGCTGGCCAAAGAAGGCGCCCGCGTCGTAATTTGCGATATCGGCGCCAGCCTGCAAGGCGAGGGCAAGGATGCCGGCCCTGCGCAGGAGACGGTGGACGCCATCAAAAAAGCCGGCGGGCAGGCGATTTCCTCCACGCTTTCGATCACCGAGCCAAAAAATGCCGAGGCCATCGTCAAGTCGGCGCTCGACGCCTTTGGGCGTGTCGACATTCTCGTCAACAATGCCGGGATTCTGCGCGATGTCATCTTTCACAAGATGAGCTGGTCCGACTGGTCCGATGTAATCGGCGTGCACCTCAACGGCTCGTTCAACATGAGCCGTGCCGTTGCGCCGCTTTTTCGCGAGCAGAATTCCGGTGCCTATGTCCACATGACGTCCACCTCGGGCCTGGTCGGAAATTTCGGGCAGGCCAACTACATGGCGGCCAAGCTGGGCATCATGGGTCTGTCGCGCGGAATTGCGCTGGATATGGCGCGCTTCAACGTGTCTTCGAACTGCATCGCGCCCTTTGCGTTCACGCGCATGATCGAGTCGATCCCTGCGCAATCGGAGCAGGACAAACCTCGCATCGAAGCTTTCCAGCGCATGACACCGGAAAAGATCGCGCCGCTCGCGGTTTTTCTGTCTTCGGAGGCGGCCGCCGGTATTACCGGACAGGTTCTGTCGGTCCGGAACAATGAGATCTATCTGTTCAACCAGCCGCGGCCGGTCAAAACCATTCATCGCCCCGAGGGCTGGACACCGGAAACACTCGCGGCTGAGCTCAAAAACGCCTTCGCATCGGCACTGACCCCGCTGGAGCGCTCCGAAGACGTGTTCAATTGGGAGCCGATCTAGCTGTACTTGTCACGGGCTGCCGGCTGCATACAGTGGGCCTATGAAAAAGCGCGGCACGGAACGCGACGAATTTGCCGACGTCCGGGACGGCGTGCGCGCCCTCTGTGCGAAGTTTCCGGGCGAGTACTGGCGTGCGCTGGATCGCGATCGCGCCTATCCGACCGAATTTGTTGCCGCGCTCACGAAGGCCGGCTATCTCGCGGCGCTTATTCCGGAAGAATACGGCGGCAGCGGACTTAGTCTTCGCGCGGCCGCGGCGATTCTGGAAGAGGTGCACGCGTCCGGCGGCAATGGCGCCGCCTGCCATGCGCAAATGTACACGATGGGCACGATTTTGCGTCATGGCAGCGAGGCGCAGAAAAAACGCTATCTGCCGTTGATCGCGAGCGGCGACCTGCGCCTGCAGGCTTTCGGCGTGACGGAGCCGACATCCGGAACCGACACGCTATCGCTCCGCACGACCGCACGGCGCGAGGGCAACGACCACTACATCATCAACGGCCAGAAGATATGGACGTCGCGCGCGGAGCACTCCGATCTCATGCTCCTGTTGGCGCGCACCACGCCGAAGGAACAAACCAAAAAACGCACGGACGGCCTGTCGGTGTTTTTGGTGGATATGCGGCTCGCGCAGGGCGCGAGCATCTCGATCAATCCGATCCGGACCATGATGAATCACGCCACGACACAAATCTTTTTTGACGATCTGCGCGTGCCGGCCGAAAATCTGATCGGTGAGGAGGGCCAGGGCTTTCGTTACATTCTCGCCGGCATGAACGCCGAGCGCATCCTGATTGCCGCGGAATGTATCGGCGATGCCAAATGGTTCATCGGCAAGGCCACGAGCTATGCCAAGGACCGCGAACTGTTCAGTCGGCCAATCGGTCAAAATCAGGGTGTGCAGTTCCCGATCGCGCGGGCATACGCGCAGATGCGGGCCGCGGAGCTGATGGTGCATGAGGCTGCGCACAAATATGACCTCGGGGAAGATATCGGCGCGGAAGCCAACATGGCCAAGTTGCTGGCGGCCGACGCGTCCTGGGCCGCGGCAGACATGTGCGTGCAGACGCACGGCGGCTTTGGCTTTGCGGAGGAATATGACGTCGAACGCAAGTTCCGCGAAACGCGGCTCTATCAGGTGGCGCCCATCTCGACCAACATGATCCTGTCGTACCTGGCCGAGCACGTGCTGGGCCTGCCGCGGTCGTATTGAGATGTCGCTGCCACTCGAAGGTCTCTTGGTCGTTTCGGTCGAACAGGCAGTGGCCGCGCCGCAATGCACGTGCCGTCTCGCCGACGCCGGCGCGCGCGTGATCAAGGTTGAACGCCCCGAGGGCGATTTTGCCCGCGCATATGATCATGTCGTTCACGGCGAGAGCGCCAATTTCGTCTGGCTCAACCGCGGCAAGCAATCGGTCGTTCTCGACCTGGCTGACGCCGAAGACAAAGCCTTGCTTGAGGCAATGCTCGCGAAAGCCGACGTGTTTGTGCAGAATCTCAAGCCGGGCGCCATTGCCAAGCTGGGTTTTGCAATGGCGCGGCTGCGCAAGGAATATCCCAGGCTTATTTGCTGTTCGATCTCGGGCTACGGCGAAACGGGTCCTTATGCGCAGCGCAAGGCCTATGATCTCTTAATCCAGGCCGAATCCGGTGTGTCATCGGTGACCGGCGGTCCAGAAGGGCCTGCGCGCGTGGGTGTTTCCATTGTCGATGTCGCGGCTGGCCTCAATGCTTACGAAGCCATCCTTGAGGCGCTGATTGCGCGTGGCCGGACAAATGAGGGCGCGGAGATTTCCGTGTCCATGTTCGATGCCATGGCGGAATGGATGACGGTGCCGCTGCTGCACGGGGAAGGTGGCGCACCGTTCAAGCGCATCGGCCTCGCGCATGCGGCGATCGCTCCTTACGGCGTGTTCAAAAGCCGGGACAATGCCGACATTCTGATCGCGATCCAGAATGATCGCGAATGGCGCGTTCTGGCAGAGAAGGTGCTCGACCATGCTGCACTGGCATCTGATCCGAAATTTGCCACCAATCCGAAGCGCGTGGAGAACCGGATGGAAACGGATGCCAAGGTGTCAACCAAGTTCGTAACTCTCGGTGTCGACGCGCTGATGAAAAAGCTTGCGTCAGCCGACATTGCGTTCGCGCGGGTCAATGACTGGGAATTGCTGTCGAAGCACGCGCACTTGCGGCGGATATCGGTCGGAGCGCCGAGCGGGCCGGTCACAATGCCGGCCCCCGCGCCGTTGCGCGCGGGGCAAGAACGGACCTATGGCCCGGTCCCGGCTCTCGGCGAACATACCGGGATGATACGCCGCGAGTTTTCGAAAGGCGCGCCCCGGAATGACGGCTGAGATGCCGCTCAATCAATCGCGGGCGCTTCGCCCTTTGTGCCCGGCGTCTGTCCCGCCCGGCCAATGATCAAGATCATCGGGATGACGCCCAGCGTCAGGATCATCAACAATTTGAAGTCGTTGAGATAGGCGAGCATTGCTGCCTGCTGCGTGACGATCGTGTCGAGCAGAGCGCGGCCGAGATCGGTGTGTGCGTTCAGGGTTCCGGCGACATCCGGCATCTGCAGTGCATTGTTGAACGGGGTCACCTGTTCGGTCAGGCGCGCATGCATCTCGGTAGTCTTGCTGGTCAGATTGGCAATGACCATGGATATGCCGATCGACGAGCCGATATTGCGCGTCAGCGTTGTGATCGCAGTCGCGCCGGTGCGCAGGTGGCCCGGCAATGTGGCGAAGGCTACCGTCGAAATGGGTACGAACAGAAGGCCGAGCCCGATGCCCTGGATGATGCTGGTCACGACGATCATGGTTTTGGTCACGTCGAGCGAAAAGCCGGTCATGTAGTAAAGCGTTCCGCCCGCGAGCAGAAGACCGCACAGGATCAGATAGCGCGGATGCACCATCTTCATCAGCCGCGGCGCCGCCAGCATGGTGAGGAGTGTCCCGACGCCACGCGACCCCAGCAGGAAACCGGCGGTTTGGATCGGATAGCCGAGCAGGTTCTGCATAAAGGGTGTAACCAGCGCCATGGTGCCGAACAGAACCACGCCAATCACCACCATGAAAATACAGCCGCTCACAAAATTCCGGTCCTTGAACATCTCGAATCGCACGAACGGTTCGTTCGTGGTCAGCGAGTGCGCAAAGAAGTAGTAGAACCCGGCTACCGAGACGATCGCTTCGATCCAGATTTCGTTGGAGTCAAACCAGCCAACCTGTTCGCCGCGATCGAGGAGCAGCTGCAGGGACCCGATGCCGATTGCAAGCACGACAAACCCGAACCAGTCGAAGCGCAGATGCTCGTGCTTCTGCGTTTCCTCCATAAACATCGTCATGCCGAGCAAAGTAATGATGCCGATCGGCAGATTGATCAGGAACACCCAGTGCCAGGAATAATTGTCGGTTAGCCAGGCGCCCAGCGTCGGCCCCATGATGGGACCGAGCATCACGCCGACGCCCCAGATCGCCATGGCCTGTCCGCGTTCCTCTGCCGAGTAGGCATCGAGCAAGACGGATTGCGAAAGGGGCACCAGGGCGGCTCCGGCCATGCCCTGGAGCAGGCGAAACAGCACCATCTGCTCGATATTTTGCGCCAGCGCGCAAAGGAAGGATGCAACAGTAAATCCGCCGACGCAGATAATGAACAGCTTCTTGCGGCCGAAACGTTCGGAAAGCCAGCCGATCGGCGCCGTCATGATCGCCGCCGCGACGATGTAGGATGTCAGCACCCAATTGATCTGATCGAGCGACGCCGACAGCGACCCCTGCATGTAAGGCAACGCGACATTCGCGATTGTCGTGTCGAGCGCCTGCATGATCGTTGCGGTCATGGTGCATACGGTTATCAGCACCCGGCGCAGCTTCGGATCCATCGAAGCGAGACGCGCGGTCATTTTGCTTCTTTCGCCTGCGCCGAAGACATGAACGGCAGCCGGCTATGACCGGTGTCGATCTCGACATTAACGCTCATTCCGGAGCGCAACAGATGAGTATCCTCGTTCTTGTCGAACGCGATGCGGACCGGGACGCGCTGCACAACTTTCACCCAGTTCCCGGTCGCGTTCTGGGGCGGTAGTATTGAGAATTGTGCGCCAGTGCCGGGGCTCACCGCGACCACGGTGCCGGTGAAGGTATGGTCGGGAAAGCTGTCGATATCGAGCGAGGCCTTCTGGCCGACGCGAAGATAAGTGATGTCGGTTTCCTTTGGATTGGCATCAACCCAAAGCGCCTGGTCGTCGATGACGCTGAGGACCGGCGTGCCGGCGGCGACAAAACGGCCGAGCTGGATGTTATCCACCTGAGTCGCAGTCCCCGACATCGGCGCGCGCACGATCGAATGGTCGAAATCGCGCTGCGCGTTGTCGAGCGCGGCTTTTGCCTGGGCGTATTCCGGGAATTGTTCAAGCGGCAGGTCCGGATTTCCCAGCAACTGGTCAAGCGTCGTTTCGCGCTGCTGAGCGGCATACTCCGCCTGGAGCTGCGCGGTCACCACTCCTGTCTGTGCGGTATCAAGGTCTGCCTGCGAACCAGCCTGCGAACTCACCAGTCTGCTTTTGCGGTCAACGTCGTGCTGCTTGAGCTCGACGTTTTTCTTCGCGAGCTCAGCAAGCGTCTCAAGTGACTTGAGATTGGATTTCAGCTTGTTGTAATCGCTGCGCGCGGTGTCGAGCTTGGCCTTCGCCTGTTGCAGCGCAAGGCTGAAAGGCTCGCGGTCGAGCGTGAACAATTCGTCGCCAGGATTGACATGCTGGCCTTCGTGTACGGCAACACGCGTAATCTTTCCGGATATATCCGGAGTGATCAGAACCTTTTGCGCGCCGACGTAAGCATTGTCGGTCGATATGTAGCGTCCGCCGGACAAATAGATGGCGAGCCCGGCCACCAGCGCAAGCGCGGGCAAACCAGCGAGCAGGATCATGCGCAGACGATTGCGGCCGAGGCTTACAAACATCCCGTTGCCTGCCGGTTCGGATTTTGTGTCCGGCGATGTTTTTGCTTCCGGTGCCGGCACGATCTTCAAGGCTTTCTCAGACATGACTTATCCAGCGATTGCTTGTTGTTGGTTCGAGTTGCGCGCGATGGCTGCGCGGAGATTGTCTTTCACTGCGCCGAGTTCTTTGAGCATGCGCTCGACTGACGTCATGGAAACGCCGTCGAGGACGGTTTCCATCATGTCGGCGCCGAGATCCGCAAGCCGGTCGAGCAGGGGCTTTGCGGCCGGCTTCAGATACAACCGATTGGCGCGGCGGTCGTTCGGATCGGCGCGGCGCTCGATGAGTCCGTTATCCGAGAGCCGGTCGAGAAGACGCGTCAGCGTGATCGGTTGAAGATCGAGCATGTCCGCGAGTTCCGTCTGCTTGAGGCCCTCATGCCGGTCGATGCGGATCAGGACCGCCCATTGGGCCCTGGAGATGCCGAACTGGCGGGCGCGCTGGTCGGCATAGGTTTTTAGCAATCGAGCTACGTCCATGATTGTAAAGGCGAATTCCCGCTTGACCGGTTGTGAGGGCATGGCCTGTTTCTCGGTTTGAAGGAGATAATAATAAGCAAGCTTATAATAAGCACAATATGCCATTTCGGCAGACCTGCCAAGCGCCGGGCGCGCGGGTGACGCGCGCATTTGTGTCGGGCAAAGTTGCGATCCCGCCTTCCGAGCAACAGGAACTCAGCGCATGGACATCGGCTTCATTGGACTCGGTAACATGGGACAGCCGATGGCTCGTCGGCTGATCGAGGCCGGTCACAAGCTTGTCGTTTACGACACCCGCAACGATGCGGTTGCACCATTGGTCGCGATCGGGGCACAGCTTGCGTCCTCACCAGCCGACGTCGCCGACCGGGCCGAAACGGTGATGGCGAGCCTGCCGTCGCTGCAGGTTTCAGAAAAAGTTGCGACCGGCGAGGGCGGCGTCATTCACGGCAAGCGCATCAAGCGCTTCATCGACTTGTCCACAACCGGCTCACGCGTCGCCGCAAAGATCGCGGCGGCGCTGGCGAAAAAAAATATTGTGCAAATCGATAGTCCGGTCAGTGGCGGCGTCGGTGGCGCCCGGAAGGGCACTCTTGCGGTGATGGTCTCGGGACCGAAGGCCGAGATCGACGTGGTGAAGGATGCGCTCTCCGTGTTCGGCAAGGTCTTCATCATCGGAGAGCAGCCCGGGATGGCGCAGACCATGAAGCTCGCCAACAATTTTCTGTCTGCCACGGCGATGGCGGCAACCTCCGAAGCTGTCGCAATGGGCGTGAAGGCAGGTCTCGATCCGGCGGTGATGATCGACGTCATCAATGCCGGCTCCGGCCGCACCACGGCGTCGGACGGAAAATTTCCCCAGGCGGTCCTGCCACGAACGTTCAATTATGGTTTTGCCACGGCACTGATGCTCAAGGATGTGCGGCTGTGCGTCGATGAAGCGAGGGGCCTGAATGTCCCAAACGCCGTGATGAGCACTGTGCTCGATCAGTGGGAGGCGACCAATACGGAATTCGGTGGCGACAGTGATTTCACCGTCATCGTCCAGATGATCGAAAGTCGGGCTGGCGTAAAGGTCGGTGCGGAGAAAAAGTGATGAGTGATGACATTCATGAGGTTTACGCGGTCTGTTACGCGACGCACGCGCGCAAACGATCAGAGAACTATATCTTCGGCGACCCGCATGACGAGATGACCTCGATCGCCTACTACGTCTGGGTCATCAAAGGGCCGCACGGCACTTTTGTGTGTGACACGGGTTTCGACGAAGTCGCGGCCAAAGAACGCGCCCGAACGATCATTCATCCGGTCGGGGAAGGATTGGCGGCTCTCGGGATACAGCCGGATAAGGTCGATCACGTGGTCGCCACGCATATGCATTGGGATCACGCCGGCAACTACGACCTCTTCCCCAATGCGCGCTACCACATCCAGGACACCGAGATGGCCTACGCCACCGGCCGCTGCATGTGCCACCAGATGCTGCGTATTCCTTTCAGCGAAAGCGATGTACTGGCGATGGTGCGGAAAGTTTTTGCCTACCGCGTCGAGTTTCACGACGGAGTCGATGAACTCGCGCCCGGTATCACCGTGCACAAGATCGGCGGTCATTCAAAAGGTTTGCAATGCGTGAGGGTCAACACCAAGCGCGGACCGGTCGTGATTGCCTCTGACTGTTGCCATCTCTACTCACATCTCGACGAGGGTCGTGTCTTTCCGATCACCTACAGTGTCGGAGACACGCTCGAGGGTTACAAGACGCTGAAAAAGCTGGCCGCCTCGCGGCACCACGTCGTTCCGGGACACGACCCGGAAGTCCTGAAGCTTTATCCAGCCGTGAAGTCCGGAATGGAGAACTGGATCGTGCGGCTGGATGTGGCGCCGAAGGCCGGTTAAGTCAATCCCAGCTCCGCGAATGCGTCCTTGTGGTGCTCGGCGCTGTCCGGCGAAAAACAGCAAAATGTCACGTGCATAATTCCCCGCGAATGCGCAGCGATTTCCGCCGCCACGGTGCCGACAGCGACGCGCGCGGCCAGGTCGGTGGGAAAGCGATAGATGCCGGTTGAAATGGCCGGATAGGCAATCGAGGCCAGAGCATTGGCCGCGGCAAGCTCGAGGGCTACCCGGTAACAGCTCGCCAGGAGTGCCTCTTCATTCTTGCCGCCACCGCCCCATACCGGGCCGACCGCGTGGATCACATGCCGGGCCTTAAGCCGGTAGCCGCGCGTGATTTTGGCGCTGCCGGTCTCGCAGCCGCCCAGTGTTTTGCATTCCTCGAGCAGTTCCGGCCCGGCCGCGCGATGGATCGCGCCATCCACGCCACCACCGCCGAGCAGAGAGCGGTTGGCTGCGTTTACAATCGCATCGACATCAAGCGAGGTTATGTCGGCAACGACGATGTCGAGAACCGTCTTGCCGATTTCGGCAACAAGCGCTTGCATGGCGCCATCCTATCACGCGTCTGCCTTTTCCGGCGTCGGCTCGAAATCGACGGTCGAGCGGATGCCAATGTCATCATAATGTGCGTCGAGGAACCGGCGCGCCGCGCGCCGTCCGTTCGTCCGTAACATTTCGAAGAAATCGAAATCGGTATTGAGACGGCTGGCGGCGTCCAGCGTCTGAGCTGAATCGGTAAGGGCAATGCGATGGATGTTGATGCGCCTGTATTGCCCGGCGGCCGTCCCGCGCGGCAATTTACCTTCGTCGATCAGCTTGCCGACGAAAGTGATGCCGCGCAATTCCGACATCAACGAGGAATTGAACGTGATTTCATTGATCCGGGCCATGATCTCGTCACGCGTCTTCGGCACTTGCTTGCGTTTCAGAGGATTGATCTGGACCAGAAGCAGATTCTCCGTCTCTGTCGCGCCGATCAGGGGATAGAGCGCCGGATTGCCCACATAGCCGCCGTCCCAGTAGAAACCCTCTTTGATCTCGACGGCACGAAACAGATGCGGCAGGCAGGCAGAGGCGACGACCATGTCAGCCGTCATTTCCTCGCGCCTGAACACATGAAGTTGGCCGGTCTTCACATTGGTTGCCGACACGAACAGCTGCAGATCCTTACAGGCCCGCACCGCTTCAAAATCCACGAAGCGTCCCACCAGATCCTTCAGCGGATTGATGTTGAGCGGGTTGAAGTCATAGGGCGATAGATACCGAGTCAAGGCCTGCATCCATAGCCCGACCGGCGTATCCTCGATCGGCCAGAATGAAAACAGACGATCAACCGCACGCCTTTGAACATCTGGCAGATTGCCGCCGAGACTTGCCGCGCGCCAGAATTCCGCAAGTCGTTTCTGTGCTTCGGCCGGCCCGCCGCGCGCGAGCCCGTCGGCCAGCATGATCGCATTGACCGCACCGGCAGAGGCGCCGGAGATGCCTTCGATCGTCAGCCGGCCATCCTCGAGCAAATGATCGAGCACGCCCCAGGTGAAGGCGCCGAGTGCGCCGCCGCCCTGCAAAGCGAGATTGATGCGTTTGCCTGCTTTCGGCTTGTCGGGCGTGGCCCCGCCGAAAGCACGGGAAAGAAATTTGATCATCGCTTGCGGTTCACTGGGCGACCCAGCCGCCATCGATCGAATAGGCAGAACCGGTAATGGTCGCCGCCGCATCGCTGCACAGAAATACTGTGAGTGCGCCGATGCTTTCGGGCTTGGTGAACTGGTGCATGGGTTGTTTTTCCGCCAGCAATGCAATTTCCTCGTCACGTACGCTTTTGCCTGATGCCTTCGCCCGTGCGTCGATCTGCTGCTGCACCAGCGGCGTCAGCACCCAGCCCGGGCAAATGGCGTTGCACGTCACGCCCGCATTCGCGGTTTCCATCGCGACCACTTTCGTAAGGCCGACAAGCCCATGCTTCGCGGACACGTAGGCAACCTTCTGCGCACTTGCCACGAGTCCGTGGGCCGAGGCGATATTGATAATGCGACCCCACTTGCGCGCCTTCATCCCCGGCACGGCCGCGCGGATCGTGTGGAAGGACGAGGAAAGGTTGATCGCGATGATCGCGTCCCATTTCTCGATGGGGAAATTTTCGATATTGGCGACGTGCTGGATGCCGGCATTGTTGACCACAACGTCGAGTGTGCCGAATTCCTTCTCGGTCTTGCCGATCATGTCGGCGATTTCGGCCGGCTTGGTCATGTCGGCGGCGGAGTATCGGGCTTTGACGCCAAATTCCTTCTCGATGCCGGCGCGGATTTTTTCGATTTCGGCTTTGTCGCCAAAACCATTGAGCATGATATTGGCGCCGTCCTGCGCAAGGGCGCGGGCGGTCGCCAAGCCTATCCCTGAGGTCGACCCTGTGACGAGAGCGGTTTTGCCCTTAAGCATGCGAGCCTCGTTTTAATTAGCCCCTGCGGCGCAGCGGAACCTGCCCCTATTCTTGTTGCAGTGCAATATATATGTGGTTCGCATAGGGTTTCGAGGTGTTTGACGTTAGACTTGAGTTGGAAGGCGGAACATTCCTTGGCCAGAAAATCAGCCGCGCAGGCGGTCTTTCCAAAGCCGGGTCACGACCATCATCGCTGCGCGAGCGATGCCATCGCTCACGCGGAAACGATTTGTGCGGCCCGCAAAGAGCGACTGACGCCGATGCGACGCCGGGTCCTGGAAGCGTTGCTGGCAAGCCACCAACCCCTTGGTGCTTATGAGCTGATTGACCGGCTGGCGGTGCGCACGTCGCGGCCCGCGCCGATCACGGTTTATCGGGCTCTCGACTTTTTGCGCGAGCAGGAGCTCGTGCACCGGATCGAAAGCCGGAATGCCTTCATTGCCTGCGTGCACAATCACGAGAGCAGCGATCCCGTGGTCTTTCTGATTTGCGAGAAATGCGGTGCAGTCGGCGAGGCGGCCTCTGCCGCAGTGGCCGAAACGATCAAGAATGCGTCACGCGCCGCCGGATTTGCACCGAAAACGCCGGTCATCGAAATCTCCGGTGTCTGCGCGCATTGCAGAACGGCGTAGTTGGCCTGAACCATTCCTCTGTAACACACGTGTCCTCTGCACCACTTTACACCTCGACGACGCGGCCTCTTGATGCTGTGGCCGCCGGTATTGTTGTGGTGCTGTGCCTGTCCTGGGGTTTCAACCAGGTTGCGACCAAACTCGCTATTCACGACATTCCACCGTTGACCCAGGCGGCGATTCGATCAGGCATCGCGACAATCTTGCTTGGAGCCTGGTGCCGGCTCCGCGGCATTGCGCTTCTCGAGCGCGACGGGACATTGCTGTTCGGGCTCGCCGCCGGCTTTTTCTTTGCGATCGAGTTCATCCTGATCTACCAGGGTCTCGTCTACACGACTGCCACGCGCGCGGTGCTGTTCATCTATCTAGCGCCGTTCTTCGTGGTGCTTGGCGCGCGCATCGTATTGCCGGCCGATCGCTTTGGCACTGCGCAGTGGGTGGGACTTGCATTATCATTTGCCGGCATGTTGATCGCGTTCGGTCTGCCGACGCCGGCGAAGGACCCTCGTCAGCTCATCGGCGACCTGATGATGGTTGGCGGGGCGCTGTTTTGGGCGGCCACCACGCTGATCATCAAGGCGAGCCCCCTGACACGCGCGTCTGCCGAGAAGGTCATGCTTTATCAGCTTATTGTATCCGCGCCGGTCATGGCGATAACGGCGTACGCCGCTGGCGAACGCATCGCGCATGTGCCGTCCGCCCTGGCGCTGGGCTCGCTGGCCTATCAGACCGTCTGGGTGGTGAGCGTGACATTTGTGATCTGGTTCGCATTAATTGCACGCTATTCGGCAAGTAGACTTTCGGCATTTACATTCCTGACGCCCTTGTTCGGGGTTGCGGCAGGGCACCTGGTGCTCGGTGAACCATTGACGCCGGCTTTTGCAGCCGCAGTAGTGCTGGTCGCCGCCGGTCTCGTACTGGTCAACAGGTCGCGCTGATGTCATCCACGGTCGACGAAACATTGCGGCGGGCGATGTCCGCAATCCAGAGTGACAGACCCGACGATGCCTTGCGTCTTGTGCAGGACATTCTCAGCAAAAATCCCAGTCAGCCGAATGCCTTGCATCTTCACGGCTATGCGTTGTTGATGCTGGATCGCGCCGAGGAAGCCGTTGGCTCGCTCGATAAGGCCTTTCGATCTCTCCGCGATCCCGCTGTCGAAACCCAGCTTGCAATCGCTTTGCGCAAAGCCGGCCGTACGGACGATGCCCTCAACAGGCTTGCCCGCGCAGTCAAACGAAAGCCGCCATTCCCTGCCGCGATTCATGAATACGGTTATTTGCTTTATTCATTGCACCGGATCGATGAAGCGATCGACGTTCTCAAGAATGGCATGGCGGTCGCGCCCCGGATGCCCGATCTGCCGATCCTGCTCGGCTGGATATTTCATGCACGCAATGACGCCGCCAAATCGCGCGCATCATTTGCGAGCGCGCTTGGTATCATGCCAAATCATCCCGATGCGCTTTACGGAATGGGCCTTGTCTCGATGGACGTCGGTGAGTTCGCGCCGGCAGCCGAATATTTCCAGCGCGCACTGATGAGCAATCCGTCCGATCAGCAATCGCGCCTGTATCTCGGCGCCTGTCTGCTCGAATTAGGGCAAGCGGGTGCAGCCTCGGCCTGTTTGCGGCAAGTGACGCGCGGCGGAGCGAATTTTTACGGGAAAGCTCTGAAAGTCCTCAGTTCGTCGAGCCGGGGGCGCTTCTGGCTGCGGCCGAGCGGTGCCGCGAAATTCTTCAGGGGCGAGACTTAGCGCTTCGGCTCGCGAAATTCTCTGCGGTAAACCCCGGCATCTTCCGCGATCGCATTGGCGGTCGCCAGCAGGCGTTGGGCGGCATCTTGAGATAGCACGTCGAACTGCTCGGACCAGTTCTCACGTTTCATCGCAATACACTGCGCGACGGGCGTTCCTTTTGGTAGCACACCGTTGAAGTTCGGGTCGTTCCAGCGAGCAGGAAAATGGACAAGGCTGTCCGCATAGACATCGGAATCCACAAGGCCGGTGAGTGTGGTGAACGGCAGGTCTGCGCGATTGACGGGATGCGTGACAAAAAGGGAATACCCCGCCGGCAGCCCGATGGTCCAAAAGTTGTTGAACTTGATGATGAACCGGTCGTCGTCGAAAAACGGCGTGCCCTTGACCTGAGCACTGTCGTGATAATCGATGGGCGAGCGGGTGAGGTTTCGAAGATTCCCTGCGACAGGAATATCGCTGGCCCAGCTAAATTCTCCATTTTCGATTTTAAGGTCCGCAACCAAGGGCATTAAAAAACCGAACGTCATCGCGTCGATAAACGGCGGACATTTTTTGACCGTCATGAGGTCCTTGTTCGAGGTCGAACTGAAATTTTGTTGCGGCAAGGCCTTGAACCAGTTGGGCAGTCCACGAAGCGCGGGAATAGGCTTCGGCAGAACGTGTTCCATCTCCGGCGGGCATGAAAATTTCACCGTGAGTTGGTTTGCCTGGTTCATCGTGGGTTCCAGCCGCATTTGCGGGGTTAAAACGCTGCAATTTAACGCATGGCGAACCGCACGAACAGACATATCGCTGCGAGAAAATAAACGGGCGGGTTGCGCTCGGCTGTATCCGCGCTACCATCCTCAATAACATTTTCCGCAAGGTGTCTCATGAGTTCTTTGAGCAGCAAGGATGGTCCCCGCTATCGTCACGTGGTCGATGATGCGACGCCGTATGAAACGATCGGTGTGGACAAGCTCACGCCGATTATCGGTGCGGAAATCGATGGCGTCGACCTGGCAAAGCCGTTGTCCAACAGGACGGTCGACGAACTTCATCGTGCCTTGGCCGAGAACATTGTCATCTTCTTCCGCGATCAGCACATCACGCCGCAGCAGCATCTGGCCTTCGGCCGCCTGTTCGGGGAGCTGCACGTTCATCCTGCCGCTCCGCACGAGCCAGGTGAGCCGGCGCTGATGAAGATCTATGCCGACAAAGACAGTCCGCGGGCGAACGGCGAGGGCTGGCACACCGACGTGTCGTGCGACATTGAACCGCCGATGGGTAGCATTCTCTACATCAAGCAATGTCCGCCGCATGGTGGCGATACCTTGTTCGCCAGCATGTATGCTGCCTATGACGCGCTCTCGGACAGGATGAAGGCGTATCTCCATGGGCTCGTGGCGGTCCACGATGGCGAGCCGGTTTATCGCGGCCTGTATGCAAACGCGGGCGTGGCCGACAAGCCGGTCTATCCGCGGGCGGAGCATCCGGTCGTGCGCACACATCCGGTGACGGGAAAAAAGGCGCTCTACGTGAACCGCGGCTTTACCCACCACATTGTCGGCATTCCGCGCGACGAAAGCGATGCGGTGCTGTCATATCTCTACCAGCACGCGGAAAATCCGCTGTTCCAGTGCCGCTTCCGCTGGACTGAAAACGCGATCGCATTCTGGGACAATCGCTGCGCGCAGCACCGCGCCATGTGGGACTACTGGCCTCATACGCGCTCGGGCAATCGCGTTACGGTGAAAGGCGAGCGTCCGGTCTGACGCCGCCTTCGCGAGGCTCACATCCAGCCGCCGCCATCCTTGCCGCGGTTGGCAACGCCCGCTTCTTCGAGATCCAGCTCGTACTCGATACGGCGACGCGCCTCGTCGGTAATCTTGCCGTCACGCAAAAGTTGATAAATGAACTGGCGTTCGGCATCGATCAGGTCTTTCTTTACTGACGCGCTTAAGCGCATCTGTTCCAGGCTGCCCTGCAGGTTGTCTGGTAGAATTTGCGATCGGCTCTGGTTGCGGGTGCGCAACAGCTCGATGACTTCGTTCGGCAGCTCACGCTCGCCGATCAAGCGGTCAAATCGCTTCTCGACTTCCCGCAGAGCCGAGACTCTGGCGCTGAGTTCGGCCTGAATTTCGTTTTCGTGCTCCAAATGCGCGAGGCTGTTCAATCCCAGCCAGCGCACGACCCCCGGCAGCATCGTGCCCTGGACTATCAACGTGATGATGATCACGCCGAAGGTAACAAACAGGATGAGATCGCGGTGGGGAAACGGTGCTCCACCGGCAGTCGTATATGGAATGGCCAGGGCAACCGCGAGCGACACCACGCCACGAATGCCTGTAAACGACAGAAAAAACGGTGTCTGCCAGGACGGCGCCGGATCGCGTTTGGCAAGCGAGGGGCTGACCCAGCGTGGCACGTAGGTCGCCGGGAATATCCAGAGAAAGCGGGCGATGATCGCGATCAGCGTGGTCCAGGCAGCTGTAACCAATAATTCGCGAACTGAAAAAGCGTGACTTTGTTCGATCAAGGTCCGCGCCTGCAGGCCGGTGACAAGAAACACAAGACCTTCGATCAGATAAACGATCAGATCCCAGAAGAAAATTCCCTGCAACCGCGTTGCGGGCGGAATCAGGAGTGGGCCATTCCAGCTCACGTAGAGTCCGCAAGCCACCGTTGCGAGAACACCTGAGCCGCCAAGATGCGCCGGCACCCAGAACGCGAGGTACGGCGTCATCAGCGACAAGGTGATTTCAACGCGCGGCTCGCGCGCCCACCGGCGCAAATGCAGGCTGAGCCAGCCAATCGCAAGCCCGTACAGAGTTTCGCCGACGACGATCAATGGAAACGTTACTGACGCGTCCCTGGGCGAAAACGTACCCGTACTTATGGCGACGACAGCAAACTTGTACAACACAAGCGCCGTGGCGTCGTTGGCCAGGCCTTCGCCCTCCAGGACGACAATGATGCGGCGCGGCAACCCGAGCTGCCGGGCAATCGCAAGCGGCGCCACGACATCGGTCGGCGAAATAATGGCCCCAAGCAGGAATCCGACGGCCCAATCGAAGTGCAGCAGATAATGGACGGCGGCTGCGATCGCGCAGGTCGTAAAGATGACACAGCCGAAGGCAAGCAAGCCGATCGGTCGCAGGTTGAACTTGAATTCGCGCCAGCTCATGGCGACGCCGGCTGAATAGATGAGGGGCGGCAATATCACCAGCAGCACGACTTCCGGCGCGAGCTCGACTCTCGGCAGACCCGGAATGAGCGCCATGCAGATTCCGGCAATGACCAGCAGAATTGAGGGAGATACGTTCAGGCGCTTGGCGACGACAGCGACCGCTGCAAGCTCCGCCAGCATGAACAGCAGGGTCTGCACCACGGCGGTCATTGTGATCAACCCGGCCTGATCAGGTTCGACACCATGTTCACGGTGAGTGCCAGCACCGACACATTAAAAAAGAACGATAGTACGCCATGCAGCGCGGCGACTCGTCGAATGATCTTGCTGGTGATCGCGACGTCCGAGACCTGCGAGGTCATCGCGATGACGAGGGAAAAATAAAGGAAGTCCCAATAATCCGGCGCTTGCAAGCCAGGGAATTTCAGGCCACCGATACGATCGTCGCTGCGCTCACCATAATATTCGTGAGCGTAATGAAGAGCGAAGATTGTATGCAGGAACAGCCAGGAGAGCAGAATGGTGCCCATTCCAATCGCGAAATTAGCCCAGCCTTGGCCGGAATTCCCGAGCTCGTCGACAACCGCCGCCAGGCTGGCAATTGCGGCAGCAGGACTAAGCAGCAAGAGGGCGATGGCACCTTCGTCCTGGATTGCAGCGCGGCGGCGAATGTCGCTCACAGCCGCGCGTGAAATGTCCTGGTAGACGAGCAGCAGATAACAAACGACACCCGTGTCCCACCCGGCGAGCAGCCGGGTCGGCATGCGCCAGTCCGCCCCGCTCATCGCAACCGCGACGGCGACGCCGATCAATATAGAGAGCAACAAGCGCGCGTGAATCTGCAGGAGCCGCACGGACATCAATGGTTTTTGCGATTTGCGGCTCATCAGTGCGCTCGCATTGCCTCAGGTCCGCCGTTCGGCAACGAAGCGGGCGGCGGCGCGCAGAATATCGGCTTCCGGGCCGAAGGTTGCGAGCGCTTCATCGGCTTTTGCGATCAGCCCTGCGAGGTGGGCGCGCGCGCCTGCGATGCCGAGTGTCCCAACCAAAGTTGCTTTACCGGCGGCGGCATCCTTGCCGGCAGCTTTGCCGAGTGTCTTGGCGTCGCTCTCCACGTCGAGCAGGTCGTCCGCGATCTGAAAAGCCTGGCCGATGGTCCTGCCGTAAAGATCTATGCTGACTTGCGCGGGAGCGTCGGCCTGCCCGAGGATTGCCCCCGCGCGGCATGCAAAACGAATGAGCGCCCCGGTCTTCATGGCCTGTAGCGTTGCGATTTCCTTTTCGGTCAGTACACGCTTCGACGAGTCGAAGCGTCCCTCGGCCGCGAGGTCAAGCATCTGTCCGCCCACCATGCCGCCGAGTCCCGACGCGCGCGCAAGTTCCGCCACCAGCGCAACACGCACAGCTGCATCGTCATGGACCTCGCTTCGGGCCATGACGTCGAAGGCGAGAGTCAAAAGCGCATCGCCGACGAGAATGGCCGTGGCGTCGTCGAAAGCCCTGTGCACGGTCGGCCGGCCGCGGCGCAGGTCATCGTCGTCCATCGCGGGCAGGTCGTCATGCACGAGTGAATAGCAGTGCACCAGCTCAAGCGCGGCACCCGCCATTAACGCGCCCGAGCGCGCTGCGCCAAAGACCGCGGCGGTTTCCACCAACAAAAATGGGCGTAGGCGCTTGCCGCCATCGAGCGCCGCATGCCGCATACCGGCGACAAGACGGGGCGGGCGTGCAGCCTCTCCGCTGATCGGCGCATCGGCGAGAAGCTGCTGGAGCAGCACTTCAGTCTCGGTCGCGACCGCGGCAAGCCGGGCGGGAAAATCTGTAGTACCTTTGTTCATCGTGGCCTTGTTTAGCCGTTGCACGCTATGACGCAAAGTGGGCGCTGACCGCAGATCGAATAGGCTACTCTCTCACCGTGCATCAACCAGGCCCAAAACCAAGCCATACCCTCCGGCGGCTAATGCGAGTTGCGGCCCTCGCCCTGTTGGCGCTGATTTTGCTTCCATACCTGCTCACGCCGCTTTATGCCGTGATCGACCCGATTTCGACGGTCATGCTCTGGCGGCGTATGAGCGGGGCACGGGTGGATCGTCAATACATGCCGATCTCGCGCATATCGTCCGCGCTTCCGCGGGCCGTGATCATTGCGGAGGACGGCCGCTTCTGTACCCATCATGGAATAGATCTTGCCGAAATACGGGAGGCTTTCGCCGAAACCGACGATATCGACGAGATGCGCGGCGGATCGACCATCACGCAACAGGTGGCGAAAAACCTTTTTCTTTGGCAGGGCCGCAGCCTGGCCCGTAAGGCACTGGAATTTCCACTGGCCTTATGGATCGACCTCATTCTGTCCAAACGGCGCATCTTGGAAATTTACCTCAATATCGCTCAGTGGGGACCCAACGGTGAATTTGGCGCGGAGGCGGGGGCCCGGCGCGCCTTCGGTAAATCCGCCAGAGATATTTCCCGTTATGAGGCGGCGATCCTGGCCGCCGTCCTGCCTAATCCCGTCAGCCGCAATGCCCGCCAGCCAAGCCCCGGTTTACGGCGTCTTGCAGGACTCTATGTCGCCCGTGCCGAAAGGGCGCCGGCAGCGGCCGATTGCGTGCGGGCAAAACACTAGCCTTGCTGCGTACCTTCCTCTATAAGCCCGGCTTCAAACTGATATACCGCGCTTTTCAGGAGTTTGTTCCATGGCTGTGCCGAAAAGAAAAACCTCGCCGTCGCGCCGCGGCATGCGCCGTTCCGCCGACGCACTCAAACGGCCGGCCTATGTTGAAGACAAGGACTCGGGCGAACTGCGTCGTCCTCACCACATCGACCTGAAAACCGGAATGTATAAAGGCCGGCAGGTTCTGAAGGCGAAGACCGAGGCCTAGCGCGCCTCTTGAGGCGGAGGAAGCTGTGCCATGTTCATGCTTGGCTTCCCACTTCTGCTGATACCATTCGCCATCTACAACATCATCGCGTTTCTGATGCCGGGCGTGAGCTGGACCGGCGTGATCTCCACCGTTCACATGGTTTCTGGTGCCGATTGGACCATGTCCACCGGCGATATGCTCATTGCGCTTGCCATCGTGCTTTTGTGCGGCGAAGTCATCAAGTCGACGCGAGTCGGAATTCGAACCGTCGTTGACCATGCTTTGTCGCTGATCCTGTTTCTCGGCATGCTTGTCGAATTTCTCTTGGTCATGCAGGCCGCCACCGCCACGTTCTTCCTGCTTCTCGTCGTAAGCTTTATCGACGTGCTCGGAGGCTTTGCGGTGACTTTGCGCTCGGCCCAGCGGGACCTTACCGTCGAGGGTGTCGAGCGCGTTTCGTCCTAATTCCACTCCCCCGGATTTGTCATGAGCCGCGATTTCCAGCTCCCCGGCCGTTCGCCCGTAATTTCCTGTGAAGGCATGGCGGCGACTTCGCATCCCCTCGCCACGCTTGCCGCAATTGATGTGTTGCGCGCCGGCGGCACTGCGGCCGATGCGGCGGTGACGGCGGTCGCAGCTCTGTGCGTGATCGAGCCGCATATGACGGGCATTGGAGGGGACTGCTTTTGTCTTGTGTCCGAGCCGGGCAAGCCGGTGTGGGGCTACAACGGCTCCGGCCGTGCCGGTGCAACGGCATCCGATCACGCGCTACGCGCAAAAGGGCTGACGGAGATTGGAAATTCAATACATGCCGTCACTGTCCCCGGTGCAATTGACGCCTGGGAGGCGATCCTTCAGGCGCATGGCCGTTTCGGCCTCGATCGGGCGCTCGCCCCTGCGATCAAATATGCCGAACAAGGATTTCCGGTCACTGCGCGGGTCGCATGGGATTGGCAGAGGTACATCGGAAAACTCAGGGCGGATCCCGGAGCGTCGAAACATTATCTTTTCGGCGGCAAAGCGCCGAAGGAGGGTGATGTCATCCGCTTTCCTGCGCTCGCCGCCACATTAAAGGCGATCGCTGCAAAAGGGGCTCGCGCCTTTTACGAAGGCGAGATCGCAGACGACATGGCGAAGACCATTGCCGCCCGTGAGTCGTTTTTGACCGCGGAAGATTTTTCCCGCCATCGCGGGGAAGTCGTTACGCCGATCGCAACTAACTATCGCGGGTTGGACCTCGTTGAAATTCCACCGAATGCGCAAGGTCTCGCGGCGCTGGTCATGCTCAATATCCTGGAGAACTTCGATCTTGGTTCGCTTGACCCTCTCGGCGCGGACCGTTTCCATCTTGTGCTGGAGGCGGCACGACTGGGTTATGCCGTCCGTGATTCTCACATTGCCGACGCGGCGCACATGCGGATGCCCGTTGCCGGTTTTCTCGACAAGAAATTCAGCAAGAAGCTTGCTTCCCTCATCGATCCGAAAAAGCGTGCTAAATTACCAGCCGCCCCAACACCTGGGAACGATACGGTCTACCTGACCGTCGTCGACCGCGACAAAAGAGCGGTCTCTTTCATCAATTCTCTTTATTCCAGTTTCGGCGTCGGGATTTGTACCGAGAAAAGCGGCATCATGCTCACCAATCGTGGGGCGTGCTTTACGCTCGAACCGGATCATCCCAACACGTTTGGACCAAACAAGCGGCCTATGCACACCATCATCCCCGCGCTCGCCATGCGTAACGGTCGTTGCGACATGAGCTTTGGCGTGATGGGTGCGCACTATCAGCCGATGGGGCACGTGCACATCGTCACCAATATGGTCGACTTCGAAATGGACGTGCAGGAAGCGATCGAGACTCCGCGGTTTTTCTTTGAAGGAGAAAAGACGGACGTCGAGCGCGGCACGCCCGCGGCGACTATCGAAGGGCTCAAGGCCCGCGGACATGATGTGGTGATGGCGAGCGTCCCCTGGGGCGGAGCGCAGACAATCAAAATAGATTGGGATCGCGGCGTGCTGATTGGCGGCTCGGAGTCGCGTAAAGACGGTTGCGCGCTGGGGTACTAGCTGTGGTCAACGCAACGGTCGCTCGGTAAGCGGCCAAAACTACGTCCGGCTCCGCGCGGCGACGTTCGCGCGTCTGCGGATGCTGATCCTTCGTCGCAACAAGCTGGGCAACAAACGGAGCATTGCGATATCCGGCTATACGTTCCGGTGGCTCTGACACGGGCAAGATCTTAACCAACGCACGGGTTTCGCCGGCCGGCGCACCGTTTGCGTCCACTTCATCTACGTCAGTGTCTTCAGTGTCTTCCGGCCGCATTCGTAATCCGTTTCGATTCAGGACAGCGCATTCCTGTCTGCAGTCTCATGAGCAAGCCGCATGCCGCGCGGCGTTAACCGCGTAGTTCCGCAAACTCCCACCATTTCCAAATTGTTTCGTGCGCTCGTCTTAGAGCTGCGCGCGCACCAACGTCCAGTCAACGTTCGATTGAGGATTAACGTTCCAAAATGGGGCGGTTGCAGTCGCGTCAATAACCCTAACGCGACACCGCAACCCTAACGCCGTACCGCAGGCGGGAATGGGCTATTCCTTGCCACCGAGTTTGTCCAAACGCCTTTGCATTTCGTCGAGCTGGCGTTTGAGATCGTCCATCTCACCACTGGAGCCTTGCGGCTTGTCGGTAGGCTTGGCTTGACCGCGCGCAAAAGGCGCGAACATGGCGAAGGTTTTCTCGAACATTTCCATATTTCGTCGGACCTGATCCTCGAGCGGTCCGAAAGCGCCGACACCAAAGGCTTGCGCCATTTGTTCGCGAAATTTGCCCTGCTCTTTCGAGAGCGATTCGATAGAGGCCTCAAGGAATCGCGGGACCAGCATTTGCATGCTGTCGCCGTAGAAACGTATCAATTGTCGCAGGAATGTAATCGGCAGCAGGCTTTGCCCTTCTTTGTTTTCCTGCTCGAAAATGATCTGCGCGAGAACCGAACGTGTGATGTCCTCGCCCGACTTGGCGTCGTAGACTATGAAATCCTCACCGTTCTTGACCATGGTGGCGAGGTCTTCGAGCGTCACGTAGGTACTTGTTCCGGTGTTGTAGAGCCGCCGGTTGGCGTATTTTTTTATTGTGACCGGTTCTTTTTCCTCTGCCATGTCGTGCACGTTCCCCTGCCAAGGCTTTGAGCATAGCCAATTTCTGCTTCTATGGGCCACCGTTTTGTGGCGGCGCGGGAGGCAACAACCACCCTTTCAGCACCCTTGCGGAAACGCCAAAAAGCGCCAATTCTCGGGGATATCTGCGAGGGCGCGATTGTTGACAGGCCGCAATGACCTGCCGAGGATGCGGCACTGCCAAAAAGCCGCGCTGCCCCGCACTCGTAACAGGAGCTTCGGATGAAAGACGACATTGTCATCGTAAGCGCCGCGCGTACCCCGGTAGGCGCCTTCAATGGAGCCTTCGCAAATCTGCCGGCTCACGAACTTGGCAAGACCGCCATCAAGGCGGCGCTCGAGCGGGCCGGCGTTGAGGGCGCCCGCGTCAGCGAAGTGATCATGGGTCAAATTCTAACCGCCGGTCAGGGACAAAATCCGGCGCGACAGGCCTCGATAGCGGCGGCCATTCCGGTGGAAACGCCTGCATGGGGTGTAAATCAGCTTTGCGGCTCGGGTCTTCGCGCAGTCGCGCTGGGCTACCAGGCGATCCTGAACGGCGATAGTGAAATCGTCGTTGCCGGCGGCCAGGAATCGATGAGCATGGCTCCGCACTGCCAGCATCTGCGCAACGGCGTGAAGATGGGCGCGTTCGAGATGGTCGACACTATGATCAAGGATGGATTGTGGGATGCCTTCAACGGCTATCACATGGGTACAACCGCCGAGAACGTGGCCAAGCAGTGGCAGATCACGCGGCAACAACAGGATGAATTCGCGGTCGCGTCACAGAACAAAGCGGAAGCTGCCCAGAAAGCCGGCAAGTTCAAGGACGAGATCACACCCGTCACCATCAAGTCGCGCAAAGGCGATGTCGTGGTCGACAGCGACGAATATCCCAAAGCCGGCGTCACGATGGATTCGATCGCCAAGCTGCGGCCGGCCTTTGACAAGGAAGGCACCGTAACGGCCGCAAATGCATCGGGGATCAATGATGGCGCGGCCGCTCTCGTGCTGATGAAAGCGAGCGAGGCAGCGAAGCTCGGCAAGACACCTCTCGCGCGTATCGTTTCATGGGCACAGGCCGGCGTTGATCCTTCCATCATGGGCACAGGCCCGATTCCAGCGTCGCGCGCTGCGCTCAAGAAAGCAGGCTGGAAGAAAGAGGATCTGGACCTGGTGGAGGCGAATGAAGCCTTCGCCGCCCAAGCCTGTGCCGTTAACAAGGATCTCGGCTGGGATACCGGAAAGGTCAACGTCAATGGCGGCGCCATTGCTATTGGCCATCCAATCGGCGCTTCAGGTGCTCGCGTATTGACGACACTGCTTTACGAAATGCAGAAGCGCAATGCCAAAAAGGGCCTTGCTACTCTGTGCATTGGCGGCGGAATGGGCATTGCCATGTGCGTCGAGCGTGGCTGAACGGCGCAAAAGCACCAGGCATGCCGTCGGAGCGGGCGGCTTTCGGCGAAAGATTTAGTCATGGCCGGGCTTGTCCCGGCCATGAGCTTTTAAGAAGATAGCCGGCAGAAATGGAGTGGAGTCATGGCGCGCGTTGCATTGGTAACGGGTGGAACTCGCGGGATCGGATCAGCGATCTCCAAAGCTCTGAAGGCGGCTGGTTATAAGGTCGCGGCCAATTACGGCGGTAATGATGATGCCGCGCAGAAGTTCAAGGCTGAAAGCAGCATTCCAGTATTCAAGTGGGACGTGTCGTCCTACGAAGCGTGTGCCGACGGCATCAAGAAGGTCGAATCCGAGGTCGGTGCGGTCGAGGTGCTGGTGAACAATGCCGGCATCACCCGCGACGCCATGTTCCACCGGATGAAGCCGGAGCAATGGACCTCGGTGATCAGCACCAACCTCGGCTCGCTCTTCAACATGTGCCGGCCGCTCATAGAGGGGATGCGTGACCGCAAGTTCGGTCGCATCATCAATATCTCTTCGATCAATGGCCAGAAAGGGCAGATGGGCCAAACCAACTATTCCGCAGCGAAAGCCGGAGAACTCGGTTTTACCAAGGCTCTTGCGCAAGAAGCTGCGCGCTCGGGCATAACGGTCAACGCCATTTGCCCCGGATATATAAACACCGAAATGGTGCAGGCCGTGCCGAAGGACGTTCTCGAGAAATCAATCTTGCCGTTGATCCCGATTGGGCGTCTCGGTGAGCCAGAGGAAATCGCGCGTTGTGTTGTGTTTCTGGCTTCGGACGAAGCGGGACTGATCACCGGATCGACATTGAGTGCAAACGGCGGACAGTATTTTATCTAGGTATCGAAATTTCCATGAAGGCAATCGTGATCGGAGCGCTCATTGGCAGCCTGTCAGTGCCATCATTCGTCCGAGCCGTTGCGGCAGAGGACGTGGAGTCTCGTTGCAAGGATATTTACGACAAGGTCGCCTGCACTTGCGCATTGCAGAACGGTGGACGGATCGTTCCCCCTCCGGTGGGGGTCAAGCGCGAAGGCTTGAAGTTGCGTCCGCGAGGAGGCCAGGAGGCAACGCGAACGCTTGATGGCGGCCGCGTCGCGTTTCCGAAATATTTTCGCAGAGAGGGCTTCAAGGTTCACAAGAGTCATGCACTTGAGGGCTATCTGGCGTGCATGCATCGCAACGGCCGTAAGTAGGTCAGCGGCGGCGTTTCGACTTTCGTTTTGTCAGTTTCTTTTTCGCTGCGCCGGATTTTGATTTTTTCGGCCGCCATGTGTTTTCGACTTTGTCGAGTCGGACATTCCAGTATTCCCAGGCGCGCGCGACCGGGCCTGGGCGGAGATTGTACTCGCTTGCCAACCGGTTCTCTGTGACATTAAGCGGAGAAACATGACCGAGCGTATGCGCCTGAATCTGCAGCGCAGCGTTCCGCGCCGTATAAATCGTACGAAATGTAAGTTCTTCCAGCGAAACACCGGCAACCGTAGCGCCGTGGCGGCGCATCAGTACAATCCAGTTCGGTCCGAGCGCGCGTGCAAGCGAAGCGCCTTCCTCCGGTTTGGCCACGATGAGCGTGGTGTCGCCAAATTCGTCGCGCGCATCCCAGAAGGGAACTGTCTCGCCCAAGGTCGCACCTAGGTGAAAGACAGGTTTGAGCTCCGCGCCTGAGATGCAGAATGGCAGGACCGATGCCGCATGATGATGGCACACCGCATTTACATCCGGTCGCGCCTGGTAGATGCCGCCATGGATCACCCGTTCGCCGTACAGTCGGACATCGGTCTGCTTGATCGGCCGCGAATCGAGGGTGAACTCGAGAATATCGTCCGGCTGCACCAGCTCGGGAGCACGCGATCGCGACATCAGATAGCGTCCGGGGTCGGTCGGGTGCCGCATGGTCACGTGCCCGAACGCGTCGAGAACCCCTTCATTCGCGATCATGCGGTTAGCCCGTGCGAGCAGTGTGCGAGCTTCATCGAGTTTGCCGGCCACGACTGGTTCCTCTCTTCAGAATTTTTGGTGTTTTATCGTGTTTGGCCGCGGGGCGACCAGTCTTTCTTCGCCAGCTCGAACCCCTCAAAGGAAAAGCCGGGCGCCACTGTGCAGCCCGTTAATGTCCAGGAACCGAGACTTTCCGCCGCCTGCCAGGCGCGCGCGGGCACCGTCACCTGCGGGACTTCGCCGGAATGGATATCAGCACCGAGGCGGAAGATTTCCTCTTTCGCGCCGTCGACCAATTCGAGCTTGAGCGGCGCACCCGCGTAATAGTGCCAGATCTCAACTGCGTCGATGCGATGCCAGTGCGAACGCTCGCCACGCGCCAGCAGGAACAGGATCGCGGTCGAGGCCGGGCGCCCGTTGACTTCCTGCGGGTCACGAAAAGTTTCGCGATAGTGCCCACCCTCGGGGTGCGGCTTAAGCTCAAGCGCGCGGATCATTTCGGCGGCGGTCGGCATAGGCATTTGGTGACTAAAATTTGTTTTTACGCGCCCGGATCTCGGTAAAGACATCCGCGGCGGGCTTGCCAGTCATGCCGATTGCCGCCGCCACCTCCGCCACATCGGCGCGCAGGAATGGATTCGCCTGCTTTTCCTCGGCTATCGTGGTCGGAATCGTCGGCTCGGACCGGTCAATCTGCTGCTTTGCCTCTGCTTCCCGTCTGGCAAGTGCCTTGTTGTTTGGCTCGACGGTGCGGGCGAATTTGATATTCGCCGCGGTATATTCGTGTCCGCAATAGATCTCGGTATCGTTCGGCAGATCACGTAATTTCACCAGCGAGCGCCACATTTGTTCGGGCGTTCCTTCGATCACGCGGCCGCAACCGATCGAAAAAAGCGTGTCGCCCACGAACGCCAGGCTGTCGTCGTGGAACCAATAGGCAATGTGGCCAAGGGTGTGACCGGGTGTTTCTATGACGTTCGCTGAAAGCGTGCCGACCTTCACTTTATTTCCTTCGCGAACGGTCTCGTCGACCGCCGGAATTTTCGAAGCTTCGGCAGCGGGGGCGACCACGCGGCATCGGTATTTTTCTTTCAGCGAGTGGATGCCGTCGGTATGGTCCGCATGATGATGGGTCACCAGAATATCGGTCAGTTTCCAGCCCGTCGCCTTGAGCGCTTCCTCAATAGGCGCCGCCTCCGGCGCATCGATTGCTGCCGTCGCACCGCTTTTCGGGTCGTGGAGCAGCACGCCGTAGTTGTCGGATCGGCAGAGAAAAAGACGGGTTTCCGCGGGCATGGCTGGTCCTCTTGGTCTTGGCAGTGTGGAATGGGTTAACCGTAACATGCTGATGAACATTCATGCACGTGTGTCCGGTTAGCGATTTGCTACGCCGTTTCATGGTATTTTGACCGCATGTCGATCGACGTCGTGGACCTGCGCAATTTCTATGGCCAACGGCTGGGCGTGGTAGCCCGCCGGTTCATCGGCCGTGGAATACGTTCATTGTGGGGCGACACCGTGGGCCAGCGCGTGCTGGGAATCGGCTACGCCACACCTTATCTCGGCCTGTTTCGTGAAGAGGCGGAGCGGTGTCTCGCGCTCATGCCTGCGGGGCAGGGCGTCGTGAAATGGCCGACAACGCGGCCAGCGCTATCCGCGCTGGTTGACGAAAACGAGTTGCCGCTTCCGGATTCCGCGGTTGATCGTGTCATGCTGGTGCATGCGCTGGAGATGACGAATGATCCCGGCGCGCTCCTGCGTGAGGTCTGGCGCGTCCTGGCATCCGGCGGGCGCCTGCTGGCGGTCGTGCCAAACCGGCGCGGGCTCTGGGCGCGTATGGACACCACGCCATTCGGACATGGCCGGCCTTATTCGCGCAGCCAGATCAATCAGCTTCTGCGTGAAACCTGGTTCACTCCGACCGGTTGGAGCGAAGCCCTCTATGTGCCGCCGATTGCCCGCGGCTGGTTTCTGCGGTCGGCTGTGGCGTGGGAACGCACCGGCGCAACATTGTCGGCGCCCTTTGCGGGCGTCCATCTGGTGGAAGCGACCAAGCAGGTCTACCGCGCGATTCCGGCACGGCGCGAGAAACGCAGGCTGGTGCCGGCGCTCGAGCCAGCGCTCGCCCCGTCACCGGGCGCCTGATTTTTATTGAGAGCTATTCCGGCTGTCGCGGCTCGTCGCCGCCACTGTCGTCATGCGTAGGCTGGGGCGGGGAGCCCTGCTGTTGACCGCCACCAAAATCGGGACGGTCGGGACGATATCCGCCGCCACGATGCCGGCGACGGCGCCGGTGCATGCCGTACCGATCCTGTCCGCGATCGCCCTGATCGTGACCGTTCTGGTTCTGACCGGAATTCTGTTGAGGCTGGCCGCCGCCGGTTATGAACGCCGGGAGACCGCCGGTGTCCTGACCGCTTTCCTGGCCGCCCTGATTTGGCTGCTGATATGGCTGCTGCTGCTGATGCGGCCGATTATGCACCTGCTGATCGCGCGGCGGGAACGGCTGCGAGTCACGCGGCAAATAAGGCTGCTGTTGAGGTTCGCGCGGAGCGTAGCTCGGCTCGTTCTGACCCATGAAGGGCTGCGCGTCATCGTCGTCGCCATCAAATCCTTCATCAGCACTTTGCTGCGGGGGCCCGCCCTGCTGCTGAGGCTGCTGGTTGTAATAGGGGTTCTGCTGGCGGAATTGTTCTTGCGCGGCGGCGATCAGGCGAAAGTAATGCTCGGCATGCTGATAGTAATTCTCAGCTGCGACCGGATCGCCCGAGCCCTGGGCGTCGCGTGCGAGCTGGATGTATTTTTCCGCAATGTGGGAAGCTGTACCGCGGATTTTGACGTCGGGACCGTTTGATTCGTAAACGCGCGTCAGTGGATTTTGGCTTTTGCGGTGATTACCGCGTCCGCGCATGCGCTTCTGACCGTTTCTCATGGTATGCCTGTTATCGCCTTTCGCCTGTCTCGACCTTTGTCGAACGCTCTACTGCAAGCCCACAAAATTCATTGCGCGGCCGGACCTGCAAACTTTGTCCGCGCTAATGACCGAACGTGTGCTCTTTATCGCTTTAGTCGCAGCAACCCCATAGCCACGGTTTCAACCCGCGGCGTTGCCAAGCTTTCGTTACGCGCATCGTCCTAGGTTTCGAAAAATGATGCGCCCAACCGGTGAAGCATCCAGACCCGTATCTGGCGATTTCGTTTCGCCGCCTATCCGAAGCCGGCTTTTCGTCATCCGCCTTGCGCCGCACCACACGAGCCACTGCTCAGGGTTCACGGCGATGCAACCGTCACGGGTCGATTCCGTGACCGGAAGCTAGTCGTTTCCGAGCCATAATCCAAGCAATTTTTTTCGCCTGCAAATGAGCCCTGCGATTTTCATTGAATGGGAATGCGACACACTTAAGGCACAAACCCGGCGCCAAGCACGCGTGGAATCCCAGCCAGATCCATGCGCACAATCCCCACATCTAGTCCCGCTTTGGTAAACAGTTCCCGCACGGCGGCTTCCTGGCCTTTACCCAATTCCACAAACATTCGGCCACCAGGCGCCAAAAGTCGCCTCGCGCTTGCGGCAATGACGCGATAGGCGGACAGCCCGTCACGGCCGCCGTCTAGTGCGACTTTTGGATCATAATCTTTTACCTCAGGCGCCAGCGCGTCGATTTCATCGTGGGGAATGTAAGGAGGGTTAGACACGACCAGATCAAAGGATCCTTCGACGTCCTCCGCGATATCGCAGGCGACGAAATTGCAGCGGCTTTCAAGGCCGCAGTGAGCGGCGTTTGCCCGCGCCACTTTCAAAGCGTCGGTGCTCACGTCTGTTCCTATAGCGCTTGCGTTCGGAAGCTCCTGTAACAACGCCAGCAGGAGCGCGCCTGAACCGGTGCCGATATCCAGAATACGCAGCTTTTCCAGGCGCAGGCCCGAACGGCCGACGAAGTCGAGCGCACCTTCGATGACCGTTTCGGTTTCGGGGCGCGGCACCAGTACATCCGGCGTAACCATGAGCATGATGCTCCAGAATTCTTTCCGCCCGAGAATGCGCGCGACCGGCTCCCGCTTGAGTCGCCGCGCCGCAAGCGCCGAAATTGCGTTGATTTCACGTGCCTCCAGCACGCGATCCGATTGTGCGACCAGCTGTGCCCGATTGAGGTGCAGCGCATGCCCGACGAGCACGCGTGCGTCGACCTCGGCCTCTTCCATCGCAACGGGGCGGAATGCCTGCGCCAAAAGCTGCAGCGTCCGAGCGACGGAAGCGCCGTCTTTCAGCGCGGGGATGACCCTCACGTGACGCCTTCAGCCGCCAGCAACTCAGCCTGATGTTCGGTGACCAGCGCGTCGATGACCTCGTTGAGGGACTCGCCTTCGATAATCTGCGGCAACTTGTGGAGCGTCAGGTTGATGCGGTGATCGGTGACCCGCCCCTGCGGAAAATTATACGTGCGGATCCGTTCCGAGCGGTCGCCCGATCCGATCTGCCCGCGACGATCGGCAGCGCGTTGGGCATCGAGCTTGCTGCGTTCGGCGTCGTAAAGCTTGCTGCGCAGATAGGCCAATGCCTTGGCCTTGTTCTTGTGTTGCGACCGCTCCTCTTGCACAAACACCACGATGCCGCTCGGGATGTGCGTGATACGGATGGCCGACTCGGTCTTGTTGACATGCTGGCCGCCGGCCCCCTGCGCCCGCATCGTATCGATCTTGAGATCCGAATCGTTGATGTCGATGTCTACATCTTCGACCTCGGGAAGCACGGCGACAGTCGCGGCCGAGGTATGAATGCGGCCGGACGATTCCGTATCGGGCACGCGCTGGACACGATGCACGCCCGATTCAAACTTCAGTTTGGCGAAGACACCCCGGCCGCGTACAGAGGCGACAATTTCCTTAAAGCCTCCCTTTGTACCCTCGCTCAGTGACAGAATTTCAGTCTTCCAGCCCTGCTTGGCGGCGTAACGCTCGTACATGCGGTAGAGATCACCCGCAAACAGTGCGGCCTCGTCACCGCCGGTTCCGGCACGGATTTCGAGGATCGCGTTGTGATCGTCCATCGCATCCTTGGGAAGAAGGGCCAGGCGGATCTGCTGCGCAAGCGTCTCGCGGCGGTCCTGCAAGGCATGGCGCTCGACATCCGCGAGCTTGCGCATTTCTGCGTCGTTCGAGGAGTCGTCGACGAGCGAGGAAAGTTCGGCGATTTCCTTTTCGGCGTCACGGTATGCTTTGATTGTCTCGACGACCGGCCCGAGTTCGGCGAATTCGCGTGACAGCTTGACGTAAGCCTCCGGACTCAAACCGCTGGCGAGCTCGCTCTCGATCAGCGCGTGACGGGCGAGCAGGGCATCGAGCTTCTGTTGCGGCAGGACGGTCAAAGCTGCAGTCCTTCGGTGGCCGCGAACGCTTCAAGCTTCTGGCGGATGGATACACTTCCCACCGGCTGCGCAAGGCACGGCAACAGCATAGCCTCACCCTTGCGGCAATCCAGATCGAGCAGAAGCGCTTTTACCGGGCCCACCGCGGATGGAGTCAGCGAGAGAGTGCGATACCCGAGGAGGGTGAGCGCCAACGCACCGATCGGCTGGGAGGCCAGCTCACCGCATAACGTTACGGGCTTATTATGCTTTTTTGCGGTGTCCGCGATGTCCTTGAGAGCGCGCAGCACCGGCGCCGACAGAGGGTCGAAGCGTTCCGACACGCGTGGGTTGCCGCGGTCGGCCGCGTAAAGAAATTGCATTAAGTCATTCGACCCTACCGACAGAAAATCAACGCGCTCCAGCAGTTCGTTGAGCTGGAATAAAAGTGAAGGCACCTCAACCATCGTTCCTATTTCAACGCGCTCGGGCAATTCATGCCCGTGCCGCCGCAGGTGGGTTAGCTCCACTTCGACGAGTGATTTTGCCTTGTCGAATTCCTCCACCACCGCAATCATCGGGAACATCAGTTTGAGACTGCGGCCGCCGGCCGCGCGCAACAATGCGCGCACCTGACTGCGCAGCAACCCGGGCCGATCGAGGCCAAGCCGGATTGCGCGCCATCCCAACGCCGGATTTTCCTCTTCAATATTGCGCATGTACGGCAGCACCTTGTCGCCGCCAATATCGAGTGTGCGAAACGTCACCGGCTTTTTTCCGGCGGCATCAAGAACCGCGCGATAGAGGGACAACTGCTCCCCGGTGCGCGGCAGTGTATCCGCCACCATGAACTGCAACTCGGTCCGGAACAGACCAATGCCGGCGGCGCCCGTGTCTTCGATGTGGGGAAGATCAATGGTGAGACCGGCATTGATCATCAGCGTGATCTTCTCGCCGTCTTTGGTAATGCAAGGCCGGTCGCGTAAAGCACGGTATTGCGCCTGCCGGCGCGCGCGCAGCTTCACCCGTTCGCCATAGGACGCCTGGATGTCCTGCGGCGGCCGCATATGGATGTGTCCGGTTGAACCATCGACAATGATTGCGTCGCCTGTCTCGACCAGGCCGGTCGCATTCTCGATCTCACCGACTGTCGGTATGCCGAGCGCCCGTGCCACGATTGAAACATGCGAGGTCGGTCCGCCTTCCTCGAGCACCAGTCCCCTCAGCCTTTTGCGGTCGTAGTCGAGCAGCGCCGCCGGCCCCATGGAACGCGCCACGACGATGGCATTTTCCGGCAACTGTTCCTTGGTCGGAGCGTGATCCTGCCCCATCAGTACGCGCATCAATCGATTGGCGAGATCGTCAAGATCGTGCAGGCGATCGCGCAGATAATGGTCGGAGGCCCGCAGCATCCTCGCGCGCGTGTCGGATTGCACGCGTTCGACTCCGGCTTCGGCCGTCAGGCCGGTTGTCACCGCTTCGCGGATTTTGTGCAGCCAGCCCTGGTCATAGGAAAACATGCGATAGGCTTCCAGCACATCACGATGCTCGCCGCCGTCCGCAACGTCGCGATGCTCCACCAACCGATCCAGATCTTCGCGCAGGGTCGCGATGGCCGTGTCGAGCCGATTGAGTTCGTGCGGCACATCGTCCGCGATAACGTTGGTAATCACTACGCGCGGCTCGTGGAGTACAACGTGACCCAGTGCGATGCCCTCCGACAGCGAACTGCCGGTAAAATGCATTGAATGACGCGCGGCTGGCTCGGCGCCGGGACGGGCGAGCGAGGACAGCTCGCCGGACGCTATCATCTCGGCGAGAACCATCGACGTGGTCTGCAGCGCCTCTTCTTCTTCCTCGGTGTAGGTGCGGCGCGCCCGATTCTGCACGACCAGAACCCCAAGCGTATTGCCGGCGCGAAGAATGGGAACGCCCAGGAACGAGTGATAGATTTCTTCGCCCGTTTCCGCGCGATAGGAGAAGGCGGGGTGGGCCTGCGCGTCGGACAGATTTATCGGGTTGGCTTCGCTCGCGACCAGGCCAACGAGGCCTTCCTCGGCCTTGAGGACGGTCTGGTGGACGGCTTCGCGCTTGAGACCTTCGGTGGCGTACAGCTCCAGCGTTCCGTCTACGCGCAGAACGTAGACAGAGCAGACTTCCGCCACCATGTTGGCGGCAATCAGCACCACCACCTTGTCGAGGCGATCCTGCGCGCTGACTGGCTCCGCCATTACCTCGCGAAGCCGGCGCAACAGCACGCGCGGGCCGCCGAGCGCGCCACGCATTATTGCCATCCTCTAGCCACGGCCGTAACCGCAGCCTCCTACGGCCAGATCATGTACGAATAGCGACGACCGGACCCCACGTCGGCCGCAACCAACGTGTCAGGCTATAACCATGGCCCATGCAAGGGGCAAGCCAAAGAGCGGATCCCGGCTGCCCGGAATGACGCTAGGCCCTATCCAGCCCGTAAAGCTTATGCAGGGTCCGAACCGCCAGGTCGGTTTGGGCGGCTTTGATAAGGACCGAAAATTTAATCTCGGACGTGGTGATTGCGAGGATATTGATCCCCTGCTCGGATAACGCCTTGAACGCCTGTGCGGCGACGCCAGCGTGGCTGCGCATGCCGATCCCAATGACCGAAACCTTGGCGACGTCGGTGGCGCCATCCAGCCGTTCGTAGCCGATCGGCTTTTTTGCCTTTTCCAGGGTGACGCGGGCGCGTTCGTAGTCAGCCGAGGGAACAGTGAAGGTGAGATCCGTGGTGGCGCCGTCGGCGGACACGTTCTGCACGATCATGTCCACGTTTATATTGCTGTCTGCCAGCGGCCCAAAAATTGCGGCGGCAACTCCCGGCTTGTCCTGCACCCGGCGAATGGAAATTTGAGCTTCGTCCTTCGAAAAGGCGATGCCGGTGACGACTTGCTGTTCCACGATATCTCCTTCGTCGCAAATGAGTGTGCCGGAGGGTGGCTTCGAAGGATCGATGTCCTCCGGTTTTTCGAAGCTTGAGCGCACGAGGATGCGCACATTGTGCACCATGCCGAGCTCAACCGATCGCACTTGCATCACCTTTGCACCGAGCGAGGCAAGTTCGAGCATTTCCTCGTAGGCGATCTTGTCCATCCGGTGCGCTTGCGGCACCACCCGAGGGTCGGTGGTGTAGACGCCGTCCACGTCGGTATAGATGTCGCACCGCTCTGCGCCGATGGCGGCCGCGACCGCCACGGCCGATGTATCGGAGCCGCCGCGTCCCAGTGTGGTGATCCGGCCGGTCTCCTTGTGCATGCCCTGGAAGCCGGCGATAACCGCGACCTGACCGTGTTCCTTGAATCGCTTGATCAGCTCGGCGCCGTCGGCCTCGAGGATGCGGGCACCGCCATGCGCATTGTCGGTGAAGATTGGCAACTGCCATCCCTGCCATGAACGCGCGTTGACGCCTATGCCTTCCAGCACGATTGCAAGCAAACCGGCGGTGACTTGTTCGCCGGTTGCGACGACTGCGTCGTATTCGCGGGCATCGTGCAGCATGGCGGCCTGCCGGCACCATTCCACCAACTGGTTGGTTGTACCGGCCATGGCCGAGACGACGACGGCCACATCATGGCCGGCATCAACCTCGCGCTTGACGTGGCGCGCCACATTGCGGATGCGGTCGAGATCGGCGACCGACGTTCCGCCGAATTTCATCACCAGCCGAGCCATGACATTCCCGGATACGCCAGAAGGCGTTAACAAGTGGCCGGCGAGGAGCGTTAAAGCCGAGGCGCCGGCCTGAAAAGGCGCGTATACATACCGGCGAGGTGCCGGGACCGCAACATCGACGCAACACGATCGCTATAGTCAAGAATAGCCATAGGAAATGCGATACATCGATCACATCCTGCAGCCTGGCGAGACCGTGGCCTATACGACCAGCCTGCATTGGATCGTCTATCTGCCCGCGGTGGGGCTTTGGTTGCTGGCTTTCATCGCGCTCGCCACCGGCGCAATCGGCGGGCTGGTGTCGGCACTTGTGGCATTGCTCTGTGCGCTGGTCGGATCGGGGCTGGGCTTCAGCGCGTGGTTCAGGCGGTGGACAACGGAGATCGATGTGACCGACCGCCGCATTGTCTATAAACGAGGCTTCATCCGCCGGCATACCGTCGAAATGAACATGGACAAGGTTGAAAGCGTGGATGTCGATCAATCGATTTTGGGACGCATGCTCAACTATGGCGACATCACCATTCGCGGAACCGGCGTCGGCATAGAGCCCCTGCACAACATCGATGCACCACTCGAATTTAGAAATCAGGTAACAGCCCGCTGATTTCGGGCGACAGGGACAGGCATGGCGGTCAAGGGCAGCACATCGTCGATCGATCAAGCCGAGGTCGAGCGCTTCTCACGCCATGCCGCCGATTGGTGGGATCCGCGCGGTCCAATGGCGGCCCTGCACAAGTTCAATCCCGTCAGGCTGGCTTATATCCGTGATCAGAGCACCGCAAACTTCGGCCGGGATTCCAGGAAACTGAATTCGCTGGAGGGGCTGCGCATTCTGGACATCGGCTGTGGCGGCGGAATCCTGTCTGAGCCTCTCGCCCGGCTGGGAGCGCAGGTTGTCGGTGCCGATCCGTCAGAGGACAACATCATTGCCGCCCGCGCGCACGCAGAAAAAGCCGGCGTTGCCGTCAACTATCACGCGACAACAGCCGAGGAACTGGCTGGTGCAGCGGAGCGGTTCGACGTGGTGCTGGCGATGGAAGTGGTCGAGCATGTCGCTGACGTCAACTCATTTGTCGCGACCTGCGCTTCGATGGTGAAGCCAGGCGGGCTGATGATCGTCGCCACACTCAACCGGACGATGAAAAGCTTTGCCCTCGCGATTGTCGGCGCTGAATACATTTTACGATGGCTGCCGCGCGGCACGCACCAATGGGACAAATTTGTTACGCCGATGGAGCTTGAGGATGCAATCGAGCATCATGGCCTGCGGGTGATCGGGGAGCGCGGCGTGATCTACAATCCTTTCGCCGACCGTTGGCAGTTGTCGTCCGACATGGATGTCAACTACATGCTGGTCGCACAGCGCCCCAATCAAACAGGAGATACGGCATGATTCTCGAACTGGTCGAATTCAATTCACCGCACGGCTGGAGCCGCCGCCAAGTGGCGGAAGAAGCACTTAACGTTGTCCCGAAATGGCGCGCCAACAAGGAACTGCTGCGCAAGCATTTTCTGCTTGAACTTCATGGCAAGACCGGCGCGGGCGTCTATATCTGGCCGTCGGTCGAGGCGGCAAAAAAAGCGCATAATGAAGAGTGGCGGCAGTCCGTCATCAAGCGCACCGGCGGTGCCCCGACCATCCGCTATTTCGATCTGTTTTTATTGATCGACAACGAGAACGGGTCGGTGACCGAATTCCCTGATGCGGCAGAGATGCGGTCGGCCGCAGCCTGAACACGCAGCAAACATCGACCCATGCTTTGGGCCGTCTTCACATTAATCGCCGCCGCGGCGCAGACCGCGCGGAATGCCATGCAGCGCGAGCTGACCTCGACGCTGGGGACGGTCGGCGCCACACATGTGCGTTTTCTATTCGGCTTTCCGTTCGCGTTGCTGTTTCTCGCCGCGGTGGCAACCGTCACCGGGGCGGAATTACCGAAACCGTCCGGAATGTTCTGGCCCTGGGTTCTCGCCGGCGCTTTCACCCAGATCGCGGCCACCGCAACAATGCTCTCTGTGATGGGCCAACGCTCGTTTGTGGTGGCCTATGCCTACATCAAGACAGAGCCGGTTCACGTGGCGCTATTCGGCCTGATTTTTCTCGGCGACAAGGTCACGCCGCTTTCCGCGGCGGCGATTCTGATCGCAACGGCCGGCGTAATGGTCATCTCGCTGAAACCCGGCGCGGGAGAAACCCGCAGTGTCCGCTCGACCTTGATCGGCCTGTTTTCCGGAGCATTGTTTGGGCTTTCCTCAATTGGTTATCGCGGTGCCATCCTGTCGCTCCACCTGTCCGACTTCGTCATCGCTGCCACGTTTACCGTAACCGTAGGCCTGGTGATTCAGGCCGCGGCCTTGTCGCTTTATCTGGCCCTACGAGATGTGAAGACCCTGCATGCCATCGCGCGAGCTTGGAAACCTTCGCTTTTTGCCGGCTTTATGGGTGCATTTGCTTCGGAGTTCTGGTTTCTCGCGTTTGCAATCACGAGTGCGGCCAATGTCCGCACGCTTGCGCTTGTAGAAGTCTTATTTGCGCAAGGCGTAACGCATTTCATTTTCAGGCAACCCACCAACGCCCGGGAAAGCTTCGGGATCATATTGGTGGTGATCGGCGTGGCCTTGCTGGTGTGGGCGTATTAATTCCGTTCATCCGGCAACGGCGGAAGCGGATGAAATTCAATTCCTTCTTCGGATAGTTCTTTCGCTTCCTCGGGCGAAGCCACGCCGTAAATCGAGCGATGCTCGGTTTCCCCGTAGTGCATTTTGCGGGCCTCGTCAGGAAATTTCGCACCGACATTATCGGCGTTCTTGACGAGATGATCGCGCAGCTCCTTGAGCTTGGCTCTGAATTCGTGTTCCTGCGGCGAAATCATCGCGACCGGCGCGGGCGTCGGCGGTGTTGCCGGTGCCTCCGCAGCGGCCGCGGGTGTTTCAATGGGCGCACCGCGTTTCTTGGCTGACGCAGACAGTCTCGGCGCCATGATTGCTTTTTCGATCTTGGCCGAAGCGCAATGCGGGCAGGTCACCAGCCCGTTCTCGACCTGTTTGTCGTAAGCAGCAGAATCCTGGAACCAGCTTTCAAAGCCATGGCCCTGATCGCAGACGAGCGCGTAGCGAATCATTCTGCGCTCCGTACAACGTGAAGGTGAGACGGCTCCGCCAGCGGCTCGACAATCTCAAAGCGGCGGCCATGCTGCAGCGAGGGAATGCGCGCGCGCGCTTTGGCTACTTCTTCAGGTTCGACCTCGGCCATCACGAATCCCGGCTCGGTACCACCTTCCGCAATAATGCGCCCCCAAGGGTCAACGATCAGTGAATGACCGTAGGTATCCCGGCCGTTCTCATGTTTACCACCCTGCGCCGCGGCGAAAACAAAGCTTCCGTTTTCGATTGCGCGCGCGCGAATGAGGGCGTGCCAGTGCGCCTCGCCCGTCTGTTTGGTAAACGCCGAAGGAATCGCAAGCAACGTTGCACCCGCTTCAGCGAGGGCGCGATAGAGGGCGGGGAAGCGCAGATCATAGCAAACCGTTAAGCCCAGCCGGCCCCACGGCATGTCTGCGAGCACCGCAAGTTCGCCGGGACGATAGTTGCGTGATTCGCGATAACTCTCGCCATCTGCGAGATCGACATCGAACATATGGATCTTGTCGTAGCGCGCGATGATATCGCCCTTTGGATCGACGAGAAACGAGCGATTGGCCGCCCTGTCAGGCGAAATCTTGATCGCCAGCGAACCGATATGGACGTAAATGCCGAGCTTGCGGGCAAGTTCGCGCAAGCATGCGAGCGAAGCATCCGATTCTTCCTCGACCACGGCGGCAAAGAGCTGCTCGCGTTTGGCCGCGAGGATGTTGGTCATTTCCGGCGTCAGCACATAATCGGCGCCCGCTGTTTTCGCCTCGCCGATCAGGCGCACGGCGTTGTCGATGTTGACAGCGGGAGCAAGCCCCGAGCGCATCTGGATCATCGCGGCTTTAAAAGTAGCGGCCGTCACCTGGATGCCTCACCGTCTTGCAGCAACGGGTCGAGTTTGCCGGCGCGCTCCAGCGCGTGCAGCTCATCGCTGCCTCCGACATGAACCGATCCGATAAAAATCTGTGGCACAGTCATGCTTCCATTTGCCCGCTGGATCATCTCCGAGCGGCGGTTGATGTCACGGCTGACGTCAATCTCATTATAGGTCGCGCCTTTCCGCTTCAGCAAAGCCTTGGCGGCGGTGCAATAGGGGCAATACCGGGTCGTGTAAATCTCGATCGGGGGCATAGTCTTTCCATACAGTCACCTTTTATATGGGAGTACGCGTGGGGGCTACAACCCGTGCGAATACCAACACATCGATATTGGCGGCGCCGGCGCGCAAGAGGGCGCGGGCGCAAGAGTCGACGGTGGCTCCCGACGTCAGGACGTCATCCACCAGCACCAAATGACGTCCGTAAATATTTGCCTTGCTTTCGTCTGGTACGCGGAAGGCGCCTTGCACATTTTCGGCCCGCTCGGCTTTCGAGCGCCCAACCTGCTGGGCGGTGGCCCGCACCCGCTTGAGCCCGCGATGCAGAACCGTCGCGCCGCAAAGACTCGAAATTTCGGTGGCAAGCACCGACGACTGGTTGAAGCGGCGCGACCATTGCCTGTGCCAATGCAAAGGAACCGGGACGAGCGCATCGGCTCCGGCCAGCAGCTCGCACCCGGCGCGCGCCATCCATCGCGCCAGCAACGGCGCAAGATCAAGCCGGTCGCTGTATTTAAAACCTTGCACCAGCTTGCGGGCGACATCGTCGTAACGTACGGCGGCCCTCGCGCGGTTGTAGGCAGGCGGGTTGGCGATCGCTTCCATCGACAACAGATTGGGACCGGGATCATAGAAGAACGGAATTCCGAGCCGCGCGCAGTAGGGCGGCTCAATCAGAGATAATTTCGACCAGCATGGCGCGCAAAGTCCCGTGCCTTCGCTGAGCGGCTCGCGGCAGGACGGACAGAGCGGCGGCAGCGCGAAATTCAGCGCGAGCTGCCATGTTGCCTGCAGGGCGCGGCCGAAACGCGTGACTGGCGATTGCGATCCTGCCGGTCTTGCGGAAGCAAGCTCGTTCATGCTGCAACCGTAGCACGCTAAAAACGGGCGGGACAAAACCGACAACGGCGCAATGGCGTTAGGCAATGGCGTAGCAGGACCAGGCAGTGTCGTCAGGAGCCAGCATTTTTGACCGTTCGATCCTGCGCGTACGTCAGCGGCGCGCACGGATGCTGGGCGCTGCGACTTTTCTGATTGATCACGTCGCGCGTGAGATGGACGAAAGACTTTCGGCCGTGCTGCGCCGGTTCGACATTGCTGTCGATCTCGGCACGCCCACCGACGCAGTACGACGCGTTCTTTCCGCGAGTGGAAAAATAGGCACCCTGGTTGCCGCGAAATTTGCGGTTGACGATCTGGATCGGTCGTTCCCGCGCATCCGTGCCGACGAAGAGGCGATTCCATTCGCGGACGGCTCGCTTGACCTGATAACCTCAGGGCTTGCGTTCCAGTTCGTCAACGACCTGCCAGGAACCTTGATACAGATTCGCCGCGCGCTGAAACCGGATGGCCTGTTGCTGGCGGCCCTGATTGGCGGGGAAAGCCTGTCTGAGTTGCGCGAAGCGTTTGCAGCGGCGGAAAGCGAGGTTGAGGGAGGCGTTTCTCCGCACGTCGCTCCATTTGCCGATGTGCGCGAGATTGGCGCGCTGTTGCAGCGCGCCGGCTTTGCGCTGCCGGTCGTCGACAGTGAGCGGCTGACCGTTCGTTACGATTCAGTCCTTGCCCTTATGCGCGACCTTCGACGCATGGGCGCAACCAATGTGCTGCATGAACGACGGCGCACATTGCTCAAACGGACGACGCTGCAACGGGTGGCAAAACTGTACGCCGACCGATTTGCCGATGCCGATCATCGGTTGCGTGCAAGCTTCGAAATCATCTGGCTATCCGGCTGGGCGCCGCATGAAAGCCAGCAGAAGCCGCTGGCACCCGGTTCGGCGGCGCGGCGACTGGCCGATGCGCTTGGTACGAAAGAAATTCCGGCAGGCGAGAAACCGGGACGCTTGCGCTAGATTTCCAGCACATTGGGATCCTAAGCTTAGAATTCCACGTGGACAAGTTGTCGCGG
>JADMIO011107711.1_pt1 | contig 75531 bp, 64 predicted proteins | sample 8958161 | NCBI WGS metagenome assembly JADMIO01 (sample SAMN16585339, study PRJNA669376) | soil metagenome | isolation source: Crop rotation soil | place: USA: Cullars Rotation, Alabama | collected 2011
GCGCGGAAGAGTTGATTTGCGAAGTTGCCGCACCAGCCACAGTCGCGCAGGCGTGGGCGGAATTGAAACGCGGCTATCCGGCGCTCGGCGGGTTTGCGCAATCGGTGCTGTTTGCGGTGAATGAAGAGCACGTGCGAGCGGAGCAGGCTTTGTTGGAAGGCGATACGTTGGCGATCTTTCCGCCGGTATCGGGTGGGTGAGAAAAGCATCTAATAGTAGAAAACTGGTTTCCAATACTGGATGCTTGCATCTGATAGTAGATGCTTTCAACTACCAATCTGATTCCCTGTTTAGGTCGCGTAAGTAATAAAGGTAAAAGAAAAGGAACCCGCAGCAAGCAGCTTTGTTACATCAGAGATTTTGGTCAGCCCTCAATCCATAGGCGACCAGCGATGTTGCCGTGGAGTGTTGCGAACTGGGCAGAAGCTCGGAATCGAGGACGATCAATGCGAGCACCAATTGTTTTTATTTCGTCGACCTATCGAGATCTGAAGTTCGAGCGTATCTTTGTAGCTTGTATGTTGGCGAAAAGAGGCGGCTTCGAGTTGGTGCGAATGGAAGAACATCTTCACAAGCCGTTTGAATGGGAAAGCTGGAGCACAAATAGGGCGATGCAATGCGATATTTTGTTGCAGCTCTATGACAAGCGTATCGGCTCTCCTGAGCGCCTATTCCTTCCGCGAGACAATGCGAGTTTTGTTCGGACTGAGTTCCAATCCGCACGGGGATGGGCAATGCGATGTATTACATACCAGTTGAAGCGACCCTTTCCGGATTATGCGCAGGTTTTTTGGGGTGGCGACAAAGAGGAATATGAAGCGACATTGAAGGTGGAAGATTCGAATTGGACAAAACCGTTTCCGCTATGGAGGGAACAGATTTTTCGCGAACTTCATCCAGGAGTACCTATCAGCAGCTTTGCAGAACTTGAGGAACGCCTCAACCTTGACTTGCAAGTTAGTCGTATCGCATTAGCGTGGCATCGGGCGCGCAATTGGAAGCGCTGTTACTGGGACAATATTTCGGCGGCTTGGCGAAATGCCTTTGAAGACGAGTCGCACTGCGAGTCGACATCCCGACTCGGCTTAAATTGGCGCTTGCGGAAGCCTGTAGCACTGCTGCTGCTGGTGTGGTTGGCGGTCGTTTTCAGTACTATTTCACCGAAATGGGCGATTCTAGCTACCCTCTGCCTTATCCCAATTCTTGCGGTTTCCATCCTCGCATACGCGCCGACCTTTGTCTGGGTCGGAACCAAGACGTTGGTTGCACGGGGCGCATTTGCCCTGCGGACAATCCAATGTCCGCTGAATGAATCATACCGGCTCATCTCGCAGTGGGATTGGCTAGATCGTTGGTGCGGACTTGGTGCATTAACCGTTGTATTTCCTGATGGGCGCAAGATCTTTGTGCCACTTGTGAACTCGCCTCAGGAGAAGTTTCCTTCATCAGGCAGAAAAAGCTGAGGATTCTTGACTGCTATGCGCTTAACTCTGGATGCTGCGTTCGGACAGGAGACGTATTCTTCGATTTTGGCGCGCGAGGGATTATTGCTGCTTGGCGCGAGTACATTACAGGTGCATTTCGCGAGATCGGGAGGCTTAGTGATTCTGGTCAACCTTAATACCCGTTCAACCGGAGCCGCCTCACACGGACGTGTCACTTGATCCGAATGACGCGGCCCGGTTAACCAGGCAGCTAGTTGTGATAGCTAACGCCATCATTTAGTGAAATGTAGACACGATAAACGAAAATATTAACGAGACGACTATGAGCACAATTTTGGTAACAGGCGGGTCGGGCTTCATCGGCAGCCACTGCATCCTGCAACTTCTGGCCGCAGGCCATCAGGTGCGCACCACTGTGCGGAGCCTGAAGCGTGAGAGCGACGTGCGCGCCATGCTGAAGGAGGGCGGAACAGCGCCGGGCGAGCGCTTGTCCTTCAGCGTTGCCGATCTCGAAAGCGACGCGGGCTGGCCGGAAGCCGTCGCTGGCTGCGAGTACGTGTTGCACGTGGCGTCGCCCTTGCCTCCTACCGTCCCAAAGCACGAGGACGAATTGATCGTGCCCGCGCGCGAAGGCACGTTGCGCGTGTTGCGCGCCTCGCGCGACGCTGGCGTCAAACGCGTGGTGCTGACCTCCTCGTTCGCGGCCATCGGTTATGGACATAAGCCGAAGCCAACGCCGTTCGACGAGACGAGTTGGACAGACCTCAATGGCGACGATGTGCTGCCCTACCCGAAATCGAAGACACTGGCCGAACGCGCGGCCTGGGATTTCATTGCCAGGGAGGGCGGCCAGCTAGAGCTTTCCGTCGTCAATCCGGTGGGCGTGTTCGGCCCGGTCTTGGGGCCTGACTATTCGACCTCGATTCTCATCGTGCAGCGGCTTATGGACGGCGCTGTGCCCGGTTGCCCACGACTCTCTTTTGGCGTCATTGATGTCCGCGATGTGGCTGACTTGCACATTCGCGCCATGACTCATCCCGCCGCCAAGGGCGAACGCTTCCTCGCCGTCGCGGGTGATTTCATGACGATGCTTGGCATCGCAAAGGTGCTGAAGAGTAGTATGGGGGCGGCGGCCAAAAAAGTGCCGACGCGGGAACTGCCCAACTGGCTGGTGCGCCTTGCCGCACTGCGTGATCCGGCGGTGAAGCAGATATTGCCAGAGCTGGGCAAAGTGAAGAATGCCACCAACGAGAAGGCCCGGCGCTTGCTGGGTTGGTCGCCGCGCTCAAACGAGGAGGCCATTGTCGCCACTGCCGAAAGCATGCTGCGGCTCGGACTTTTGAAGAGCAGCCAGAAAAAAGACTCTTGAGAAACTCACTAAAGACTCACCTCCAGCATGATTAGGAGACAGGTTAAAGCCCGACTAAATGTTGCGCCGAATTTTTGCCTACGGTATTCTCGCGTTGCTTTCACCGACCATTTTTTACACACTCGAGGTAGCTCATGAAACAACTAAGACATTGGATGTTTGTTCCCGTTCTTGTCATCAGTCTGGCCGTGTCTTTGCCGATGCTCGCCAAGACGCCTTTGGTGCAAAGCGCGGCCCTTAAATCTGTCGGCGCACAACAAGGTGACAAATATCCCACGGTCGCTATGCACAAAAGCAAACTTGGACAGGACAAGTCAGAAGGAGTGATCTATCTGAACGCCCAGCAACGCGAAGAACGGCGCTTAGTCATTCAGAACGGACTCGTCTACGACCACACGGGGAAACCTGTGCTCAACACCAGGAGCAAACATCGCAATCAAAACAACTATGTGATGGATGCCGCTGGCAATTTCTATCTGTTTGATGAGTTCACGCACCCTGAGATTCGCCACTCCAGCATCTTCGCTGGCGGCCCCGTAGCTGGTGCCGGGAATATTCAGATTGTAGACGGGCGCATCGCTTACATTGATGCTGATAGCGGTCACTATCCAACCACTGGCGTTCACGAGAACGTTCTGAAGGAACTGGCTGCCCACGGTGCGAGCAACGGAGAACACGCCAAAGCGGATCACCCCAAGGCGGATCAAGCCAAAGGTAAACACTCCAAAGAAGACCAGGCCGAGGAAGAGCACAGCAAGAAACATGAGAAACATGGAAAACATAAGTCAAAGTAGGCTTGAAGCTTTGGAAGCTGTTAGTCACAGAGACTAACAACATCGTCGAATTTAGATGCCGACGTTATGAACGAAGACATTTTCGAAATTACCCGCGAGCCAATAGACAAGCCCGACTTGGAGAAACGCTTGCTGACCGGTGGTGCCGGGGCAGTCGTGACCTTTGACGGCACGGTACGCAACCAAACGCAGGGCCGCCGCGTGGTCAAGCTGCAATACGAGGCCTATCCGCCGATGGCTGTGAAAGAAATGCGTAAAGTTGGCGCGGAAATGCGTGAGCGTTGGCCCGACATCGAACGCATCGGCATTGTCCATCGCTTTGGCGAGTTGGCGATCTCCGATTCGAGCGTCGTCATCGTCGTCACTTCGCCACATCGCAAGGTTGCGTTCGAGGCCTGCCATTACGCGATTGATCGCGTGAAACAGACGGTGCCGATTTGGAAGAAAGAAATTTTCGAGGATGGCGAGGCTTGGGTTGAAGGACAACGGCCTGAAGGCGTTTAGCCAATTTGTCGAAAGCAAACAAAGACAGGCGTCACAAGCTGCTTCAGAGGGGATTTTAAGTCTGAGCGCGCTTGTGACGCCTGTCTAACTGTTTGGGGACGAAGGTCGCTCAACACCAGGCACCACGGTTCAGTAGTGTTGAGCGGCCTTCGTTAGGGCAAACCCTTCCCGGACACACTGAGGCCAGTCGAGTGTGTCCGGGCTGTGGCCTAGCAAGTGGTAACTCGTAATTTCAACCAGACTTGCTCATACGGTCCGATCAAATGGCGCACTCAAAAGAACAAATGTTGGCTGCGCGGGTGCTAGCGCCATTGAATCTCAAGTTGTTTTAGATTTTATCTCTCCTGTTTTGCCGTGTTTTGATTTGGCAACGCTGGGAGAATGATGAATGCTGCGAGTGCCGGGATTGGGGGATGGGGGAAAAGTTGTTGATGACAACGATACCGAATTTAATCGGATGGATTAGGGCACTATCAAGCAGCGAGTCGTTACCAAAAGCTTTGCATCGTGTAGTGTCAAAGCTCGCCTAGAAGTGGGCGACACTAGGAAACATTACGCGGGCAATTAATCTTTTCACAAAAGTAAATCTGCTTGCGAGCCAGTGTGCAGTCTTCGTATGATGCTTTGGGTTCAGTCGCCTCACATTGAATTAACGTTTTGAGATTAAGGAGTACTCGACATGGCTTTGATTCGCTTTACTGCCAACCACCAAGACCTTTCAACAGATCGCGGTTTTCAATTCAAGTTCTTCTGCGATAAATGTGGCAACGGCCACATGACGCAGTTCCAGACCTCTATTACCGGTGTGGCGGGTGACATCCTGCGCGGTGTGGGTAATGTGCTCGGCGGCTTCTGGTCGAGCGTCGGTAACAACTCATATGAGATCCAACGCGCTGTCGGCAGCAAGGCGCACGACGATGCTTTTGCGACCGCAGTTGAAGAGGCCAAGCAGTATTTCCATCAATGCACGCGCTGTGGTAAATGGGTCTGCCCGGATGTTTGTTGGAATGCCAAAGCGAATATGTGTGAAGAGTGTGCGCCCGACTATCAGGAGGAATTTACTGCGCACCACGCCCGCGCCAAAGCCGATGCCGCACGGCAACAGCTTTACGAACGCGCGCAGCAGACCGATTACACTTCGCAAACCGATATGCGAGCAGACAGCGTGCAATCTGCGGCTTCGCGTCCGACAGTTGCACCGAGGGTGGATGCCGCAAATGCGCCCTCAGTCGTTGGTTTGAATTGCGTTAGTTGCGGCGCAGTTTCCAATAGCAAGTTCTGCCCTGAATGTGGCCAGCCGATGAATGCGAAGCTGTGCTGCAAAGCATGTGGCGCCGAGTTGGAAGGGAAGGCGAAATTCTGTAAAGAATGCGGCGCGAAGATCGAATATCAAAGTTGAGCGGGTCCGCACCGCAGTTCAGTTGGACAAGGCAGGGGCAGTCGCCAAATCGTCTGCCCCTGCTTCCTCGGGTGAATGCTCAGACCATTTGATCAGTTTCAAATCCTCGACAAAGATCGCATACAACGCTGGCACCAGCAGCTTGGTCACATAGTTGGCCAGAATCAATCCGCCGATCTGCGCATAACACAGAGCTTCCCACAACGGCCCGCCATTCAGCGCGAGGGGAAGCAAGCCAAAGACCGTCGCGCCGACTGTGATGAAGACAGGACGCAAGCGCGCTAGTCCCGCGTCCAGCAGCGCCTCGCGCAAGGGCACCCCTTCTTCGCGCTTCTCTTCCACAAAATCGAAGAGCACAATCACGTGCGAAACGATCACACCGATCAGACTAGCGATACCGAGGAAAGCCATGAAGCCGAACGGTGTGCCCATCAACGCCAGCGCTGCGAACGCACCGACTAAACCAAAGGGAATCGCCGAAAAGACCAGCAGTGGTTTGATCGCGTTTTTGAATTGCACCGCCAACGCCAAAAAGATCGCCACAATCGAAACCAACATAGCAATGCCGAGCCGTTTGAAACCTTTGAGGCGCTCTTCCTGCTCGCCGCCGATCTCAAGTTTATAGCCCGGCGGCAACCGCTGCGCCAACTCGTCGAGCTTGTCTTTAGCCTGCGCAAAGACTTCTGACGGCAGCTTGCCCGGCACAGGCAAACACGAGACGGTGATGGTGCGGAATTGATTGCGGCGAATCAGGCGCGAGGTTTCAAGCTGATAATCAACTTTTGAAATCTGACGCAGTGGCACGCGATTCGCGCTCATCATCGAATAGACATACAGGTTTTGCAGGTCTGACAGCCGAGCGCGCTCTTCCGCGCGCAGCCGCGTGACGACGGGAATCTGTTGGTCGCCTTCGCGCAGCGTAGTCACTTGCAGACCGTTGATGCCGGTGGCGGATGAGGCGGCCACATCTAGGTTCGTGACACTAGCTAGATTGGCTTTGTCTGCGTCCACTTGCAGATTGGCAACGACACTCTCTGCGCCCCAGTTGTCACGCACGCGGTCAGCAATCGGCACGGCGCGGAAGACATCTTTAACCTGTTCGGCATAGGCGCGCAGCGTACCGATCTCTTCGCCTGAAATGCGCACGGCAACCGGGATGCCGATGGAGCGCCCGATTTCAAGCTGACGCACGTCAACGCGTGCGCCAGGGATTTGCGCCGACAGTGCCTGTTGCAACGACGCGACCAACTTGGCCGTGTCGCGTTTGTCGTTGGTCTGGATGACAATCTGCGAGTAATTGAGTTGCGGCTGTTCCGGCGGCACTGAATACCAGAAGCGTGGCCCACCTCCGCCGACGAAGGTTGTCAGCGAAGCCAGCACATCACGTGGTTTGCCGTCCTTGCCCGGATGCCCCTTGCCGTATTGCTCGGCGACGCTGCGAACCGCGCTCTCGGTACGTTGCGCAATGTCGTTGGTGGCCGAGAGCGGCGCGTCTTCAGGCAAATAGACGTCCAGGTAGGACAGATACGACAAATCCTTCGGGAAGAAATCGCGCCGCAATTGTAATAACAGCGAGCCACCTGCCAGCAAGAAGACCAACGACGCACACACGAACTTCCAACGGTGCTCCAACGCCCACTGCCCCGCGCGATAGTAGAGTCGCGTGAAGCCGCGCTCTTTCTGCTCTGCCAGCGTGCGCTCTGGCCTCTTGCCCGGACGGATTAGGTAATAGGCTAGCAGCGGCACAAAAGTCATCGAAACAATCCGCGAGGCGACCAACGAACAGGCAATCACTACCGGAATGCTGTAAATGAATTCGCCAGTCAAGCCTTCTACTAACAGCAATGGCAGATAGGCGACGATGTTGGTGATGGTCGCGTAAAAGATTGCCTTGGCCAGTTTGGTCGGCCCCAGCCACGCGGCAATCTTCGGCTTTACACCTTCGGCAATCTCGCGCTTGATCGCATCATTGGCAACGACCGGATCATCTACCAGCAAACCCAGCGCGATGATCAGCGAAGCAATCGAGACTTGCTGAATATCCAAGCCCAGCAGCCGCATCATCCCGAAGGTCATCGCCAGGGTAAGCGGCACCGAAGCCGCCACCAGCGCTGCTGAGCGCCATTCGCGAAAGCCTATCAAGGCAATGATGACGACGAGCGCGATGGCTTCGTAAAGGCTGCGCATAAAGAGCGCGATGTTCTCTCTGACTTGCAACGGCTGGTCGGAGGTGCGAGCTAAGATCAAATCTTGCGGCAAACGTTGTTTGAGCAGCGCCAACGATTCATCTACCGCTTTGCCAAAATCGGCAATCTGTTCGCCCTGCCGCAATGAAACCGCCAGCGTGATGGCGCGCGTGCGTTGCCATTGACCCTGCGCGTCGCGCGCAGTGTAGTAGTTCAAAAAACGCGGCGGGTCTTCGTAGCCGCGCGAGATGTCTACCAGGTCGCGTGCGTAAACCGGTGCGCCCGTCGCCGTTGCCGTCACGACGGTATCGCCGATCTGCCTTTCGCTTTTGAATTCGCCGGAGGGTTTGATGCCGAGGGATTTGTCGGCCACTTCCAACACGCCGCCTGAAGCCGTGATGTTGCGCGCGCCCAGCACTTGTTGCAGCATGTTGGTTTGCAAGCCGTAGGCCGCCAACCGGTCTTGCGAATAGTCCAGAAAGACGCGCTCCTTCAGTGTGCCGGTGCGCGTGACTTTGGAAACCTGCGGCACCGTTTGCAGCGTACGCGCGATCAGGTCGGTGTATTCGTCCAACTCGCGGTAGCTGTACTTGTCCGCCGCGCCCGCGCGCAGCTTGGCCTCGGTTTCCTGCAGGTCACGAATCACAACTGGTTGCCACACGTCGGGTTGAAAACCCGCGACGGGCAAGCGTTCGCGAATGAACTTGGTGGTTTCGGCGATGATCGTCTCGTCATCGTGCGCGCCTTCCAGATCGAGGCCCAAAAAGCCCGCGCCAGCGAACGTGCTCACATTATCGGCCAGCCCGAAATCTTTTATGTCGCGCGCTAACTCGTCTTGCGCCGTGGCGACGCGCCGTTGATTCAACGAGGCAGGCAAGCCAATCAACAACGCCGCGCGTTCAGCGCGTTGTGCTGCTGGCAAGTCGGCGCGGACTTGTTCGAGTTTGGCGCGCACGCTGGCGGCGCGTTGTTTGATACTGACTTCGTCGGCGCGCGGGCTGGCCACGGTCAACATCAGAGCGGCGGTGTCGCCAAAATCTTTGAGAAACTCGATTGGCCCTGCTCCCGGCGGCAGGTTGCGAATGCTGTCGAGCTTGAGTCGCAAGTCGTCAAACTCTTTGGCAATGTCTTTGACGCGCTCGTCAACCGACACATAGACGACGGCCAGGCCACTGCGCGCGACTGCGTCCAGCTTTTCGACGCGCGCGTTAGTGGCGAGCTTCTCTTCGATTTTGCGCACGACTTGTTGCTCGATCTTCTCCGCGCTTGCGCCCGGCCAAGGGCAGATGGCAACGGCTGTCTGCAACTGGAACTGCGGGTCTTTGCGCTTGGGCATTGTCTGATAGCCGTAAACGCCCCAGAGCAGCGTGACGACGAGCAGCACCCAAGAGAGTTGGCGGTGCTCGGTGAAGAAGCGCGCCGTGTTGTTGGCGGATTGTTTTGCCTCGTTAGACATGGTTGGTCTCATCACTCGATCACTTGCACCTGCTCGCCGTCTTTCACAAACGCCGCGCCTTGCACGATCAATTGGTCGCTCGCTGCCAAACCTTCGAGCACCGCGATCAGGTTGCCGTAAGCCTCACCAAGCTTGACGACGCGGCGGTGCGCAATCGTTCGGTTCTTGTTACCTGTCACTAGCATCACTGTGTAACTGCCTGGATTATTCGGGTCGCTGATAATCGCGTTGAGCGGTATGACGACCACGGGCTTGCTCTGGGCTTGCGCATCGGGCACAAGGAGCGAAGCAATCATACCGGCGCGCAATTGCGATGGTGGGCGTGGGATAGTCAATTCGACTTCAAAGACGCGTGTGCGCGAGTCAGCCGACGCGGCGATGCGTGTGATCCAGCCTTTGAACTCGACGCCCGGCAATGCTTCGGAGGACAAGAGTAATGCTGTGCCCGTGCGCAGGTTGGCTACGGTGACATCGGGTACGCCAAAGATGGCTTTAACTTCACCCGCTTCGGCGATGGAGAGAATCGGCGCGCCGGGTGCAACTAGCGCACCGGCTTCGACATTGCGCCGCAGCACAAAACAATCAAAGGGCGCGCGGATGACGGCGTCGCTCTGGGCTAATTGCATTTCGGCTAGCACGGTCTTGGCGCTGTTGATGCGCGCCTGGATGACTTGCACCTGGGCGCGCGCGGCGGCGAGTTTGGCTTGGGCGACTTCGTATTTCGTCTTGGCTGCTTCGTGTTCGGGGCGCGTCAGGCTGTTGGCTTCGAGCAGCAGGGTGGCGCGCTCGAAATCGCGCTGCGCTTGTTTGACGGCGGTGTCGGCCTCGCTGACTTGGGCCTGATTGGCGGCTAGCGCGGCTAGCGCTTCACTGATTTGCGCCTCGGCGGCTTTGACCTTGTTACTGAATTCGTCAGCGCGCAGGCGGGCGATCACCGTGCCTTTGCCCACCCAGTCGCCTTCTTGCACTGCGCGCTGTCCGGTTGCGCCGCGCAGTTGCAATAGCTCCGTCACATAGCCGCCGCTCTTGAATGACAGCTCCAGTTGCGCCGACGGTTTGATCGTTGCCGAATAGCGCGTGCCTCCGCCCTCCGCGCCGGTGGGCAAATAGTTTTGCGCTGCCTGCACGCGCACGGGAGTGAGCGGTTTTTCGTAGGCGGCGGTGGCTTTATTGCAAGCCGCGCCGAAGAGCAAAAGGGATGAGCAGATGAGCAAGTCCAAGCTTTTGTGATTCAGCTTCATTGTGCCCCCAGCGCTTTTTCGAAATCTGCGCGCGCCGTCAGAAAAGCGAAGAGCGCCTGTTGATATTGATGATTCGCCTCGGCGACAGCGGCCTGTGTTTGCAGCACGTCTTTCATCAATGCGGCTTCCTGTTTGAACTTGTTGAGCGCAACGCGCAGCTTCTCGGTTGAGGCGGTTTGTGACGCTTGGCCGACACGCAACAGTGCGCGCGCTTCTTGCAGCTTGCGATAACGCGCGTTCACGTCGAGCAAGACTTGTGTTTCGGCTTCGCGCAAGACGTTGTCAGTTTGCGCGAGGTTCTTTTCAGTCTCGTGCAATTCGCGACGCTTGCGCCCCCAATCGAACGGCTCCCATTTGACGGCGACGCCGACGAGGCCGACCTGGCGTGGGAGGAATTCAAAACCGAGCAGCGGGAAGTATCCGGCGGTCAGGCCGACTTCGGGCAGTCTTTCGGCCTGTTTGAGTTTGCGGGCGAGCGTGGCCTGTTGCTGGCGCAAGCGCGCTTCCCGCAATTCGGTGCGTTGTTCGAGCGCGCAGTTCTGCGCGACGGCCAGATCAAAATCGAGGCTCGCCGGTTCTAGCACAGGCGCAGCAACGAATGACGCGCGCAGGTCACGCCCCATCAATTGATTGAGTTGCTCTTGTTGCGTGGCGAGCGCGTTGTCGAGGCGCGTGGCTTCGTACTCGTCATTGGCGAGCTGCGTTTTTACGTCGAGGCTTTCCGCCGTGAGCAGGACTTGTTGGGCGACGTATTCGCCGACAACGCGATCGAGTTCGCGGTGTAGTTTGAGCGATTCGCCGAGCGCGGAGCGCGCGCTTTGAGTTTGCAACATTGCGTAGTAAGCGCGTTTAACTTGATTAGTGATCTGGCGGCGCTGGGCAGCCAATTTGTTTTGCGCGAGTTGCTCGTTGATCTCTTGCAGTTTGACGTTCAAGTTGATGCGCCGCAGTTGCGTGAGCGGTTGAGTGGCGCGCAGTCCAATGACCGCTTTGGGCGCGAAGGAAGAACTGATCTCGGTGTTGCGTGCGGGGAAGGGCAGCCCTGTTGGCAGCGTGCCGAGCGCGCCTTGTTTGAAGCGAAAGTCGAGCGGCGTGAGCGGTTGAAAAGCCAGCGCATTGACCTCGAATTGCGGCAGCTTGAAAGTCTGCGCATTGAGCGTGCGCGCGGCGGCTTTCTGCACTTCGAGTTCTTCGTTTTGGATGAGTCGGTTATGCTGCAATGCTTGCGTGATCGCTTGATCGAGCGTGAGCGTTTCGCTGGTTTGGGCAAAGACTGGCAATGCGGTGATGAAAGACTGTAGATGAATTATGAAGCACAGCAGAAAGAAACCACGGGGAATACGGGGGACACGGGGAAATCCAAGACCTTTCATTTTCCTCGTGCTCTCTGTGGTTGAAGCTAGTCGGGATTTTGGTTTGGTCGCCTCCCTCATTGTTCACTCCTTGCCTCACTGAAACTTTGAATCGCGCGCAGAATCACTTCTTTGTTTTGGCTGACGGCTTCCTCACCTTTCGCTAAAACGGTCGGCAAGGCTTCGATGGCGCTGAAGCTCACCGGTTTATCAAAATTGATTTCGATGAAAACGATCTCGAAGTGCGGCATCTCAACAGCCAGCAACATCTGGCTGCGTTTGAGCGTCGTCATCGCGTTGTCAATGTAGCGATTGAAGCAATCGAGAAAGCCTTGCGGTGCAGTCTGGCTGCGTTCGACGAAATCAATCGCGATGATGATGTCCATACTGCGTTTGACTGCTTCCAGCACAGGTACGGGCGCGCTGTAGACGCCATCCGCCAGCCACTTGTCGTCGTGTGGCAAGGGCGGCAAGATGGGGAAGAAAGCACCGGAAGCGTAGACGGCGTCCGCCACTAAACCCCGGCTCAACACCATACCTTCGCCGGTCAACAGGTCGGTGGTTTGAATCAGTGTGCGAGGGCGCAAATCTTCGAGCCGTTTATCCGCCCAAACCTCACGATAGAATTCCCGCATGCGGTTGGGTTTGATGAAGCTGGAAGAGAGATCGAAGCGCCCAAAGCGCGGGCTGACAAGCTTCAAGAATGAGTGGTAGTCGTAGTCGCCAAAAAAACCAGTGTCGAGCAAGCCAGCCGCCATCCTACGAATTTCTGCGGGCGACAACCCGGAAGCAATCGCCGCGCAGATGATGGCGCCGCCGCTGCATCCGACCAACAAGTCAATCGTGATGCCGGCTTGTTCGAGAAATTCAAACAAGGGCACGCCGGCAAAGGCCTTCATGCCGCCGCTGCCGAGCACGACGGCGACTTTGGGACGCGCGGCCTCAGTGGGTCCTGTTTGGTGCCGTTGTAGCAGTGTTTGGGTAAAACGCGCTGTCATAGTTGTCTATCTTCGAGCGGTGGCAGCAGGCCAGTGACGGAGTTGAGCGTGAACGCCTCGTCGCGTGAATCGTAGATGCGGAAAATCATTACCAGGCCGGCGATCTCGAAGACCTTCTTGACCCGCTGGCTCATCGAATGAAAGATGATGCGCCCGCCCGCCGCCGTCATCTGTTTGAAGACGCGCAGCATCACGCGCAGGCCCTGGCTGGCGACGTAATCCACTTGTGCGAAATCAAAGACCAGGAACCGTTCGCCGCTCTCAATCAGTCGCAGCAATTCGGTTTCAAACTGTGGCGGCAGCTTGGCGTCGAGCGAACCACGCAAGCTGATTTCGAGCTGCGAGCCGATGCGTCTTTGCACGATTTGCATGTTTAGTAAGAAGGGCAAAGATCACACCGATCCTCAATCTCTGCCCCTCAACCCTCCGGCGGTTAATTACTAATGCTAAAGATACGACGGCCAATGCCAGTGATGTTGGTGCCTTGCGTATTGATGATGAGTTTGAAGCCGTCGCCATTGTCATCTACTACCAGATCGCCGCCGGTGCCCGTAGTAAAAACCGCCGAGCCGGTGCAATCGGGATTGAGAGTGTACGTGCCGGTGAAGGTGCGTTTGCCGACGCGCCCGGCGAGGCTGCTCGTATCAGCCGCAGAAAGCGTGCCGTCGGCTTTGATGTCAATTACGCCGACCGCGCGGTTTTCGCCAAGGCCCACAATTGAGCCTTCGAAGACGTAAGAGAAACGACCTGCTAGCGCCGACGCCACGCACTGGCGCGTCTTCGCACGGTCGAAGGGGTTGTCTTGGCCCGCCAATTCCTGGGCTTTGGCAACCGGTGCGATACTGTACTGGACAGTGCGAGTGAGCAGACCCGTGATTACTAAAGCCGTAACAAATAGGGCGCTGATGAGTAGCGCGCGAACGGAGACAGTGATTTTCATTTGCTATTCCTCTCTTTGTTTTTGGCGCTTGGCCATTTTCGAGCACACTTCGGCCAACGCAGGGTAGCCTCATTCTTCGAGTTATGAAGAAGACTGACCAAGCGGCCGCTTGCTATGCCCTTGTCATTGGTCGTCGCAATATACGTAGCGGGCAGGAGAGTTGGATTTACTCAAGGCTATGAAAACCAACCGTGGACGTGAAGACACGGCTAGCTGGACTTAGTTATCGGCTGTGCTCACGTCCACAACTGTTGCGCCAACAAGTTCAAAAACGTTCCCACGTCAGTCACCACGCCTATTGTTTGCTGCGAGCCGCGATCAGACAGCTTCGTCACGACTGCCGGATTGATGTCCACGCAGACCATGCGTACCCACGAGGGCGTCATATTACCGACGCCGATGGAATGGAGCATGGTAGAGAGGCAAATAACCATCTTCGCACCCACCAGAAGTTCCGCATAAGCCTCCTGTGCTTTGAGCAAATCCATCTCGGTGTCGGGCAGCGGGCCATCGTCGCGGATTGAACCGGCTAGCACGAAAGGGACGTTATGTTTGACCAACTCAAACATAATGCCAGAGCTTAGCGCGCCCGCTTCGACTGCGCCTTTGATCGAGCCGTAACGATTGATTGTGTTGATGGCGCGCATGTGGTTCTTGTGGCCTTCTTCGATAGGGTTGCCGTGTTCCAGATCAACGCCGAGCGAAGTGCCGAAGAACGTATGCTCAATGTCGTGCACGGCGATGGCATTTCCAGCGAGCAGGGCATCAACGTAGCCTTTGCGAATCAGATCGCAGAAGGCCTGTGCGCCGCCCGTGTGTACGACGACGGGGCCAGCGACAAAAACGATGCGTCCAGCTTCAGCTTTGATTTGACGCATCAACTCCGCAATCTTGCGCACGGCAGTTTCGGCGCGTCGTTCGGAGGAAATGTCATTGGCCATAAACGCGAAGCCAAGCCGGTCGCGTTCTTTGAATTCGGGTTGAATGCGAACGCCGTGCGCGCCACAGACAATCTGTTCGCCTGCTTTTACCTCGCGCAGCTTGCGGCATTCAGCTTGTTTACCATTGAGGCCATCACTAACAACAATGACAGCATCCATACGTTGTTTACCGACTTCTAGCCACGTACCGCCAGCGCGCACGTAGGTGCGATGATTGGTCGTCGAGTAGAAATCATCCGGCACGACTTTGGCTGTAGGCGCGGGTTTCAAGACGGCATCTTCAGTCGCAGACTGGTAGCAGCCAAGTTCAATCAACTCTTCGAGCGTCTTGTCGAGTAATTCCTTCGTAGGTGCAAGCACGCGCAGCTTCAGATGTGAGAACTCATCATTGGTGCGCCCCAGGCGGAAATCCACGACTTCATAGACCGCGCCGCATTCGATCACGCGATCCATCACACGCGAGAGAATCTGCGAATCAACCAAGTGGCCTTCGGCTTCGACAATTTCAGCATAGTTCATAACCGCAAACGTCGGGCGTGTTTATGGCGCGCCCGCACTCTCCAATGAGATTGTTGAACAAGATCAAGCACGCTAACGCCTGAGCTACTTTTTTTCAAGCAAGCAACTCAGGCATATGCATAATGATCTGCGTTGACTGTTATAGGAATCTTCAGCGCAACGGCCCTAGGTTGATAGTCGTCAAAACTCAGACTTGAGGGTTTCCATCAGTCGCCCTCATTGAGGCTTTTCCCAACAGCTTGCCAGCGAGCGCCAGCGAAATTACTCCGATCTATCTACGCAAGCTGCGCCTTGGCCCCGCGCAGAAAAACTTTTCTTCCATAGTAGGGCTGCCGGAATTTTGCGTCCTTAGTAGATGCGGGGTCGGCACAAAATCGGCAAGGCGCCGAAGCTGGCTCAGCCAACTTAATCACTGCTGCTAGGTGCTGAAGGACGTACTGCTCGGATTGTTGCAGCGTGAGCCGGTTGGGTACCAGAGGCGTCACAGTCAACCGGACGCTAGTTGTGATGGCCATCAAACACGGGCGTCTGAATATTGGCAGCGGGTATAAGCAACTCGCATTGCCCAACTGCAAGAAAAGGAGATTCGTACAATGAAACACAATAGACATGCAATCTTGTTCATGAGCCTGGTTACGTTGAGCGTCTTGCTGAGTTTGGCAAGTCGCGTAAACGCACAGGAGCGGCCGGCTTTCTCAAGAGAGGCGCAGGAGCAGGCCAGAAAGGCCGCTCCTCAACCACCCGAATCCGCCCAGCTCAGTTGTACCGGTCCAATTACGCGAGTAATTGATGTTGGGTATGAGGGTTTGAAAATTACTTCGGCTGTTTACGGCGCTTCCCCAGGCGGCGGTGAGGGCGGACAGTTTGATAAGACTCCGGTTTTGAGCACGCGGGTGACCCTTGCGCAAGGCACTTGTCTCAATGCTCATCTGAGCGCAATCGTGGGTAGTAAGCAGACGTACCAGTTCGTATCGAGCTTGACCTTTTTCCAGGTTACTCTAACTCGTGTGACTCCGCCAAGCGGTCCGCGACACATGGTCGGGCACTTCGAGAACCCCTATGGGGGGAGTAGTCCGGCTGTCGCGTTGGAGGCGGAACGCGATGTTGACATGTACGCTTCAAACTTTTTTCAAAGAGTCGGAACTGGACGACACGAAGTGCCACCTGGTACATACAGAGTTGATGTCTGGTGGGCAGGAGGCCCAGACCCGGGAGGCGCCATAGGCGCTGCCTTTGTCCTGAAACTTTATCTGAGGCAATAGAATGCTCGCTCATCATCAGCTTAAGTAAGCTCCCTCCCATCGGCAACCCTGACCTCGGAATGGATCAGGGTTGCCGACACTCTCTACAAATAGTCCCTCTCAATTGTTGGCGCGGTTCTATTGGCGTTGCGCCTGCAAGTCAACTAAACTGCCCGCAGCAATCAATCGGTAAGTCGCCTGCAAGCTCGGGAGGGCAATATGCGAACCTGCACGATCAATCTTTTCTTAGCAGCCTGTCTCAGTGTGGTGCTGGCTAGCGGCGGCCTCGCACAGTCAAACAACCGGCAGCGTTATCCCAAGACCAAACCGAATGCCGCCCCGAACGAGCCAGCGCAGAAAGAACAAAAACAAAAAGAGCAGAAAGCCGAGCCAGAAGAATTGCCTGCTTCAGTACGCGAGGCAGACGCGATTAAGCTAGAGACCGACTTGGTCACTGTGCCCGTGATTGCCAGCGATTACAACGATGTTTACATCCCCGACCTGGCCAAACACGAACTCAGCGTTTATGAAAACGGCGTCAAGCAAGAGATCGCTTTCTTTGCCACTGTCAAAGAGCCATTCAGCGTGGTGTTGATGCTCGACACCAGCGGCAGCACGCAGGAGAAGCTCGCTCAAATTCAAAAAGCCGCTAAAGATTTTGTCGGACAGTTGCAGCCGCATGATCGTGTCAAGATCGTCAGCTTTGATGATCAGATCAATGACTTGAGCGAGTTCACCAGCAATCGTGACTTGCTACGAACGGCGATTGAGCGCACACGCGCAGGGAAGGGCACCAAGCTGTATGATGCGATGAAGTATGTGCTCAACATGCTCGCCAGCGTCAAAGGGCGCAAGGCAATTGTGTTATTCACCGATGGTGTGGACAGCTACAGCGATGCGACGACCTCGGCTGACAATCTGGCACAACTCGAAGAGTCGAGCGTGCTCATCTATCCGATCCGCTACAACACGCGCCGCGAAACCGAAGCGATGTTACGTCAGCAACAGCAGCAAGGCACGATCAATGGCAGCAGCATTCCTGGGCAGAATCGCCCGCCTATCGGTACCACACCGCCGACAAGCGGTGGCGGCGACAATCCCATACCGAGTGGGCGACCCGGTGGCAAAGATCCTTATGGCTTGCCACAACCACGGCTGCCACTGCCGCTGCCTGCTCCGCGTGGCCGTTATCCCGATGAGCGTTACCCGGACGACCGTAACCCGCGTGATCGTTACCCTGATGATCGCTATCCGCGTGATCGTTATCCAGACGACCGCTATCCAGATAATCGTTACCCTGGTGGGACACGTTACCCGGATGACCGTTATCCGAGTGATCGTTATCCGGGACAGCGTAATCCCGATCCGCGATTCCCTGATCCTTCGACCGGAAGACGTAGTGGAGATGATGGGCTTTCGACGATGCTCGATAACATGTATAGGACGGGCGCGCTTTATTTGAATGATCTTGTTTCTACTTCAGGCGGCAAGCTGCATTTTGCCGAAGACCTCAGTTACTTGCCTGATGCTTTTGCCAAGATTGCCGATGAGTTGCGCAATCAATATTCGCTCGGCTATTACCCGACCAATCCAACGCGCGACGGCCAGTATCGCAAAATTCAGGTCAAGACTACACGCCGCAATATTGTCTTGCGCGCACGGCCTGGTTATCGCGCTCCACGAAGTTGAAAGCTTTTCCAGTCACCTCGTTGGGTGTTCAAAAAATCGTTTCTTTAATTAAGGATCGGTGAGTAGCACGGCCTTGTTAATAGCCAAAAGGGGCAGTGGCTTCAAAAATTGGAGCGGGTCTGTCTAACCCCCTGGAAAGCCGTGTAAAAAGATGTGAATTGCCACCTTTGAACAATCTAAAAGCTTGAGCGAAAAACACAGCCCGCTATAACATCCGTCGCGCGATACCAAGATACCGATACCATTCACCAACACGATCATGATCGTCGCAATTTGGTCTTAGCTAGCTGGGCATATCCAAAAAAGACGATATGAAGGCTTGCAAGCCTTCATCATTTCTTTGGTTATCTCAAAACCAACAGGAGGTCGTGTATGCGTTTCCGCTTAAAACTGGAAAGATTCTTGATGGCAGCAATCTTTGTAGCGCTGTCAGTCGTGTGGGCGGTGGCTCAGACAGCCACAACCGGCGCAATCGTCGGCTCCATTACCGACAAGAATGGCGCAGTGGTTGGCACCGCGGATGTCGAACTCATCAACGCGGCGACTAATCAATCCCTCAAGGTCAAATCCAATGCAGACGGGCAATTCATTTTGCCGGCTGTGCCGCCTGGTGAATACACTGTTCAAGTTAGTAAAACAGGTTTTCGCAAGAGCACCCTGAACAATTTCAAAATAGACGTTGCCAAGTCTTACACCCTGCCGGTAACGCTGGAAGTAGGCAACGTGGAGCAGACTGTGGAAGTCACGGCCAGCGCCGGTGTTGAGTTGCAGACCACCGATTCGACCGTCGGCAATGTAGTCGCGGGTAAAGAGATGCCGCTGTTGCCCGCGTTGACGCGGCAAGTCAACGATCTATTGCGCATCCAACCACTCGCGATTCCCTCTGGCGAAATTGCGGGTGCGCGCAACGACCAGACGACCATTGCGCTGGACGGCATTGATATTTCCAACCAAGACACTGGCGGGTTGGGTACGTTCATTCCTATTCCCATTGATAGTGTTGAGGAGTTCCGCGTCGGTGTGGCAAATCCTAACGCTTCCTTCGGACGCGGCGCCGGCGGGCAAGCTTCGGTCATCAGCCGTCGTGGCACCAACGACTATCACGGGCTGCTTTTTGGGTATCACCAGAACGATAACTGAAATCCCAAAGGGTAAGCCACTGGTTCGACCAGTGCGACTTGAAAAGCTTTGAGCGTTCCGGGAGTCAGTTCTCCCCTGGGGGCTTGATAGGCCTGATCCAAGGGAGAACTTTATGTCAGAGAATGCGCAAAGCTTGTCCCACTCGAAGTGGGATTGCAAATATCATGTTGTGTTTGTGCCCAAACGACGACGCCAGGAGTTGTTTGGGCATTTGCGGCAGAAACTCGGGCCAATCTGGCGGTGAGCTGGCACGCCAAAAAGAGTGCGAGATCATCGAAGGGCATACATCCGCCGATCACGTGCATATGTGCATTGCGATTCCACCCAAGCACGCGGTGGCATCAGTGATCGGTTTCATCAAAGGCAAAAGTGCGATCCATATCGCCCGTTTGCGTGGCAAAGAGCGCAACTTCAGTGGGGAGAGCTTTTGGGCACGCGGTTACTATGTGTCCACGGTCGGCCTCAATGAAGAACAAATCAAACGCTATATCCGAGAACAAGAAGGCTCGGATGAGAGCGGGCGTTTCTAGTCGAACACACAGGGAACCACGACGCCGTGGTTTAGTTAGCCGTCTTTGAGACGGCACTGCCTATCAAGCCCCCGGCCTCGCCGGGGGTGTCTGACTTGTTTGCCAGTCCTGAACAGGTTTTCGCCAACCTGCGCCGCGTCGAGTTGAGCCGTGATGGCCGAGCCGGGCGCGCCAATCCGTTCCGCGGGCCGTCGCGCTGGAACGTAGACCTCTCGTTGGGCAAGACGACCAAGATCAAGGAGTCGTTCAAGGTGACTATCCTCGCCGACTTCTTCAACGCGTTCAACAACGTGATCTTCGCCAATCCAACGCTTGACCTGAATAACTCGCGCGCCTTCGGCGTGCTGACTACGCAGTTCATTCCGCCGGAGCGCAACAACACGGCGGCCAGCCGTTGGATTCAACTCGGCTTGCGTATTGAATTCTAAACGTACCGGCGGGCTGAGGCTCGCTGCCTAAATGCTAAAAGTCGCGCCGTTCTCCCAGATGAACGACGCGACTTTTAGTTTTTGAGCTTGGCGCACCGGCAGGCGCACGACGGCTCAATATTTGGGCATCTTCGGGTCAACCTGATCGGCCCACGCCAGGATGCCGCCCTTCAAATTTCTGATCTTCTTGAAACCCGCTTGTTTGAGCACCTCATATGCCTTGGCGCTACGTCCGCCCATCTTGCAATGCACGACAATCTCGTCGGCGCTGTCGAGTTCATTGACGCGAGCAGGGAACTGGCCAAGCGGAATCAAGCGCGCGCCATACGGTTCCAGATTGCTGATCTGCCACTCGTGCGGCTCGCGCACGTCAATGATCGTGAGCGGCTTGCCACTGTCCAGTTCTGCTTTGAGCTGCGCCGGAGTGACTTCCCAATCGGCAGCTTCCGCTGGGTTGGCCACTTCTTGCGCCGGTGGCGTGATGCCGCAGAAGAGATCGTAGTCAATCAATTCTTTAATCGTCGGCTGCTCGCCGCAGAGCGGGCAAGCAGGATTGCGGCGCAGCTTCAACTCGCGGAACTTCATCTTCAACGCATCGAAGAGCAACAGCCGCCCAATCAATGGCTCGCCCTCGCCGATAATCAGCTTGATCGCTTCGGTCGCCTGAATCACACCGATGATACCGGGCAGAATGCCGAGCACGCCACCTTCGGCGCACGATGGAACCATTCCCGGCGGCGGCGGTTCAGGATACAAACAGCGATAGCACGGGCCGCCACCCTTTGGGTAGAAAACCGACGCCTGACCATCAAAGCGAAAGATCGAGCCATAGACATTCGGTTTACCAAGCAACACGCTGGCATCATTGGCCAAGTAGCGCGTCTGGAAATTGTCAGTGCCGTCAATGATGACGTCGTAGTCCTTCACAATGCCCAGCGCGTTTTCCGCGCGCAACGCCGTCTCGTAAGTGTCAATTTGAATGTGTGGATTGATGTCTGACAGCCGATCTTTGGCCGATTGGATTTTGGGCCGCCCGACATCCTTGGTGCCGTGGATAATCTGCCGTTGCAGATTGCTGTGATCCACGACATCAAAATCTACTAAGCCTAAGCGCCCAACGCCCGCCGCCGCTAGGTACAAGCCCAATGGCGAACCCAGCCCACCAGTGCCAATCAACAGGATGCTCGCGGCTTTCAGCTTGCGCTGCCCCTGCATCCCGACTTCGGGCATAATGAGGTGGCGGCTGTAACGCGCGATTTCATCTTTGGACAATTCAGGCAAGGCTTCTTTCCGCAAAGCTTCTTCTGTGCCTACACCACCGGCAATCGCCGGAATAATGCTGATCTCGTCGCCTTCATTGATCGGCGTGTTTTCCTGCTGTTGATGGCGAATGTCCTCGTCGTTGACGTAGACGTTGACGAAGCTGCGCAGCTTGCCGCCACTGTCGTACAGGTGCTTTTTCAATTCGGGATGCTGCGTGGTCAAGCTGGTCAGCAAATCGCCGATAGTCTGACCTTGCACATCAACCAGAGCCGTTCCGCCAGCGTATTGACGCAAGGCTGTCGGAATCGCAATTTTGGGCATACTCTCTCCTCCTCTTGAATGAGTGCAGGCGCGGAAGCCTACGTAATAATCTCTTCCTCGTCAAATTGTGAACGGTCTGCGCGTACTATCCAGGCGCGCACTTCCTCTGCACGACCAGCACGCACCGAGACGATCAGATAAGACCATTCGATAAACGGTGCATGTTCCAAATCGAAGCCCGACGGCACTGCCGGATGATCTGGATGCGAATGATAGTAGCCCCATACACCGAGGCCGCGCTTCGCCGCCTCGCGCTCGGCTTTCATATAGTCGAGCGGATTGAGTTCAACGCGATTGTGGCGCGAATCTTTGCGAATGTTCTCCAGCGGTAACACCTCGGCAATCATGTGCACGTCATCTTCAAGCGTACCTAGCAACAAACCACCGCACTCTTCTGGAAAAGTGCGCTCGCCGTGTGCACGGATGGCTTGGAGATGTTCGGCAGTCAACTTCACGCCCATGACTTCAATCACTCATCCCAAAACTTTTCGCTCAAGTAGCGGCTGCCACCATCGCAAAGAATAGTAACAATCACGCCTGCTGTGATTCGTTCTGCCACGCGCAAAGCCGCGACTATATTGGCCGCCGCCGAAACACCGACAAACCAGCCTTCGACACGCGCCAACTGCCTGACCATCTCGTAAGCATCTTCAGTAGTCACTTCAAGCTCTTCATCCGCCAAGCTTGTGTCGTAGATGCCAGGCACGATGGCCGTCGGCATATGTTTCATGCCTTCCAGCCCGTGATAAGGCGAATCGGGCTGCATCGAGATCAACTGAATCTCCGGCTTGATCTCGCGTAAACATCTCCCCGCACCAATAAACGTGCCGCTCGTTCCTAAACCAGCGACGAAGTGCGTGACGCGGCCAGCGGTCTGTCGGAATATTTCCGGGCCGGTCGTCTCGAAATGCGCTCGCCAATTGGCCGGATTGTTGTACTGGTCGGGATAGAAATACATATCCGGGTTCTCTGCTACCAAGCGTCTGACTTCAATGATCGCGCCGTCCGTGCCTGCCAGCGGATCGGTCAGCACCAACTCTGCGCCATAAGCGCGCAGGATGCGTTTCCGCTCTGCGCTCGCGTTTTTGGGCAGACAGAGCTTAACGCGATAACCCAAGGCTGCCCCGATCATTGCGTAAGCGATGCCTGTATTCCCGCTGGTGGCGTCAATGATGGTCTTGTCTGGCGTCAGCGCTCCGGCTTGCAAGCCCTCGAGGATCATTTTGAGTGCGGGCCGATCCTTGACCGAGCCGCCGGGATTCGCCCACTCCGCTTTAGCGTAGATTTCCACGCGCGGGTTGGGGTTGAGCCTCTTCAACTCCAAAAGCGGAGTGTTCCCGATCAACTCGGTCAACGATAACGAACCGGCACTGACTGCAGCAATGCTGCCCGCGACAGACATAAGCTTCGACTCGAAACCTACGCAACAAGAGAACGCCGAGCGTCTCTGTTGGCGGCTTGCCTTATTTTATTTGCCAGGTTGCGGAACGATGCGCAGATACGGCTTGAGCGTCTTCCATCCGCCAGGGAATTTCTGCTTCGCATCTTCGTCTGAAACTGCCGGGACAATAATGCAGTCGTCGCCTTGCTGCCAGTTGACGGGCGTCGCCACGCTGTATTTGGACGTCAATTGCATCGAATCAATCACCCGCAGCACCTCATCAAAGTTCCGCCCAGTACTCATCGGGTAAACGATCACCAGCTTGACCTTTTTGTCCGGCCCGATCACAAACACGTTCCGCACCGTCATATTGTCAGCAGCCGTCCGGCCTTCGGATGTCCCCGCAACCGAAGCGGGCAACATGTCATAGAGCTTCGCGACCTGCAGGTCCGTATCGCCAATCATCGGATAGTTGGGGGCGTGCCCGGTGGCTTCTCCGATGTCATTTGACCAACGCTTGTGGTTTTCAACCGGGTCAACGCTCAAGCCGATGATTTTGACGTTGCGCTTCTCGAACTCCGGCTTGAGGCGCGCCATGTAGCCAAGTTCGGTCGTGCAGACCGGCGTGAAGTCTTTGGGATGTGAAAAGAGCACAGCCCAACTGTCGCCGATCCATTCGTGAAAGTTGATCGGGCCTTCGGTGGTTTGTGCCGTAAAATCTGGTGCGACATCGCCTATGCGAATGGACATAAACTGACCTCCTTCAAGTTTGGTTGGAAACGAAATAAAGGGAGAGACAGCCGGATTATGTTACCGGCAGCAACAACAGCAAAGATGATTGCAGGCTCTGTGTTGTTTAGGAAGACGTTTCATAGGAACGCTGGAATCATAACGGCCTAAAATTGTTTGTCAAGGCCAGGCAATTCGCGCCAGCTTGCTTGACAAAATTTCCCGCGCCGTTATAAGGTGCGCCTCGTAAAGCTGATCGTGGTGATTTAAGGCGAATTGCTCCACGTTAAAAACGCGCTAAAGAGCCTGAGGATTTTAAGCCCGGCGCTCACGAAAGCGCGGGGCTTTTTTAGTTTCTAGCGACTTTGACAATTTTGAGTGGCGATTTACGGTGACTTGCTCCACGGAAAAAACTGCTAAAGAACCGCGGGAACTCCAAGCTTGAAGCCCTGCGCTGATCTTTAGCGCAGGGCTTTTTCACTTTGTGGCTCAATCAGCCAAAGCGCCATTCCTTGAAATCAACTGGGAGGGAACCAATGAGTTTTGTGAAGGGACTGAAATGTCGTGAGTGCGGCCAGCCTTATGCGGTCGCGCCTGTGGCCATCTGCGAAGAATGTTTCGGGCCTCTGGAGGTGGATTATGACTACGACACCATCAGGGGCGTATTGACTAAGGAAGTCTTGGCCAAGCGGCCAAAGACTATGTGGCGCTATCGTGAACTGCTGCCGCTCGACGGGCCACAGACCGTGGGCTTGCAATCAGGCGGTACGCCGCTCGTGCGGGCTGAGCGTTTAGCGAAAGCGCTTGGTGTGGGCGAGCTGTACATCAAGAATGACGCAGTTTCGCATCCTACCCTCTCGTTCAAAGACCGCGTGGTCGCGGTCGCGCTCTCCAAGGCGCGCGAGTTCGGCTTTGACGCGGTCGGCTGTGCTTCGACGGGCAATCTGGCTAATTCCGTGGCGGCCAATGCAGCGGCGGCGGGGCTGACGGCTTACATCCTCATCCCGGACAATCTGGAAAAGGCCAAAATCATCGCCACCCAAATTTACGGCGCGAACCTGATTCCAGTGCGTGGCAATTATGACGATGTGAACCGCCTGTGCAGCGAGATCAGTGGCCGCTATCGCATCGCCTTCGTGAACGTCAATCTGCGGCCTTTCTACGGCGAAGGTTCGAAGACCTTTGGCTACGAAATCGCCGAGGCGCTCGATTGGCAAGCGCCCGACGCGGTGGTTGTGCCGATGGCGGGCGGTTCGCTGATTACGAAGATTTATAAGGCCTTCAATGAACTGACGAAGCTCGGTTTGATTGAACAAACGGCAACGCGCTTTTATGGTGCGCAGGCGACCGGTTGCAATCCGATTGCTGCGGCAGTCAAAGCGGGCACGCGCGACATTCGCCCCGTCAAACCCAACACAATTGCCAAATCGTTGGCCATCGGCAATCCCGCGGATGGTTATTTTGCGACCGGCGTCATCTCGAACACAGGCGGCTGGTCGGAAGATGTGAGCGACGAAGAGATCATTGCTGCGATGAAGTTGCTGGCCGAAACCGAGGGCATCTTTACTGAGACTGCGGGCGGTACGACGCTGGCCGTCACCAAGAAGCTGATCGAGCAAGGACGACTGACTGCTAAAGATCGCATCGTTGTCGCGATTACTGGCAATGGACTCAAGACGCAGGAGGCGCTGACCTTGGCCGATCTGCCATCTATCGAACCGAAGCTGGCGGCCTTTGAGAATATAATTGGTGCCGCTAGTAGCGCGGCTGCGACGGCAGCCTAATAAGGAGAAACGTTATGCCACAGACTGTTATTATTCCGACTCCACTGCGCAAGTTCACCAATGAAACGGAACTGGTTGAGGTACAGGGCGCGACGGTCGGCGAGATCTTCAACCAACTCGAAACCCGCTTTCCCGGCTTGCAGGCGCGCTTGTGCGAAGAGTCCGGTGAATTGCGCCGCTTCATCAATGTCTACGTTGACGGTGAAGACATTCGTTTCTTGGATCGGTTGCAAACGCCAGTGCCCGCGACGGCTGAAATCTCAATTGTGCCAGCCATTGCCGGCGGTTGCTGATGTAATTGATAGGCCACGGATCGGACGGATAAAACGGATTCAAGCTGATCTGTCTGAAGTTGTCTCATCTGTCCGATCCGTGGCCTAAACACCTTCCGCGCAAAATATCCTTGCCTACATACTTCAAACCAAACGGTAGCATTGCCGAGCGCTAGCTGTCAGAAAAAACCGACAAACGCTTACTCAGGCTGACAGCCATTTCAGTCACAATCCGGCGCTTCGTCCGCAAACTCAACACTTGCTGCACTCAACTTTGTGGCCTGACCTTTGCTCTTCGCCCATTGGAGGAAAGCGCGCGCATTTTCCTAAAGCTATTCAAGGACGATCTGTTTAAGAGGAGAATATGCGTAATCTGCGATGGGTTTTCTTGCTGGGTGTTTTGTGCTTGGGAGTTGTTACTTCGGTGCAAGCGCAAACGACGCGAAAGGATTCGCACGGGCACGGCTATACATTCTTTGCGCCGGGCGGGATCAGTGATTCATCAAATGCAACGGGACACGTTGGCGTAGGTGGCGAAGGCATCTTTGGCAATGGCGTTGGCGTCGGCGCTGAGATCGGCTATGTGACGCCACTTAAAAGCTGGGGCGATGGCTTCGGCTTGTTTTCGATCAATGGCGCGTATCATTTCCAAAACGCCAGCAAAGTCGTTCCTTTCGTGACAGGAGGGTATTCAGGCTTCTTCCGTGATGGTTATGCGAACGGTTTCAATTTCGGCGGGGGCGTGAATTACTGGATGAAGGAACGCGTTGGGCTGCGCTTCGAGTTTCGCGATCAAGTGCCTGGTAACACCGATTTGGGACAATTCTATGAGTTTCGCTTTGGTGTGACATTCCGTTGAAGCTGATCTGTCTACATTAGCCCGTATGCAAAATTAAAAAGAGTGCTCAGCCATAATGCTTTGCGTATACTCATTGCGCTCCGCAGCAGACACTATATTTTTCGCGTTAGTCCCCAGGTAAGTTTGAAACCGCAGCTTTAACCAGTGAGGGAAACTTGCCATGAAGACTATTTGGTTTTGTTTGAGCAGGCATCTAACAACTTTAGCTTTGTTCCTAATTACTGGGACTGTTCTTGCTCAATATTCCGCGCGCCAAAGCCTGGCTGGCGGAGAAGCCCCCAAGAGCAATATTCGAACTGAAACCGCTACACCCTTTCCTTATCGCCCGATGAACACGTGGCAAGGCCAGCGGTTTATCTTCCTGCCGTGTCCGAAGGGGAATGAGAACAGCAGCTACGATGACTTCACTGGCACGCGCAAACGAAAAGACTATGTCGGGCGTTTAGCGAAAGTAGTTTCGGTCAGCGACTTCGGTGGACGCGTCAATCTGGAATTCGAGTTGGAAGACAACGGCGAGCACGTGCGCGCGCGCACCTTGCCGAATAAGGAGAGTATCAAAGGCTTGTTACTGCTAGACGATTTAGAAAAAGCACGCCAGCAATGGAAAGGCCAGACGCTCTGGTACAAGCAGCTTTCGCTCTCGACCTACGATGAACGGACAGACAGGCTAGGCAGTCTCAACGTCAAAAAGTATGCGCCGGTCAAAGTCGTCGAGATCAATCCCGGTTGGGATGAAGAGAAGCCATTGCGCTTTGTTTTGGAGAGCAGCAACGGTCGGCTTGGGTTTGTTGATGTCAACTTGAGCGGTACGAATGTGCACAGTGAGGTACGACATCTGAGCCGCTTCGAAGAGTTTTTCCTGACTGAAGACCCGAAGCAGAAATACAAATGGCCCGCTGGCATTTGGCAGGCCATCGAAAACAATCGTGTCATCGGCGGCATGTCGGCAGAGCAGGTGCGGATGAGTTGGGGTGAACCTGAAAAGACCACGCGCACGGCGGCAGGTGAGCAGTGGACTTACACGGCGGGCGTACTGACTTTCAAAAATGGCGTATTGGTGAATATGCAGTAACGTAGCGCTGCCGCAGTATTGACACAATCTGGCAGCTTTCATACTGTAGCCGCGATGGCGACCAAGTTCTGTCCCACCTGTAGACAAAATTTCTCGACGGCGGACATCTCGTGTCCGCACGATCAGACCATTCTCTCGTTGCCTGACCCTTATCTATTGCTGGGACGTACACTGCTGGAGAAATATCGTATTGATGCGCTGGTCGGTTTAGGTGGCATGGGCGCGGTCTATTGCGCCTATCACACCGGCCTGGATCGGCTCGTCGCATTCAAAATTCTGCAACCGAATATTGCTGTTGCCGAAGAGCATCTAGTCGAGTTGTTCGAGCGTGAGGCCAAAGTCGCCGGACGCTTGATGCATCCGAACATTGTTGATGTGAAAGATGCCGGACGCACGCCAGAGGGCCTGGCCTACATCGTGATGGAGTGGCTCGAAGGGCGCACGCTCGACGAGGAGTTGCGCGTGCAGGGGCGTTTGAGCTTTACGCGCACAGGGGAAATCTTACGACAGATCGCTGCTGCACTGGCCGAAGCACACTCGAAGAACGTCGTGCATCGCGATTTGAAACCCGCCAACGTAATGTTGGTGCGCCGCCACGACGGGCAGGAATTAGTCAAGGTTTTAGATTTCGGCATTGGCAAAATTCTCAACGAGACGGGGGCTTCGGTCTCAGCGGTGATGGGCACGCCGAGTTATGCCAGCCCGGAGCAGTTGCAGTTGGGCGGCAAGATTGACGTGCGTTCGGACATCTATTCTTTGGGTGTGATCTTGTATCGCATGCTCAGCGGGCGCTTGCCATTCCAAAGCAATGCGTTGTCAGAGTTGGTGCAGATGCAGTTGATGGTGACTCCAACCGCGTTGCGAGCCTTGCGACCGGAGATGCCCGCTGCCTTGGACGATTTAGTGATGCAGATGCTTGCCAAAGACCCGGCGCAACGCCCCGCCGATGCGTTGTCCGTTGCTTGGCAATATGATGATGCGCTCAAACAGCTTGGCGTGATTGAGGAGGAAACGGTCAATCGGAATGAGCAAGCGGCGACACTGCTGCAAGCTACGCCGCGCTCTCCATTACCGCCCAAGCCGAGTTGGCAAAGGACTGAAGCAATGCCGAACGCGCCGACGCCGCGCCGATTTGAAGTAAAGGCCACGCCAGCGAACTCCCAAGCTGTCGCGGGGGTGGCTACAAGTGAGACACAACTGCCCAAACATAAATCAATGCTATTGCCGGGCGTGCTGTTGGGAGCTACGTTGGTAGGTGGCGGGTTGGTGCTCTTCCGCTACGGTTTTGATGCGGGGGCGGACAGTCTCAGAGGACGCGAAACTCGGGTTGCGCAAAATACCGTTACACCGACCGCTACAGCGACTCCCAACCAGACGCACACGGCGGAGCAGATTGCTAGAACTCGCAGCACACCCAAAGCGCAATCGCCAACGCCTGCGCCCGCAACGCCGACTCCAGCTGCAAGACAGCAGGAATTACCGCCGCCTCTCACCAGTGCGCCAGCGCAACGACCCTTTGGACGGCCAAACAATGAGTTCCCCAAGTCGGCTCAGTTGCCGCCGGCCGGACTCGAACAGCGCGAGAAAATTAATCGTCAAATTTCGCAGCAGCAACTGGAGGTAGCACGCCAACTTTATGAGCGCAGGCTCTACAGGCAGGCATTGCGCACTTGTAATAACGCTTTGCGACTTGATCCGCAGAACACCGGGGCGGCGGCCTTGCAGAAAAAGATTCGTGAGGCCATGAAGATTTTGAATGAGCCGGAGCGATAGGCTGAGTGTTCGATGAAACGATTATCTCTCCTTCTTCTCATCCTGAGTTTAACCGCCCTCCTGCCGGGCCTAGCAATCTGTGCTGCCGCATTCCAAGCCCAACGCAAGGAGCCGCCACTCAAGCTGAATCAGATTGAGCGGTTGCTCGATCTCAAGTTTGAAGACAACTTGCTTGCGGCTGAGATTACCCAACGCGGTATTGCCTTCAGAATTGATACGCGGACTATCGAACAACTACAACGCCGTGGCCTGGGCACGCAAGCACAGCAGGCGCTCTGGTTTCAGGAAGAGCAACAAGCGTACTCCGCCTTTATGGACAAGTCGGGGGATGTGGCCAAGCGGGTGGCTCTGGGCGAAACATTCTTGCGCCTATTTCCGCGTAGTGAGCATCTCCTTGCGGTAAAAGCGGAGCTAGCAGCGCTTGAGTTGGAAGCTTTCAAAACCAGCTTCCAAGTTTTTTCTCAAGCGCCCGATTTGCTCAAACTCGGCCAGCTTTTGGAAAGGGGAGGGATGGTGCTCAGGTACCCAACCGACCCTTCCATTATTTTGCTGGTGCGAACCTATCAGGCAGTAGCGTCGGCCAAAGGCGTGCTGGGGAACTTCTACCAGGATGTAAAACAGAGCCAGGCTCTGACCAGGAACGCGATTCAGTTGCTGGAAGAGCGCCTACCCGCCAACGCGCCGCCTACGGTGCAGCAAGAATTACGTGTGCAATTTCTGGGCGAGCTCTATCGGGCGCAGGCGCTCTATCTGCTTAGACAGGCTGAAGCGGAGCCGGAACGGGCGCTCGACTATTTGGACAAAGCCATTCAAGCTGGGCCAACGAACGTGGCGAAAGAGGCCATAACCTATTGGCTGCGCGCACTGGCACGTGATGGCACTTACCAGAAACAAGTTCAGGCATTGTCACGACCGGGCTTGCCGTCAACCGAGAGACAGACGATCTGTGCGGGCTTGAGCGGAATCAGAGAAAGATTGGTAGAAGACTACACGCGCGTGGTAGCGCTGAGCGCCGATGCCAAAGGGCGCTCTTTACAGGACGAGGCCAATACTGCCTTGAAGAAATTGCTCAATAGCCCCCACCCTTGTACCGAGCTAGCCGCCAATCCAACAGAGTTAGCCGAGCTAAAGAATCCGCCAGCCGCCGCAACGAGCCGGCGGGCACGCAAGGTGAAGCCTGACGAGCCGAAGCTGCGCACTATCTTTATCAGATCAAAAACGGCTTTCCTCAATCCCCGTCTGCTTGAGGATGCCCTGCTCAAACAACCGGACTTTCAAACCGGCGGTTGGCGCATCATCCGCAATCAGAAGGAGGCAGATTTGGTAGTGGAAATCAATTTGCCCTTTCTGTCATGGAATTGGACGTTTGAAGTGACCCAGCCCGAGACCGCCACATTGCTGGCTACTGGCAGTGTGCGCGAGGCGCTGGCTACTCAGGCAGTGCCTCGGTTGGCGCAGCAGTTGAGCGATGTTTTCAAGCGATTGCGTGAGCAATAAACCTTTAGGCGGCAAAACTTATTTGACATGGATTTAGCTAGCGTGTTAGAAAGCGAGCGTCTTATTAAGCTTAATGTGCTTGATGTTTTACGACCCAATGAACGAAGTACATTTCGTATTTGCTAGCCACCCGAACTAAAATTTCTGATCCGATTCCCAGAGCGAGCTTTTCAGCAGAAACTGCGGTTGCTGTAGGCACATTGTTTTGAACATGAATGGGCGAGAGAAACAAACTACAGGTACTGGTAATTCTATTGCTGAAACGTTTCATTGGCTGCCAATCCATCCCCAATCGAAGTCGGCTAATGCGGCGCGGCTATCCTCATTAACCAAGTCCATGGTCGAAGATCTATTCGGATTGGCCTGAGTTAAACCGAATGTTTTGCGGATTTGTTCCCAAATCAATTCCATCAAGAGCCACGCGGCTCGGGTTAGTTCAGGCATTTGTTGCTCCGACGAAAGCTTCGGCTCTCGCGTACCTCACAACGCAAAACCTTTATCTGGGACAATTCGTTGAAGGAGCGGATGTGTCTCAGGCTTGAATTTATCTGCATAGAGTAGGCACAAGCACTTATTCATAAACTCCATCAGAGTGATTGGCAGATAAGGGAGGTTTTAATCGTGAGCTACTTAAATCCAACAAAAACAAAGTGTACTAAAGCTAGTTCAGGCAGTAGGCCGCGCTCTTTTGGCTATGGGCATGCCCTGCTTGGGATTGTTTTGCTCTTGGCTAACACTGCAATAGCGCAGAACCGTACTAATCCCGCCAGTGTGCCTGCCCCTTCGGCTCCTGCCGGCCAACCAGCAGGCCTCCCAACTGGAGTGCTGGTCAACCCTGACGAGGATTACCGGCTTGCGCCCGGCGACACGATTGAAGTCATCGTGGAGGACGCCTCGGAATTATCACAGGCCGTTCGTCTGACTGCGGCAGGCACCTTCGAAATGCAATTTCTGGGCGTCATCAAAGCGCAAGGCAAGACGACACACGAACTGGCGCGGTTTATCGCCACTCAATTGCGTGAGCAGGATTATCTCAAGCAGCCGCAAGTCAAAGTCAACATCAAGCAATACAGCGGGCAAATCTTCTTTATTCAAGGAGCCGTGCAGCGGCCTGGTTTGTATCAGATGGAAGGCCATCCATCGCTGCTTAAGCTAATCAGTCTGGCGGGCGGGCTGATGGAGCATTATAGCGCCACGGCTTTCATCTTACGCCCTAGCAAGAAAGCCGCCACGCCCGGTGAGGCCCAGCCCATTAGTGCAAACACCAATCAGGCTGCGCAAAATAGCGTAGCTAATGCTGGCAACAGTGATGACAATGAGCAGTACGAATTTATCAAAGTCCCACTCACCCCGATTTTTCAACAGGGACGCTTCGAGCAAAACGTCAGGCTCGAACCGGGCGACATCGTGAACATCCCACCGGCAAAAGTCTTCTTTGTTGCCGGCGAAGTGCGTGCCCCCGGACAGTTTCAACTGAAGGAAGGTACGACACTGCGACAGGCTATCTCGCTGGCGCAGGGGACGACCTTCAAAGCTGCGTTGAGTAGTGGAGTAATCTTCCGTGATGATCCTGAGACGGGCAAGCGCGAAGAGATTCGCGTGGACATCAGTCTGGTGATGAGTGGCAAGAAGCCCGACATCGTCATCTTTCCGAACGATGTGGTCATCGTGCCGAATAGCCGGATGAAGTCTGTCAGCGGCGCCTTGCTGCAAGCATTGGGCGTCAATTCAATGCGGGTTCCGATCCCGTAGTACTAAATAGGCAACCAACATTTATCCACGAATATAAGGTCTCCTATGGAAATTGTTCCCTTGCCACCAGATGGCAACAGAAAACCGGAAGTCAGCCATCCACTAAACGGTCAGCACGGTCAACCCGTGCTGCAGCAGGGCGGGTTTATTATGCCGCCAGTGTATGGCGAAATCTCTAACGCACCAGGTGGCTATCCGTATGGCTACGACAAACCGCCAAAAGATGAGGCGTTCAACTTGCGCGACTTCATGCGCAAGATTTGGCGGCGCAAATGGCTTATCATAGGGATAGTTGCGGTGGTGACGACCTTGACCGCATTGCGCGTTTCGCAGGCTAAGAATGTCTATCAGTCTACGGCCACCATTGAGATCGGTCGTAAGAACTCCATGTTGGGCAAAGATAGCCTCGACTATTACTTTTATGGTGCAGATGAACAGGAGATCAAGACCGCGATCTTTTTGCTCAGCAGCACACCTTTGCTTGAGGATGTGGTCGTCAGCCTCAAGCTCGATCAAAATCCCAAGTTTCTCGAAGTGATTGAGCAGCGTTCGTTACTGGAGTTTTTCAATCGTAAAGCTGGCCAGCGCGAGAACTCGAATAAAGACACACCCTCAATGACGCCTGGCGCGCTGGCTGATCTCAAACTCAATTTGGAGCCACGTTCACGTGAAGAGAGCGAGCAACTAGCGCCTTTTGTCAATATTTTAGGCAACGGCTTGAATATCAGCCAACTGCGCGGCACACGGCTAGTCAATATTTCGTGTACACATACTGACCCGGAATTGGCGGGCGTCATCGCCAACGGAGTGGCGCGTATTTTTAGCGAGCGTGTCTACAAAAAACAAATCACCAAATATGAAAAGACCTCAGATTGGCTTGATGAGACCACGCGCAGCTTGCAAGCGCAGCAACAAAAGGCCGAACAGGCCTTGGCCGACTACACGCGGAACAATAATATCTTCGCCACTGATGCTAAAGATAACTTGATCACTACCAAGTTGGGCAACTTAAACACAGATGTAATGAAGGCTGAAACCGAGCGGATGTTCAAACAGTCGCTCTACGAAGAAGTCAAGCGCGGCAATGTCGCCAAGCTGCCCGAAGCCTTCTCCAACGCCAGTACCGTCGCCCTCCAGCAAAAACTTGGCGAACTGACCGTGCAGTCGGCGGAATTGAGCGTGAAGTACGGTTCACGCAATCCTAAGGTGATCGAAACCCAGCAGAAGATGGACGCACTCCGCAAGGAAATTGCCTCATCACGCCAAACGCTGGAAGAGAAGCTGAAGGCTGACTATGAACGTGCTGTGCGTGACGAGGCCTCGCTCAAGGACGCGCTCAACCGCGCTAAAGCGGAAGCGGTGCAACAGAACCAGTCAGCCATTCAATACAGCATCCTTAAACAACAAGTTGATACCGCGAAGTCTCTTTTCACCGACTTTCTGCAAAAGACTAAACAGGCGGATATTGAAAGACACGAGCAGAGTAGAAACGTCTCTATCGCACAGCCAGCTACGCAGGGTGACCTGGTTGGCCCGCGTAGAGGACGGACTGTTCTGATCGCTTTGATTCTGAGTCTGGCACTGAGCATTGGGCTAGTCTACCTGCTCGATCATCTAGACAATCGCATCAAGACGGTCGAGGATGTCAATCGCTACGTCCACCTGCCGGCGCTCGGCGTGATCCCGGCGATTGATGACAAGGCGCCGCGCAAATTTTTGTCTAGCGGCCAACCCGCCGCCAACGTGCACGGGTTTAAGCTGGCCGCCCACCACTCGAACGTTACTGCGATAGCTGATCAGCAAGCCGCGCATTCAGTGGCCGAAGCTTATCGCGCGTTGCGCACGTCAGTTTTGCTAGCGGCTGCCGGACGTCCGCCCAAGACCATCCTTGTCACCAGCAGTCAACCGGGCGAAGGCAAAACCACGACTACCGTCAATACGGCGATCTGCCTTTCACAACTTGGCGCGAAGGTTTTGTTGGTGGATGCAGATATGCGACGCCCACGCGTCCACAAGGCATTCGGCATGAAAAACCGGCAAGGCTTGTCAACCTACTTGTCCAGTGATGTCCGGCTGCGCGATTTGATCCAGACGACTAGCATCCCGAACCTCTCAGTACTTCCTTCCGGCTTGGTGCCGCCCAATTCGGCTGATCTGGTCAGTTCGGAGAAGATGCGTTATCTATTGCAAAAACTCTCCAATTATTACGACCATATCCTGGTTGATTCGCCACCAGTACACAGTTGTACCGATCCAGTGATCCTTTCGCGCCAGGTAGAGGGTGTCATCCTCGTTGTACACGGCGGCAAGAGCACGCGCGAAATGGTGGGTCACGCGCGGCAGGAACTAATCAATGTCGGCGCGAAAATCTTCGGCGTGGTGCTCAACAACGTCAACATCGAAGATAACGGCTACGAGTATTACCATCATCGCTACTATTACGGACGTTACAAAGACGAGCAGAATCAATTGAAAGGCGCTTGAGTCAGGCTGGGAATAAATTTGAACGTGTGGTGTGACAAGCTGCCATCTTGTCACACCCAAGCGATGGAGAACTGATCTAAAGAGGCCGCCTTCTTGCTGGCTGCCTTTGTCTGCCGCTTCCATTCAGTTGAATCTGCGCTATCTACCGCCACCCTAGTCACCTATCACCTCAACACTGTCGTGCAGGCCGATTTCATTCACGCTGATCTCTTTTGCCCAAGACAAGGTTGCTGTGATAGCCTCTGTCACTACTTCAGACCGTTCAATCAATTCAAAGCAAATATCAATAAACGCAAGCAGGAGGCATTATGTCCAAGCTCTCAATCCGGGATCTCGCTTTGCAAGGGAAGCACGTTCTCATCCGTGTTGATTTCAACGTGCCGCTGGAGGATGGCAAGGTCGCCGACGATACGCGCATCCGGGCTACCATCCCAACGATTCAATATGCCACCGACAAAGGCGCGCGCGTTATCCTGGCCTCGCACCTTGGTCGCCCGAAAGGACAGCGCAATGCAAAGTACTCACTCAAACCAGTAGCTGCGCAGGCTTCTAAGCTATTAGGTAAGCCTGTCTCTTTCGCCACTGATTGTGTTGGCGAAGAAGCTGCTCGTGTAGTCAATGGCTTAAAAGATGGCGAGATCTGTTTGCTTGAGAATCTGCGTTTCCACCCTGAGGAGGAAGCCAATGACCCAAAGTTTGCAGAACAATTAGCTGCTCTGTGTGATGTCTATGTCAACGATGCATTTGGTGCAGCGCACCGTGCGCACGCTTCGACCGAAGGCATCACTAAGTTCGTCTCACAAGCCGCCGCCGGTTTTTTGATGGAGAAAGAGCTGCGTTACCTGATCGAAGCTTTGAGTAATCCGCCACGCCCATTCATCGTGATTCTGGGCGGCGCAAAAGTCTCCGACAAGATTCAAGTAATCGAGAACCTGCTCAAATCCGCCGACGCAGTGTTGATCGGCGGCGCGATGGCCTACACGTTTTTGAAGGCGCGCGGCTACGAGATTGGCAAATCCTTGGTTGAATTAGATAAGCTCGAACTTGCCCAACAACTCGAAGCTCAAGCTAAAGAGCGCAACGTCAATCTGCAATTGCCTGCTGATCACACAGTCGCGGCAAATCCGAACGACGGTGCGAATGCCAAGAACATCAGCGTGACCGAAACGCCGGCTGATTTGATGGGACTCGACATCGGCACGGCGACACGCACAGAGTACGCGGAGATCGTCGGCAAAGCGCGCACCATCATCTGGAACGGCCCGATGGGAATGTTTGAAAAACCACCCTTCGATCAAGGCACGCGCACGGTGGCGCAAGCTGTGGCCGAAGCTTCAGAAAAGAACAACGCGACTTCGATCATCGGCGGCGGCGACAGTGTGGCGGCGATTCAGGAAACTGGGTTGGCCGATAAAGTCACACATATTTCAACTGGCGGTGGCGCAACGCTCGAATTGCTGGCTGGTGATGTCTTGCCCGGCGTTGCTGCGCTGACCGAAAAATAACTTTCAATCTACTGATTACTACCAATGAGAAAACCCGTTATTGCTGGCAACTGGAAAATGTATAAGCTGATTGGCGAGGCCATCGAGACCGCACTGGCCTTGAAGCCATTGGTCGCCAACGCCAATCATTGCGAAGTCATCATCGCGCCGCCTTATACATCTCTCAAATCCGTCGCCGACCGGCTGGAAGGCTCGAACATCAAGGTTGCGGCGCAAGATGTCTCGACCGAGACAAAACACGGCGCGCACACCGGCGAAGTCTGCGGCGATATGCTCAAAGACGCTGGCGCGTCACACGCCATCATCGGCCACTCCGAGCGGCGTTCGCTTTACGGCGAGACAGATGCGAGCGTCAATCGCAAGATTCGCGCCGCGCTGCACTTCGGTTTAACACCGATTGTCTGCATTGGCGAAACGCTTGACCAGCGCGATGCAGGACAGGCCGAACAGGTCGTTGGGGCGCAATTGGCGGGCAGTTTGGCTGAGTTGACAGCCTCTGACCTGATACGTATTATCCTCGCTTACGAACCGGTCTGGGCGATTGGCACAGGGCGCACAGCTACTCCAACACAAGCCCAACAGATGCATGCTTTCATTCGTCAGTGGCTGACTCACAAGTTCGGCGCAGAGGCCGCCAACGCGTTACGCCTCCTCTACGGCGGCAGCGTCAAGCCCGATAATATTGCCGACCTGATGCGTGAAGCCGATATTGACGGCGCGCTGGTTGGCGGGGCGAGTCTGGAAGCCGAGAGCTTTGCGCGTATCGTGCATTACGACCGGTGAGACCAGCGAACAACTGAGTAGGTAAAAGCTTTGATTATCATTCTTCTTAAGGGCATCTTTGTAATCACCTGCGTTTTCCTGATTCTCTGTGTCTTGTTGCAATCAGGCAAAGGCGGTGATGTGGCGGCGGCTTTTGGTGGCGCGGGCGCGCAGTCGGCCTTCGGGCCACGTGGCGCGGCGAAGCCTTTGGAAAAGGCGACGGTGATTGCCGCCATCCTTTTTATGCTGCTGGCCTTGATCTTCTCGCTGCCAGGCTTCAACGGGCAGAGTTCAGTGGTGCGTGAAGGCGCGGCCTTGCCCGTTTCTACTCCTGTGCCTGCACCAAGCCCGGCGGCGTCACCGGCAGCCACGCCTGCGGCTTCGCCCGTAGTTAGCCCAAGTGCAGCGGCGAGTCCGGCTGGTTCACCGAAAGGGAAATAGCCCTTTAAGTGAGAGTGATTGTTCTTTGCTCAGGCAAATTTCCGGGGATGTGGCGGAACTGGTAGACGCGCACGTTTGAGGGGCGTGTGGGGCAACCCGTGAGAGTTCGAGTCTCTCCATCCCCATCGAAATCTGAAAATACCAAAGGCCGTTGGTAACGATTATGTTATCAACGGCCTTTGATGTTTTAGGTGCACAGTTCATTTCTTTCTGACATACATCCCATCAAAAACCGCATTCCAAGTCTTACCCTCATCACTTGACTGCTCCCAGTATTGCCGCACGCGCTCCGGCCCCAGGTTGAAAAAGGTCAACCGCTGCAGCAGCTTCTTTCCATCCTTGCCGATGCTACGCCTTCGTAGCGCAGCGCGCCGTCTTTGTACTCGCCAGCGAGTTCCAGGACATTGCCTTGGCTGCTGACCCAACGCTGATACCATTTGCTGGTAGCCGCGCTATAGTAGTTGAAACTCTTCCCGCTCCCGCCCTGCATATCCGTCCAGTTCTCCAGAATGAGGCAACCGTCCAGGATTTTTTGCACGCTGTTGGTACCGACGCGTTGCCCTTGCGGATTCATCACATCCCATTCGCCGACCCAGAAATCAAACTGCCTGTGCTCAGTAGAGAACAGACAGGGCGTGACTTGCTTAGCCACAGTGTCCAAGATTTCCTTAAAGCGCGCATCATTGTGCAGGCTGGCCAGATCGTTATCCGTGCTAATGCCTCTGCCACCTGGAAAGCCAGCGTCAATCGCCCGCTTGAGCCACTCAATTGCTTTATCTTTCTCGTTCAGCCGGGCGTAGCCGCAGGCGATGTTGTACAGCGCAAACGCCTGATTATTGCCTTTGAGTGCCACACATTTTTGAAACGCTTCAATTGCACTTTCAAATTTACCCAGTGAATGGCGCGACAATCCGAGCCGATACCAAGCCTGCGGATTGTCAGACTCGTCTTTGACGACCGCTTCATAAGCTTGCGCCGCCTCGGCCCACTTCTGTGCTTGGAAAAGCACGTTTGCCTGTTGCATCGCGGGCGAAGGTTGCGGTGACTGTGCTAACGAAGACAGTGTGATTATGCAGACTGCTAGCGAACAGAGAAGCAGGCGTTTCAAAGACTGTGATTTCATGCAGGGCGCTCCTTGTGTTTTTGTAGCCAACTAAATTTGGAAGATTATGGGTGTCGTCTTCAGTTTATCGGATTCGAGGCGGTGAATTGTTAGCTTTGGATGAGACGGATGTAAAAAGATGTGAAGAATGTCTAGTCGTGATAAATAATTAGGCTTCGGCTTGTGGCTGATTCTCTTTCAGGCTGTATATTCACAGTCGAGTCAAACATTTGAACGTTAACCCGATAGCGCACCGTAAGGAGGTGGGCTGCTGAAGTTCGGAGCTACGATGCGATTGCGCAAGTTCAATACTTTTCTCAAACGTCACCGGTTATGGTTAATCACGCTCATTGTCGCGCTGCCGCTCGTGGCCGTCAGCCTCGTACAGTATCGCTCGCTGCGCACTTTGGAGCAGACGTTGCCAGTCTACCGGCGGGAGTTGATGTCCCAGTTTCTCTCGACCGTGATCAGAGAGGTTAATCAGCTTTACACCGACAGCGCCAACCGTGTGCTCAGCATCCCTGCCGAAGCTTTGTTCTTTAACCGGCCCGGCATCGTTGAAGAAAATGCCGAGCAGACCCGCGCTCTCAACGCAGCCGCGCGCGTGGCGGAGCACTTCAAGCCGCAGACGTTCCGAGGTGCGAAACGCTATTTTCTGGTGCTGGCGACTGAGCGCAACGGCGAGAGCGGCAACGTGGTGCTCTTTTACAATCCAGCGCGCCAGGCGATGGAATTCGATCCGCAAGCCCCGGAAATGCGCGCGATCAATGTCGCGTGCACGCCTTACCTGTTTTACATCCGCGAGCGCACCATAGTTATGCCAAAGCCAGTTACCATTGAGCGCGACCACCTGCACCCACTGATGCTAAAACCGATTCTCGACGGCGGACGGATGATTATCGGCGTCGCCGGGTTTGCGGTGGATCAAGAGTGGCTTAGGAATGAGATAGTGATCAAATCCATCCAGCGTGCATTGCCGAAATTCTTTCCCGCCGAACAGGGTGACGCTGTCGTCGGTTTGTATTACTCGGATGAGTTAGTCTACTCGACACAGCCAGAAGATAAGCGCGAGCCGGAAGTGTCCACTTGGTTCGGCCCTCTCTTCGGGCGCTACGGGTTAGGGATGCGCATGCGCAATCTGAGTGTTGAACAATGGGCGCGGCGCAACTTCCTGCTCAACCTCACGCTCTCACTCGTGATGACGTTGGCGCTAGTGGGCGGGTTGTTATTGGGCTTGCGTGCTGCATCACGTGAGTTGAAGTTGTCGCAGATGAAAACAGACTTTGTCGCCAACGTCTCGCACGAATTCCGCACGCCGCTCTCTTCGATCCTGGTTTTGGCCGAACTGATGAAGTTGGGGCGTGTCAAAGACTCCGGCGAAGTGCGCGAGTTCGGCCAGTACATTGATTCGCAAGGCCGCCGTCTGATGCAACTCATTAACAACATCCTGGACTTCTCGCGGATCGAATCGGGCCAGAAGGATTTTCAGTTTGAGCACGCTGACGTCCGCGAAGTGGTGAGCGAGGCGTTGGCCGCCTGTGCCGGACAGCTCAAGCAGAGTGGCCATACTATTCAATATGACCCGCCACCAATTCCGCTGCCGCCGCCGTTGCTGGATACGGACGCGCTGACACTGGCGTTGACCAACTTGCTCGATAACGCCATCAAATATTCCAGCAATGCCAAGGAGATTATCGTCCGGCTAAGCCGTAACGGCGATGCGGTCAGCGTCGCTGTGACCGATCACGGCATCGGCATTACTCGCGAAGAGCAGGAGCGCATCTTCGACAAATTCTATCGCGTTGGCACCGGCCTGGTGCATGACGTGAAGGGAAGCGGGTTGGGCCTAGCCATCGTCAAACACATCGTCGAAGCGCATCAAGGCAAAATAACCATTGATAGCGAGCTTGGGCAGGGCAGCACCTTCACCATTCACCTGCCCATTACCAAGCCCCATGCGGGGCCTCACAATCAAGCGCACCACGATGAAGTAGCGCAAGATAAGCAGGAGGTTTGAGCCATGCAAAGAATCTTAATTGTGGAAGATGACCAAGTGTTGGCTATCGCTTTGCGCAAGGGGCTAGAGTCCGAAGGCTACTTGGTGGAGATCGCCAGCGACGGCTCAGCAGGTCTGCGCGCGGCCAGCGAAAAGGATTTCGACCTCATCGTGCTGGATGTGATGTTGCCTAGACAGAGCGGCTTCGATGTCTGCGAGAAACTACGCACCACCGGCAATAAAACTCCCGTCATCATGCTCACCGCGCGCAGCCTAGAAGTCGAAAAAGTGCAGGGCTTGAAGATCGGTGCGGACGATTATGTGACCAAGCCATTCAGCTTGATGGAACTCTTCGCGCGCATCGAAGCTGTACTGCGACGCAGTTCCAGACGGTTCGATGAACCTGAGAGCTATCAGTTCGAGAGCGTGACGCTGGACTTCAAAAAATTCGAGGCGACTAGAGGTGGCCTTCCCTTGGAACTTTCGCCACGCGAGTTCAGGATTCTGAAATTCTTCATTGAGCACCGTGGCGAAGTTGTCAGCCGCGACCAATTGCTCAATCACGTCTGGTCTTATAACAGCTTCCCCTCAACACGCACCGTTGATCAACACATCGCCAAGCTCAGACAGAAGATCGAAAACACACCCAACAACCCGCGGTTTTTAATCACTGTGCACGGCATTGGTTACAAATTCATCGCCTGAGGTCACCGAGGTGCTGTACCGTAGACTGTCAGTCCGCGGAAGACTCCGCGTCTCCCCTTCGGTTCCAGCGGATAAGAAAACAGATCTTCCGCGGATTGATAGCCTAAGGCACAGCTTTTTTTGCACCTGCACACGTTTTCAACCTGTCTTCCTTGACACCTATCAAGGCCAGGCATAGATTGCCCGCCATCACAGGAGAAATAGCCAGAGGATGAGTTCAATCTCGATCAAAGATATTGCCCAAGTCGCGCATGTCTCGCACTCGACGGTCTCGCGGGCGATACATCACAGCCCGTTGGTCAATGGTGAGACAGGCGACCGCATCCGCCAGATTGCGCGCCGGATGGGCTATCGCCCTAGTGCCGTCGCGCGCAGCCTAGTCACCAAGAAAACCTGGACAATCGGCGTCGTCGTTACGACGATTGCCGACCCTTTCATTGCTGAGTTGGTCAGCGGAATCGAAGAGATGGCCAACGATCACGGCTACTCGGTCTTTCTGGCCAATTCCAACGCCGATCCTGAACGCGAACTGCGCGTCGTCCATTCCTTTCACGAACGGCGCGTGGACGGCATTCTAGTCACCGCTTCGCGTGTGGGCGCGCTCTACCTGCCGCATCTCACGGAGTTGAAAGCGCCGATTGTACTCATCAACAACCAACATCCCGGCGAGTTCGCTCATTCGGTGGTAATTGACAATGTCACAGCCAGCCGTGCAGCGACCGCGCACCTTATTCAGTTAGGACACAAACGTATCGCCTTCATTGGTGACCGCTTTGGTTTTCAATCGGACACGGAGCGATATGCCGGCTACCGACAGGCTCTCGAACTAGCCGATCTGTCATTCTCGCCTGAGCTGGTTGGGCACGGTGACGGCAATGCCGAGAGCGGTGGCCCGGTGATGGAAACACTGCTCAAGCTGAGCGAGCCGCCGACGGCTGTCTTTTGTTACAACGATATGACGGCGCTTGGCGCATTACGAACAATCCAGGCGCACGGCCTGAGCGTACCCGGCGATATTTCGCTCGTGGGGTTTGATGATCTGTTTATCGCGTCCTACATCCAACCGCTGCTCACCACCGTTCGCCAGCCGCGACGGCAGATGGGGCGGATGGCGATGGAGATGTTGCTGAAGCTCTTTGCGGGCGAGCAATGCAACACCAGCATCAAGGTCAACGGTGAATTGATTGTGCGAGAGTCAACGGCCCCCAGCAAAACAGGAAAGGATTGAGTTATGCCTTCCGGCAAAGAGTTATTGATCAGGCCCAAGTCACTGAATGGTTCGTCAGGCGAGACACAGTATATCCAGCCCGAAGCGGTCGGCTTCGAGTATCTGACCTTTCGCGTGCGGAAATTTGTTAATGGAGACAGTTATTCAGGTGAGACCGGCGCGAATGAGTTGTGTCTGGTTGTTCTCGGCGGCCGTTGCTCAGTTGAATCATCGGCTGGCTCGTGGTCAAATTTTGGCAGTCGTGCACACGTGTTCAGTGGCCTGCCTTACGCGCTTTACCTGCCGATTAACACCAGCTTCACTGTCACTGCCGAGAGCGATTGTGAGCTGGCCTTCTGTTTTTGTCTGGCTGATGAGGCTTTCCCCGCGCATTTGATCACACCTGCTGAAATCGAAGTCGAAGTGCGCGGCGGTGCGAATGCAACGCGACAGATCAATCACATCCTCAAGCCTGAATTTCCCGCGCAGCGCTTGCTGGTCGTCGAGGTTTACACGCCAAGCGGCAATTGGTCGAGCTATCCGCCGCACAAACACGACGTGCACAATCCACCGGGCGAGGTTGATTTGGAAGAGATCTACTACTACAAGATTGACCGGCCCGAAGGCTACGCGATCCAGAAGGTCTACACCAGCGACGGGCGGATTGACGAGACGTTGACGGTGCGCGATGGCGAGTTGGTGCTGATTCCCGAAGGCTATCATCCGGTCGTGGCGGCGCATGGTTACAACGTTTACTACCTAAACGCGCTCGCCGGTAGCGCGCGCTCAATGGCGGCTTCGGATGATCCGGCTTACGCTTGGGTGCGCCCGACGTGGACGGAGCAAGACCCACGTGTGCCGCTGGTGACCGCGAAGTAAGTTGATGAAAGGACGGCGATGAACCGCAGCTATGACATTTTGTGCATGGGCCGCAGTTGTATTGACCTCTACTCGAATGACATCGGCGCGCCCTTTGTCGAGATCAAAAGCTTTGCGGCCTATGTCGGCGGCTGCCCGACCAACATCAGCGTGGGCACGCGCAGGCTGGGTTTGCGCTCAGCCTCGCTCACCGCAGTCGGCAATGATCCGGTGGGCGATTTCGTCTTGAACTTCCTCAATCAAGAAGGTGTGGTGACTGAGTTCGTCCCACGCAAGCCAGGGCGGCGCACGAGCGCGGTAATGTTGGGCATCGAGCCGCCCGACAAATTCCCGCTGATCTACTACCGCGACAACTGCGCCGACATTGAACTGACGATTGACGACGTACTGGCCGCGCCGTTGGCCGACAGCCACATTCTGTTGATCAGCGGCACGGGGTTGAGTCGCGAGCCGAGCCGCAGCGCGACACTCTTTGCCGCCGAGCAGGCGCGCGCACTGGGAACAAAAGTTTTTCTCGATCTCGATTTTCGCCCCGATCAATGGCACGACATGCGCGCTTACGGCGTGACGGTACGCTCGGCGCTGGGGTTGGTGGACATCGTCATTGGTACAAGTGAGGAAACCAAGGCGGCAACGCTCAAAGAGCAGTCCTCGGTTTCGGTCGAGCATTCGCAGGTCTCCGACGCGCACGTTGCGGGCGACATCCGGCAGGCGATTGCAACAGTCTTGGCCGCCGGGCCTGAAGCTCTGGTGATGAAGGCGGGCGCTGAACAGACAACAGTTTTCTTGCGCAATGGTGAAGTGATCGCCGCCCCGCCCTTTCCGGTCGAGGTCTACAACACGCTGGGCGCGGGTGACGCCTTTGCGAGCGGTTTTATCTACGGTTATCTGAAAGGTTGGGATTGGCGGCGCGCGGCACGCATGGGCAATGCTTGCGGCGCGATTGTCGTGACGCGCCACGGTTGCGCTAACTTCATGCCTTACGAGGAAGAAGCGTTGGTGTTTATCGAAGAGCGGGGAGGGTTTTGAGCGGCGAAGTTTCGTTCGCAGGAGTTCCTTCCACCATTAGTGCTGGCGAGGCTGGTAGGGAAGTTGGGCGCCGATCCTGAATTGGCAATGCGCGCAGCGCACAAACGCTGGCGGCTTGATCGCCGTTGGTCAGGAAGTGTTTGTCAATCAATACGGCTACGCGTAACTTGAGCAGCAGCGCGATCAGGCCCGGAATATCAACAACTCATTCGTGGACAGCCGTGATGTTGAGGCTCATTCCACGAGCTTATCTCAAATCACAAAAGCGCGCTCTACTTCGCGCGAGCCACCAGAAAGGAAACACGATGAGCAAAATACCCCTTTTCCGCCCGGTTGGTTTTTTCCTTCTCCTTTTGGCGATCCAAGTCATTGCGCATGCTCAAACCGGTAATGTCTCAGGCACCGTGACCGATGCTGCCCGAAAGCTGGCGCTGCCTGGCGTTTCAGTGCGGGTGGAGGGCCAGGGAATTCAGACGGTGACAGATGAGTCAGGCAGATACTTGCTGCAAGGCGTCCGAGCCGGCATGGTGAAAATCAGCGCGGCGTATCTAGGTATGCAAACTGCGACGCAAGAAGTTGCGGTGCTTGCCAACGCGACCATCACCTGGGATCCCGTTCTGACACTCGCCACACAGGAATACTCCGTCTCTATTTCCGCCGGCCAAGATATGGTGGGTCAAGCCAGGGCGCTCAACGATCAGAAGAACTCGATCAACCAGGTGAATCTGGTGGCCTCGGATCAGATTGGCAGTTTTCCCGATCCCAATGCGGCGGAGGCTATTCAGCGCGTCCCAGGCATAGTCGTGCAACGCGACCAAGGCGAAGGCCGCTACGTGCTCATTCGCGGCACTGAACCACGGTTGAGCTCCACGACGATCAATGGCGAGCGCATCGGCACCACCGAAAACACGAGCCGCCAAATTCCGCTCGACACCATCCCGGCAGACTTGATGGGCGCGCTGGAAGTGACCAAGTCGCTTACGCCGGATATGGAGGGAGATTCAATCGGCGGTCGCGTGAACCTGATCACCAAGCGCGCGCCCGCCTCGCGGCTGATTGCTTTGACCCTCGCTTCGGGATTCAACACTCTCGTCAAAGACGACATTAAGGATTACTCCGGAACCTACGGCCAACGTTTCTTCGATGGAAAGCTAGGCTTCATCGCTTCGATGAACTTTTACCAGAATAACCGCGGCTCGCAGGACTTGGAGCCGGCCTACAGCGCGACCCAGGCTCTGGCCAGCCTCGACTTCCGCGACTATGTTTTGACGAGAACCCGCAAGGGCGGCACCTGGGATTTGGACTACAAACTCAAGCCGGGTTCCGAGATTTTCCTGCGCGGCCTGCGCTCCGAATATGAAGATTCCGAATTGCGCCATCGCCTGCGCGATCTCGTCAGCAACAGCCGGCTGGAGCGGCTGCTGCGTCAGCGTTATCACGATTCAAATCAGACCCGCTCTCGACGGGCGGGACTCATACCTTGCCCGCCTCTTGGTCGCTTTCCTGGCGCGGCTCTTTTTCCAAAGCGGTGCTCGACACGCCCTATCGGCTGGAATCAACCTTTCGTCAAAACGGAGTAACGTTTGCGCCAAACGTTACTCCCACCTCAATTGACCCCGACAATATTCAGGCCAACCCGGCAAACCAGAATCTAAACGCCTTCAATTTCATTCAAAACGCCATTCAGAACGACCACGGCTACGAACGCAATATTTCGGGCGGCTTCGATCTCTCGGCGCCGAGCCGTTTCAATGCGGGATCCGGCGGTCTGCTTAAGTTCGGCCTGAAAGTACGCGACGCCAATCGTACCCGCGACGTCGAAACAATCACACAAACGCCCAGAAGTGGCGTCACCATTCCGCTGAGCGATAACACCAGGCAGGGCTATGCGCCCGGTGACAATTTTCTCGGCGGCAAGTACGTGGAATTCGGCACGGCTTTTCCTGATCCCAGTAAAATGCAGGCCTTGAGCCATGGCGGAACGCTGAACACGGTAGTTAGTCCCACTGGCGATTCCGGCAGCTATCGGGCTAAGGAGCGCGTCACCGGTGGTTATGTCATGGACGAAATCTATTTCGGTGATAAGACCACGTTGCTGGCGGGTGTCCGTTTCGAAGCGACTAACACCACTTACAGCGCGCCTCAATACCGCTTGGGTGCAGGAGGCGCGGTGTTGGGCCGGACGATTTTCGAGGGCACGCACGATTACCTCAACATTTTGCCAGGCATTCATCTGCGGCATCAGTTATTCAAAGATACGCCGCTGCGCATCTCGTTCACTCGTTCGTTGGCGCGCCCGAACTACAACGATCTGGCGCCGTTCACGTTGCAAGACACCACCGCCCTGACCATCTCCAAGGGCAACTCCGCCTTGGACGTGACCACGTCGAACAACTTCGACGCCTCGCTAGAACACTATTTCCAGAACGTCGGCATCGTTTCAGGGGGCTTCTTTTATAAGCGCATCAACGATTACATCTACTCAAGCACCCTACAACAAACCATCGGTGCGGATCTCTATCGGGTCACTCAACCCATTAACGGCGACAAGGCGAATCTTTACGGCACCGAACTCACGCTCGTCCGCCAACTGGACTTTCTGCCGGGCTTTCTCAAAGGCTTCAACATCTACGCGAACTACACACACGTGCACTCGGACGCGATCCTGCCGCGCGGCAGCTTTATCTTGCCGAGCCAAGCTTCTGATATGGGCAATGCGTCGCTCTCCTATCAACTCAAGGGATTTTCGAGCCGCGTCTCGTTCAACTTCCAGGGCAAGCTTCCATTGGCCATCGGCGCCACCATCAATGACGACAACTGGCTGGACAACCGGTTGCAGATAGACTTTTCGGCCAGCCAGCAGATCGGCAAGCACGTCAAGCTCTTCATTGATCTGCTCAATCTGGGCAATGAGCCTTATCGCGTCTATCTGGGCACGAATCCCAATCGCCCGATTCAAGAGGAGCGCTACAAGCTTTGGGCGATCACCGGCGTCAAGCTGAATTTCTAAGTTTCGCGCTTTGCTGGGATGAAAGAAATTGGGCCGCACGGCAGCAAGCACGACCGCTCGGCTGCTGTGCGTTCAACCAAATTACGAGAAGGAGCACCCTGATGAAGCTTGTCCAACGCTCAACCCGAAGAGCGGTTTTACTACTGGCCCTTTGTCTTGCGTCGTTAAGCGCGGCGTTGGCAGTCGCCCGCCAGAGCGGGTCGTCTGCCGCTCAAACGCCAGACAGCGTTTTAGCGGTGGCCGCGACCGTCGAGACCGAGCCTGTGCCGCACCCTGGCGATTCGGCGGATGATCCTGCGATCTGGGTTCATCCGACAAATCCTGCGCAGAGCACCATCATTGGCACTGACAAACATGGCGGGCTGGCTGTCTATGATCTAACTGGTAAACAAATTCAGTATCTGCCTGACGGAAACATGAACAATGTGGATGTCCGCAGCGGCTTCCGCTTGGGCGGGCGACAGTTTGCGCTGGTCACGGCTGGCAACCGCAGCGATAATAGTATTGCCATCTATCGGGTCAACCCGACTACGCGCCTGCTGGAAGAGGTCGCTGCGCGCAAGACCACAACGCTTACCGTCTACGGCTCTTGTATGTATCACAGCCGCAGCACCGGTAAGTTCTACTACTTCGTCAACAGCAAGAAGGGCGAGGTCGAGCAATGGGAGTTGTTCGAGCAGGGCGGCAAGGTAGACGCGCGCAAAGTGCGCAGCTTCACCGTCGGCAGCATCACCGAAGGCTGTGTAGCGGACGACGAGTCGGGCCAGTTTTATATTGGCGAAGAAAACGTTGCCATCTGGAAGTACGGCGCTGAACCGAACGCGAGCGTAACGCGCACGCAAGTGGACAAGACCGGGGCGGGAGGACATCTTGTCTCGAACATTGAAGGCCTGACCATCGCCTATGGGCGGAATGGTACTGGCTACCTGATTGCTTCGAGCCAAGGCAACAGCACTTACGTGATCTACCGGCGCGAGGGCAACAATCAATACGTCAAGACCTTCAGAATCGTAGATGGCGGCGGGGTTGACGGCACGGCGGAGACCGATGGTATTGACGTGACGACGGCGAACCTGGGTCCTGCCTTCCCGCAAGGCGTCTTTGTCGCGCAAGATGGGCATAACGATCAGGGCAATCAGAATTACAAGCTGGTGCCATGGCAATTGATTATCGGCGCTGAGACAAAAGCGCCAGTGGGCACTAATCAAGCTTCATCGAGGCAACCATGAAAACACGACGATTAATAACTGCGCAATCGCCCATCATTTTTCTTAAACAAGAATACGTCGAGCGCGCCGACCACGAGCGGCAATTCTTCGCCAGAAGAATGGGCATTGTTGGCTATAACAACAACGCGCTCAATTCATCTCGACTTTGTTGAGGAAACCATGTCTGTTGTAGACGACGCTTTGACAGAGGCATCAAAGAAACGCTCGCGTTTCGCGCGCGTCATCCTCTGGTTCAAAGACAAATTTGCTGCTCTGCGGCCTGGGCCACGCGCCTGGAAGGGCGCGGCACTGGGAGCCACGTTCGCTGGTGTGCTGATTATGGCCTCGCTCGCTTCGGTTGCACACAGCGGACTCGGAAAAGTGGCTGATACTTTCATCGGTGTCCTCATTGGCGTAGTTGGAATCGGTCTGCTGGGGTTATTGATTGCCGGCCTCACGGCCCTTGTCAGAGTAGTCCCAAAACTCGTCATTGGTGCAGTGGCCGGCGCCAGCCTGACCATCGTAGTGCTGCCAACTTTGTTGGATGGGCCAATTCCGCCTCTCCTCGCCCTCGCACCGGTTGTCACACTCGAAGCGCTCTTCGGTTTGAGTCTGGGCGCTGTGCTTGGCGGTGAATTGGCTGGGGCGCGGCGGCTCAAAAAAATAGCGATGTGCGGTCTCTTGTTGCTCACCAGCGCGGCGAACCTCACGCTGGTCGGCTGGCTAGCCGCTAGTGGCAGCGATGCCCACTTGATCGAACTCGCGGCTGCGAACACACGTGGCGTATCACCTCTCAGCCCGCGCAATCCTGCCGAGCCTGGCGCGTGGGTAGTCAAGGCTGTTACCTATGGCAGCGGCACGGACAAGCATCGTGCGGAATTTGGTCGCTCGGTTGGCTTGCAGACTTCGCCAGTAGATGCCTCACTATTGCTGCCAGATCTGAAGGGCGTCAAAGCTGCGTTGCGCCGCTGGTATTGGGGTTTTGACGAGAAGCAGTTTCCAATCAATGGCCGCGTTTGGTTTCCTGATGGTGATGGTCTTTTCCCCTTGGTGCTGATCGTGCACGGCAATCACACGATGGAGGAATTCTCCGATACGGGCTATGCCTATCTTGGCGAATTGCTGGCGAGCCAAGGATTCATCACCGTTTCGGTGGACGAAAACTTTCTCAATGGTTCGTGGTCGGGTGATCTCAGAGGCAAGGAGATGCCCGCGCGCGGCTGGATGTTGCTACAGCACCTCAAGGTATGGCGAAGCTGGAATGAGCAGACAGGGAATCCTTTCTACCACAAAGTAGACCTCAATAATATCGCACTCATCGGCCATTCGCGCGGTGGCGAGGCAGTGGAGGTGGCGGCGGTTTTCAATCACCTCTCGTGTTACCCAGAAGACGCAAATCTCAAATTCGATTTTAACTTTGCGATTAAATCATTGGTCGCCATTGCCCCGTCAGATGAATTCTACAAACCGGCAGGGCAGCCAGTAGTGCTTGAGAATCTGGACTATTTTGTTTTGCATGGCGGTCACGACGCTGATGTCTCTGTCTTCGTAGGCAGTCGCCAGTACCAGCGCATGAAGTTTACTGACGCCAGCTATCATTTCAAATCAACCCTGTACATCTATCGCGCAAATCACGGCCAGTTCAATACTGTCTGGGGCATCAATGATTGGGGCGAACCATTCGGCCCATTGCTGAACTACAAACCGCTGCTGACGGGGACAGAGCAGCGGCAGATTGCGAAGGTTTACATCGCGGCGTTTTTGGGAGCGACATTGCACGGTGAGCGCGCCTACGTGCCGTTCTTCCGCGATCGGCGAGCCGCTTCCGCCTGGTTGCCGCCAGCAGTTTATTTGAGCCGCTTCCGCGACTCTCAGTTCAAGGTTGTGAGCGATTACGAAGAAGACATTGACCTATCAACCACCACTGTGCCTGGCGGCAGCGGCAGCGGCGAACATTTGAAAGTGTGGCGCGAAGAGAAACTCCGGTTGCGCGCCAAAGGCGAGTCGGATCAAGCCAACAATGTAGTGCGCTTGGGGTGGGAGAAAGCTAACGCAGGCTCTGCCCCGGCTGAATATCGCCTCACCTTGCCCGATGGCCTCGCGCAACAATGGCGGCTCAACCCCGAGACCAAACTCTGTTTTGCGTTGGCGAACGCGAGCGAGAAGCAAGAGCCAGTCGAAGTCACAGTTGAACTAGCGAGCGCGGATGGTGTCAAAGGGAGTTTGCCTTTGAGCCGCTTCGGGCAACTCAGCCCACCGCTCACGATTCGATTCTCAAAGTTGAAGCCGCTGGAGAGTTTGTTGTTGAAGCCAACGGAACTGGTGCCGCAAACCTTCGAGCTGCCGCTCGCTGATTTCGTCAGCGCCGCTCCCGGTTTCGATACGACAAAACTCAAAACGATCACCTTCTTGCTGGATAACAGTCACGACGGCGCCATCATTCTGGATGATGTGGGATTCAGTCTGTAGCGCCTGCACAAACTTGGGAACGAAGCACAATGAAGACGAAACGATTGACGATGGCGCAAGCGCTCATCGCTTTTCTCAAACAACAATATGTTGAGCGCGACGGCAACGAGCAACAGTTCTTCGCCGGCGTCTGGGGCATCTTCGGCCACGGTAATGTTGCGGGCATCGGCCAGGCGCTCGATCAAGAGCGCGACTTTCGCTACCACCTGACGCGCAACGAGCAGGCGATGGTGCACACGGCGGCGGCCTTCGCCAAGATGAGCAACCGGCTGCGCGCCTTTGCTTGCACTTCGTCCATTGGGCCAGGCGCGACCAATATGATCACGGGCGCGGCGACGGCGACCATCAATCGCTTGCCGGTGTTGCTCTTGCCAGGCGACATCTTTGCGCGCCGCAATGTCGCGCCCGTTTTACAGCAACTCGAATCCGAACATTCGCAAGACCTTTCGGTCAACGATTGCTTCAAGCCGGTCTCGCGCTACTGGGATCGCATCAATCGGCCCGATCAACTACCTTTCAGTTTGCTGGAAGCAATGCGCGTGCTGACTTCTCCAGTAGAAACCGGCGCAGTGACGCTGGCTCTGCCGCAAGACGTGCAGGCCGAGGCTTGGGATTATCCAGCAGAGCTATTTGAAAAGCGTGTCTGGCACATCCCGCGCCCGCCCGCCGAACGTGCAATGCTGGAACGCGCCGCGCAGGTGATTCGCGCCGCGCGGCGACCGCTGATCGTCGCGGGCGGCGGCGTACTCTACAGTGAAGCCTCGAATGCACTCGCTCAATTCTGTCAACAAACCGGCATTCCCGTCGGTGAGACGCAGGCAGGCAAAGGCTCGCTCAACTATGATCACCCGCAAAACCTCGGCGCCATCGGTGTGACAGGTACGCCCGGCGCAAACATCGTCGCACGCGAGGCTGATCTGGTGATTGCTGTCGGCACACGCTTGAGCGATTTCACTACTGCGTCGAAAACCGAATTTCAAAACCCAGATGTGCGCTTTATCAACCTCAACGTTGCTGGCTTTGACGCGCACAAACACGCGGCGCTACCACTTATTGCTGACGCGCGCGTGGCGCTCGAAGAACTCAGCACTGCTCTGTCCGGCTATCGCGTAAGCGACGAATACGCCGTGCAGATCGCGCGACACAAACAAGAGTGGGAAGCCGAAACTGATCGCCTCTTCAACCTGCGCCACGGGCCGCCGCTCAGCCAAAGCGAAGTCATCGGCGCGGTCAACGCTTTCTCGCAACCGAAAGATGTGGTGCTTTGCGCGGCGGGTAGTCTACCGGGCGATCTACATAAACTCTGGCGCACGCGCGACCCGAAAGGCTATCACCTGGAATACGGTTACTCGTGTATGGGTTATGAAATCGCTGGTGGCTTGGGCGTGAAACTGGCCGATCTGACGCGTGAAGTTTACGTAATGGTAGGCGATGGCTCGTACTTGATGATGGCGCAGGAGATTGTCACCGCCGTCGCGGAGGGCTGCAAGCTCAACATCATTGTGTTGGACAATCACGGCTTTTCTAGTATCGGTGGTCTGTCGCAAGCGGTCGGTGCGGGCGGCTATGGCACGGATTATCGTTATCGTCATAACGACACGGGTAACTTCGACGGTGACTTGCTGCCTGTTGATTTCGCTGCCAATGCCGCCAGCTTGGGCGCGCACACGATTCGCGCGACGACGCACGAAGATTTGCTCAAGGCATTGGACGAAGCACGCAATCAAACTCGCACCACTGTCGTTGTCGTCGAGGTAGACAAAGAGAAGCGCGTACCTGGATATGAATCGTGGTGGGATGTACCAATTGCTGAGGTCTCTGAAATTGCCGCCGTGCAACGCGCACGCGCGGAGTACGAAAAAGCTATCAAGAAGGAGCGGCTGTTTCTGTGAGTAAAAAGATCAATGTCGGACTTATCGGTGTAGGACGAATGGGGCTGGTTTATGCCGAGGACTTGGCTTACCGCGTCCCGCAGGCGCAATTGGTGGCGGCCTCAGATGTCAATCCAGCCGCCGAAGCCAGTGCTCAAACGTTGGGCGTGCCTAAATGGTATCCGCAGTATCAGGACTTGATTAACGACAAAGAGGTTGATGCCGTCGTCATCATCACGCCGACCAGCAGCCATCGCGACATCATCGTAGCGGCGGCCAAAGCCGGCAAAGCGATCTTCTGCGAAAAGCCGCTCTCGATCTCGCTCGAAGAGGCGCGCGAGATTGAACAGGTCGTCGCCCAGACGGGCGTCTTCTTTCACATGGGTTTCATGCGCCGCTTTGATCGCGGCTATCGCGCGGCAAAAGAAAAGATGGAGCAGGGTGTGATTGGCACGCCCGTGCTCTTCAAGGCTTCATCGCGCGACCCGTTTCGGCCCAGCCTGGAATATCTCGACCCGAAGCACAGCGGCGGAATCATGATTGACATGGGCATTCACGACATTGATCTGGCGCGCTGGCTGATGGGCGAAGTCGCCAGCGTCTATACCGTCGGCGGTGTGCTGGCTTATCCCGAAGTCAACGAAGTTGGCGACATTGATAATGCTGTCGTGACGCTCACTTTCGCCAACGGCGCGCTGGGCGTGATTGACTTGAGCCGCAGCGGCGTTTACGGCTACGACATTCGCGCCGAAATTCTGGGAACGAAGGGCACGCTCAAAGTCGGCTATCTGCGCGAGACGCCCATTTTGGTGATGAACAAAGAAGGCATCACGCACGACACAGTGCCGTATTTTATGGAGCGTTTCGAGCGCGCTTACATTGACCAATTGGTAGATTTCATTGAGCACTTGCAGAAAGGCTTGCCGCCTTCGATCACCTGCGCCGATGGTGTGGCGGATTTGGAGGTCGCTTACGCGGCAACTCTTTCCTACAAAGAAAAACGCCCGATCACCATAACGAAGACCTAACAAGCGAAAGATAGAATCGCCGGCGACGCATTGTTTCAACCAACAATTTGGGCTGCCGGTGAAGCTGAGCTGGGATAGACAACGCAAGAGTCACCATCAACTTAATCGGCAGTCAGTAGTCTGCTCAACCCTGATAGGAGGACAAGAACCATGAGTAGAAGACCTCTGTTTGCACTATTGTTCGTGCTGTTGTGCTGTGGCCCGCTCGTTGCGCTAGCGCAGCAAGAGACAGCGACAATCACCGGCGAAGTCAAAGACGCTTCCGGCGCCGTCGTGCCGAGAGCTTCGATCACCATCACCAACACCGCAACCGGCGTCAGTCTCAAAAGCGAGACCAACGACAACGGTGCTTACACCATACCCAGTCTCAAACCCGGCCCTTACTCGGTCACAGTCGAGAAGGGCGGGTTCAAGAAGTTCGTGCGCAGCGGTATCACGCTGCAAGTCAATCAATTTTCACGCATTGATGTTGGTTTGGAAGTCGGCGATGTGACCAACACCGTCGAGATCACCCAAGCCGCTGCCTTACTCGAAACCGAAACCTCGGCGCGCGGCTCGGTGATTGACCAAAAGAAGATCGTTGACCTGCCTTTGAACGGGCGCGATTACAACCAACTGGCGCTGCTTTCGCCGGGCGTGCTGCCGACAACGCCACGCTTGGCCAGCGTCAATTTCAAGGGCGCGCTCAACGTCAACGGCAATCGCACCTTCAACAACGTCTTCCTGCTGGATGGCGTGGACAATATCTCCTACGCAAGCTCTTTCCGGGGCGAGAATGTACAGGTCGTACAACCTTCCATCGAGGCCTTACAAGAGTTCAAAATTCAAACCAACGCCTACTCTGCCGAGTTTGGGCGAAGTTCTGGCGCAGTCATCAATGCAACAATCAAATCGGGTACCAACGGCATTCGCGGGAGTGCCTTCGAATTTCTGCGCAACGATGTGCTCGATGCGAACAATTTCTTCTCCAACGCGCTGGGCGCGCCCAAGCCTCGACGGCAGCGCAACCAATACGGGGCGGCGGTGGGCGGCCCCATCGTCAAGAACCGCACTTTCTGGTTTGCCGATTACGAAGGCCTGCGCGATCGCGAAGGCGTGCCGCGTGTGCGCCTGGTGCCGACGGCGGCGGAGAAGGCTGGGTTGTTTAGCTCTGAGGTTGTTGATCCCTTCGCAACAGGACGGCCTGCCTTCAGCAAGAACGCGGCGGGCCAATGGGTGATTCCAAGCAATCGCTGGGACCCGGTCGGCGCAGCCATCGTCAAACTGATCCCCGATCCGAACGTGCCGAACTCGACGATCTATGCTTCGACGCCGGTGACCAGCACGCGCCAGGATCAATTCGATGTGCGCGGAGATCACCAGTTCGCCAGCAACATCACCTTCTTTGGGCGTTACAGCTTCGTGGACACCAACACCTTCCGCCCGGCGCCGTTGCCTGGTTTGGGTGAAGGTTCATTCAACGACGCTTTCGGCGCGAATAAGAATCGTTCGCAGGGGGTGGCCTTTGGCTTGACGTGGACGTTTTCGCCTTCGTTTGTCGGCGACTTCCGCTTCGGCTTTACGCGCGGCAACTTCTTCACCACACCGCCGAACTTTGGTACGGATGGCGCGGCGGCCGTCGGGTTGAAGAATGTGCCAAACGATCCGGGGATTGTCGGCGGTGTGCCCAAGGTCAACATCCAGGGCTTCGACGCGGTGGGCCGCCACACCTCGACGCCGCAATTCCAGACGCCGCGCGCGTGGAATCCGCGCGCCAGCTTGAGTTGGTTGCACGGGCAGCATTACATCAAATTCGGCGGCGAGTTCCTGCACGTTCAGACCAAGATCAATGATCTGAATGCCACCATCGGGCGCCTGAATTTCGAGAATCGCTTTACCAACCGCGCCGTAGGCGATCTGTTGTTGGGCTTGCCGGCGCAGTTGGCGCTGACCAGTTTCACCGTCATGGATCAAGGACAGGACATGCAGTTCTACTTCATCCAGGACGATTACAAGATCACGTCAAAGCTGACGCTGAATCTTGGCCTGCGTTACGAATTTGCTACGCCGCCGCGCGAGAAGCAAAACCGCTTTGCCAACTTCGATCCGGTGACGGGGAAAGATGTCTTTGCCAAAGACGGCGGCATCTTCGAGCGCGCGTTGATTCATCCTGATCGTAACAACTTTGCGCCGCGTTTCGGCTTTGCCTATTCGCCGACTTCGCGTTGGGTGTTGCGGGGCGCTTATGGCGTCTTCTTCAACCACACCGTCAGACAAGGGCGCGAAGGTTTGCTCGGCTTCAACCCGCCGTTCCTGGTGGACAATCTCTTGCAAACCAGTGTGTCGGGCGCAGCCGCAGTATCTTCGGCGGCGGTCTTTCGCCTGGTCAATGGCTACCCGGCGGGCTTGCTCGATCCAGCCTCGCTGGCGCCGACCATCTCGCGCCGCGCGCAGGACGCGAATCAGCGCACGGCATACATTCAGCAATACAACTTTGGTATTCAGTACGAACTGCTAAAAGACCTGCTGCTCGATGTAGCTTACGTTGGTAATAAGGGGACGAAGCTGAATGGCTTCCGCAACCTGAATCAACGCGCCGTGATCACCGCGGCAAACGGCACGCAGACGGCGGGCAATCGGCCTTATCCGGCGTTCGGCGACATTCAATGGATGGAGAGCCGGGTCGGGGCGAGTTACAACTCGTTGCAGGCGCGCTTGGAGAAACGCTTCTCCGGCGGCTTGACGGCACTGGTCAGTTACACCTGGGGCAAGTCTTTGACCGGCGCACCCGATCACATCTCGACTAGCGGCGGCGGCGCAGGCTTTGACACCGGCACCTTCCGCGAACCGCAGGATGGCAACAACACGCGAGCTGATCGCGGGCTGTCCGAATTCGATGTCAAACAGCGTCTGGTCGCCAGCTATGTCTGGGAGTTGCCCTTCGGGCACGGCCGCCGTCACGGCAATGACTGGCACAAGGCCGCCGATCTGTTACTCGGCGGCTGGCAGGTGACCGGCATCCACGCTTTACAAGGTGGGCTTGGGTTGACGGCGACGCTGGGCGGCTCGAGCGTGCTCAACATCGGCGGCGAGCGGCGCGCGCGTCCGAACTTGATCGGCAACCCTGAACTGTCCGATTCGCAGCGCACGCTGAATCGCTGGTTCAACACGGAAGCCTTCCAAGCGGCGTTCACTCCGTCACCGCAAGCCTTTGGCAGTGCTGGCGTCGGCATCATGCGCGGCCCTGGTTCAGTCAACTTCGACTTCACCTTTGCAAAGGACTTCCACCTGACGGAGCGGCGCTACTTCCAGTTCCGCACCGAGCTATTCAATGCGTTCAATCGCGCCAATTTCGGCCCGCCGAATATTGCGCGTGATTCCAGCGGCTTCGGTCAGATTCTGACCGCTGCCAATGCGCGCATTATTCAATTCGGGTTGAAGTTCTACTTCTAATCAAGCGCAAGGAAGGAGAATACGGAACAGACGGAAATAACGGAACAGACAGAAAGGCGCAGCGATTTTACAATTTCCGTTTGTTCCGTTCATTTAGTTTGTTCTGTATTCTCTCTTGCTTTCTCTACCTACTCACCATTGATGACCGATGACACGAATCACACGCTTTTTCTTTCTGCTCGCGCTTGTCTGGATTTGTTGGAGTCAGCGCCCTATCAACGCGGCACGGCAAGAGGCTGATACTGCTGAAGCCCATCATCAGCGCGGCGTCGCGCATCACAATCGCCGTTGCCTGGATGATGCCAGCCGCGAATACGCACGCACACTCGAACTCGATCCGCCGCGCGATTTGACGGCAGCAGAGTGGCAACTCGTGCGCCGCTTCGCGCCGCGCATTTACACGACGCCAACCGAATTCTTCCCGCTCAAAGATTTCGCCGTCATTGTGCATCCGACCGCGCGACAGATTGCTTATCACCTCTTTTGGGAAGATGACATTGATTTCCCCGAAGACAACGACCCTTGCGATCATGAATTGATGTGGGTGCAGTATTCGGCAGACGGCAAATCAATCGAGAAGATTTGGACCTACTTTCACGGACGCATCTTGGCGGGCAGCGAGGCGGCACTCGCCGATGCGCGCCAACACGGTCAGCGCCCGCGCGTCAACACACAATGGGGCAAGCACGGTTCGATGCCGCTCGGTTGGGAAGAGATGAACATCACGGCCAACGAGGGCGATGCCGAGAAAAAATACTATCCGGTTGGCCAACCGATTACGCTCAAACGTTATCAGGAAGGCACCTACCACAAGCTGGCAGAAGAAGGCCGCCGCTTGGCCAATCATCCTATCGGCATTCGCCTGGGTTGGCCGGCGAAGTTCGTTGGCACTGAGCGCGACTTCATCAACTTTTCGCGCTTGGTTGAACCGCTCGCACTGCTCGATAAAAAGAAGCTGGCTAAGGTTACGCGTTGGAACAGCGCGACCATCAACCAACATTTTCTGACTTACAATTTCAGACCGAAGACCGAGTGGCCGACTGAAACTAGACCAGCTCAAATTTCAAATTTGAAATTTGAAAGCGCGCCAACGCTCGAAGATTTTCGCTTGCCGCCAAAATCCGTCTTTGATGCAGCCATGCCGCGTTATCCGAACGTCTGGTTTTACGTGGATGCCAAGCTGGCCCAGTCTTACGACGCGGCGGTCAAGCTAGTCACTGAAAACCTGCGTACGGTAATGCGATTGCGTGAATATTATGGGCCGTTCGACAATGCTGAAGGCTGCGATTTCGAAGTGCGACTGGAGCACTTGCAGCCGTGGGAAGTGCGCGAACAACGTGCGCTTCAACACTCGCACGCTTTTCATATGCGCTATTACTTTTCGGCGCTGGGGCGGCAGAAACTTGAGCAAGTGAAAATAGCTGAGCGCAACTTCTATCGCTTCGGAGCGAGTGTGCATTACGAAGTCGAGCACACCAACCCAAACCACGCTGATGTCGAGGCTTGTCCAATCTGCGGGCGCACGGGTGAATACGCGAATCTAAAAGGCAACTTGGTGGAATTGGCGCACGACCCGCTTGGACTCGAACTGGTTTTGACAGGCAAGGTTCGCGGTGAGACAGTGCGTTTTGAAGACTGGGAGCAGCGCGCAGTGGGAAGTGTGGATGGACTGAAAGATAAATTTGCCGTGCAGCAGTTTACTTTTCCCGCGCAATCGGGAGACAAGAACACATTGCGAATCGGTGTGGTAACAATCGCACCGAAATAATGGTGCGTAATTTCCGGCAAGCTGCCAAGCTTGTCGTGTGTTACGGGAAGCGTCCAATAAAACAAAACAAGCAGTAGGTAAAAATGGCAGTAAAAATAGGCACAGCCCCGGTCAGTTGGGGCATTATGGAGGTCGAAGGATGGGGCGAGCAACAAGCATATAGCTCGGTGCTCGCTGAGATGGAACAAGCCGGTTACAGCGGCACAGAACTTGGGCCTTACGGCTACTTTCCGACCCAGCCACGGCATTTGATGGCAGAGTTGGTAGAGCACGGGTTGGAACTGGTTTCGGCTTTTGTGCCGATTCCGCTGGCCGACGCTGACCGGCACGAAGCTGGTTTTACTGAAGCGTTGCGCACCGCTGAACTGCTCGCCAAGTCGCAGGCGCGGCTAATCGTGCTGGCGGACGAGATGAGCAAAGAACGTCTGGCTGTGGCCGGTCGCGTTGATGAAGCCCGCGATGGTATGAGCGATGCGCAATGGGAGGCTGCCGCGCAAATACTGACGCGCGTCACCCAGGCATGCCGCGAGCTTGGGTTGGACGCGGTGTTTCATCACCACGCCGCGACTTATATTGAAACGCCGCGCGAGATCGAACGCTTGTGTGAGAGCGTGGATGCTAAGTTGCTTGGCCTCTGCCTCGACACCGGGCATTACTATTACGGTGGCGGCGATCCGGTTGAGGCGGTGCGCAAATACGGCACGCGCATTCGCCATCTGCATTTGAAAGACGTGCGCCCATCGGTGCTCGAAACGGTGCGTCACGAAGGCCTGAGTTTCCTAGAAGCTGTGCGACACGACGTATTCTGCGAATTGGGCGCGGGCGCGATTGATTTTCCTCAAGTCATTTCAGAATTGATAGCAGCAGGCTTTGCTGGTTGGGCGATTGTCGAACAGGATACAGACGCCACTAAACCCGGCGTGCGGCCTTTGGAGAGCGCTATCCGCAGTCGGCGCTACTTGCGGGAAACGGTCGGGCTGTAAGTTTGTACCGTAGACTGTCCAGTCTGCGGCAGGCTTTCGCTATTGTTGAAGTGAGAGCCTTGTGCCAACACGCAAATTGTCCCTGAGTATTTTGTCTGACCGAGTCTGCCGCAGACTGGACAGTCTACGGTACATCAAGCAAGCAAATGGAAAACAAACTCGCGCTCCAAATGCGCAACATCCGCAAGACCTTTCCCGGCGTCGTGGCGCTTGACGATGTCAGCCTAGAGTTGCGGCGCGGCGAAGTGCATATCCTGCTGGGTGAAAACGGCGCGGGCAAATCCACGCTGATGAAGATTCTCAGCGGCGCGTATCAAAAAGACGGCGGGCAAATCCTCCTCAACGGCCAGGAAGTCGAGATCAAAAATCCCAAACATGCGCGCGAACTCGGCATCGGTATCATCTATCAAGAACTGAACCTCGTTCCTCATCTCTCCGCGGCAGAAAACATTTTTCTCGGACGCGAGACGGTCACGCTGCCCGGCCTGATTGATCAGAAAAATATGGCTCAGACGGCGCGCCAACTCTTGACCGGCCTGGGGGTAGATTTCGATCCGCGCCGCCAAGTCAGAGAGTTGAGCATTGCCGAACAGCAGATGGTTGAAATTGCCAAAGCTATCTCGCTTGACGCGCGGATTCTGATTATGGACGAGCCGACCTCGGCGCTGACCGAGCGCGAGATCAAGGAATTGTTCACGCGCATTCGCAAGCTCAAAGCCGACGGCGTTTCGATCATTTACATCTCGCACCGGATGGAAGAGCTGTTTGAGATTGGCGACCGCGTCACTGTGCTGCGCGATGGCTGTTGGGTTGGCACGCGCGAAATTGCGGAAGTCAGCAAGCCAGAATTGATCCGCTTGATGGTCAACCGCGAATTGACTCAGCAATTTCCGAAGGTGGCAGCGCAGCGCGGCAACGAGGCACTCAGAGTTGAAGGTCTCCGTCGTCGTGGCTCGCTCGCAGAGATCAACTTCTCACTCTACGAAGGCGAAGTGCTTGGCATCGCCGGGCTGCTCGGCTCAGGGCGGACAGAATTGGCGCGCGCAATCTTCGGCTTGGACAAAGTAGAAGCAGGCCGTGTCTACGTTAAAGGCCAGTCGCAAAAAATCACCTCGCCGCGCCAGGCGATCAATCTCGGTATTGGCTTTTTAACCGAAGACCGCAAGACGCAAGGCTTGGTCTTGCCGCTTTCGGTGCAAGAGAACATCTGCTTGCCCAGCGTAGAGCGTTTCTCACGGCTAGGTATTGTGCGCGCCAACGAGGAAGCACAAGCCGCCACGCAATACCTGCGGGACTTGCGTATCAAAGCCACCGGCCCGCACCAGCGCGTGATCAACTTAAGCGGCGGTAATCAGCAAAAAGTTGTGCTCAGCAAATGGCTCTGCACGCGCGGCAATATCTTGATCTTTGACGAGCCTACGCGCGGCATTGATGTCGGCTCGAAGGCGGAGATTTATCAACTGATGAATCAACTCACGGCGGCGGGCGCTGCCGTTATCATGATTTCGTCAGACCTGCCGGAGATTCTGGGGATGAGTGATCGCATTCTGGTAATGCATCAAGGCTGCATCAACGGAGAGTTTTCAGCCGCCGAGGCGACACAAGAGAAAATACTGCACTGCGCTCTGGGAGAATCCGAATGAAACATCAAAGCTTCCTCGCGCACCACAGCAGACAGTTTGGAACGCTGTTTGGACTGTTGGCGCTCTGCGTAGTTTTATGGATATTGACGCCGTACTTCCTTACCGTCTCCAACTTGCTCAACATTGCCGAACAGACAGCGATCATCGCGATTGTAGCCACCGGCATGACTTTCGTCATCATCACGGCAGGCATTGATCTCTCGGTCGGCTCCGTGCTGGCATTTTCTGGCGTGGTGATGGCGAAATTGCTGCTTGCCGGAGTGCCCTTGCCGCTGGCATTGGCCGTGGGCGTGGCAGTTGGGTTTTTGAGTGGGACGGTCAATGGCTTGCTCATCACACTAGGCCGGTTGCCGCCATTTATCGCCACGCTGGGCATGATGAGTGTGGCGCGCGGCGCGGCATTGCTGTTTACTGAAGGGCGACCCATCTCCGGCTTTTCGGATACCTTCCGTTTCCTTGCGACCGGAAAGTTGCTGGGCGTACCAATGCCGGTCATTGTCATGCTGACGGTTTATGCCATCGCATATTTCCTGCTCACACGAACAAAGCTGGGCCGCTACACTTACGCCATCGGTGGAAATGAAGAAGCGACGATCTTGTCGGGCGTCAACGTCAAACTGTACAAGACACTGATCTACGGCATCTGCGGCGGGCTTAGCGGGCTGGCAGCGATTCTGTTGACCGCGCGCCTGAATTCAGCACAGCCGATTGCTGGGATGATGTACGAACTGGACGCGATTGCCGCGACGGTCATCGGCGGCACCAGTTTGATGGGCGGCGAAGGCAATGTCGTTGGCACATTGATCGGCGCTCTGATTATTGGTGTACTCAGAAATGGGCTGAACCTTCTCAGCATCAGCTCGTTCACACAGCAGATTGTCATCGGCTTGGTCATCATCGTCGCAGTGCTTTTGGATATGACCTTGAAGAAGAGTAAGCGGTAATCCTGGGTACGCACGCAAGGATGCGTGCGTACCCAGGATTCAACACATCAGGAGCAAAAAAATGAAAAAATTATTGCTTGTCATCTCGGCAGCCACGCTGCTATTTGCCGTAGCTTGCCAACGTAATCAATCCACATCGGATGGCCGCCCCACAATTGCGCTGGTGGTCAAGACGCTGAACAATCCCTTCTTTAACGACATGCAGAAAGGCGCAGAAGAGGCCGCCAAGCGTTTGAATGTCAACCTACTCGTACAAGCAGCCGAGCGCGAAGTGGATGTCGAGAAGCAGATGCAGATCATCGAGAACCTGATTCAAAGCCGCGTCTCCGCGCTCTGCGTCACGCCCTCCGGCTCGAAAGAAATCGTCCCAGCCATCGTCAAAGCCAATCAAGCTAACATCCCAGTCGTGATTCTGGATACACGCGTCAATCCCGAAGCGCTGCAAGCAGCGGGCGGGAAGATCGCCACTTTCATCGGCTCGGACAACCTTGAAGGTGGCAAGCTCGCCGGCGAATTTATGGTCAAGGCGCTCAGCGGCAAAGGCAAGGTCGCCATTCTCGAAGGCATTCCCGGACACGAGACCGGCGATTCCCGGCTGAAAGGCTTTCGCCAAGCGGTCGCAGGCTCGCCCGGCATTCAGATCGTCTCTTCGCAAACAGCGAACTGGGAGCGCGACCAGGGCTACAACGTGTTTCAGAACATGCTGCAAGCACAGCCGGGGATTCAGGGCCTGTTTGCCTGTAGCGATCTGATGGCGCTCGGCGCGGTCGAGGCCATTCGGGCGGCGGGCAAGACGGGCAAGCTCACCGTGATCGGCTTTGACGCTTTTTCCGAAGCGCGCGAAGCGGTGCTGAAAAACGTGATGGCGGCCACTGTCGCGCAGTTTCCAGCAGACATGGGCAGACAAGGAGTCGAAAGCGCTGTGCGTGTGTTGAAAGGCGAGAGTGTGCCGGCAGAGAGCACCGTCAAAATTCAGTTGGTGACAAAAGAGAATGCCGCTGTGGCTGCCAAATAAGCGAGAGGTATTCGAAATGAAACGCGCTACAGGCAAGGGCAAAACGAGCAAACCAATTGCCACAGCGAAGAAGCCGCACAACATCGCCGAAATGATGCGCCGCATCCGCCGCGCCGTCGAGCCATTTGCTAAAGCGGCGCTCTTTGAGTTGGCGGCTGAAGGCTTCACTTCGCCCTTCGAGCAACTCGTCGCTTGCATCATCTCGATTCGCACGCTGGATGAAGTCATGCTGCCGACGGCGCGCAAACTCTTTGCCAGCGCACGCACGCCACTCGCAGTAAGCCAATTGTCGCCGCAAGAGATTGACAAGTTGATTCACGCCTGTAGCTTTCACGAGCGCAAGGCCCAGCAGATTCACGCCATCGCCCGCCGCGTAGTGGATGACTATAACGGTAAGCTGCCTTGCGATGCGGAAGTGTTGCTCTCGCTGGGCGGCGTCGGCCCCAAGTGCGCCAACCTAGTGCTTGGCATCGCCTGTGGCCAGCCGCGCATCGGCGTGGATATTCACGTCCATCGTGTGACCAATCGCTGGGGCTACGTGCAAACGCGCACGCCGGAGCAGACGACGCTGGCGCTCGAAGCCAAGCTGCCGCGTCGCTATTGGGTCGAGATCAATGAACTGCTTGTCCCTTTCGGCAAACACATCTGTACGGGCACGCTGCCGCGCTGCTCGGAGTGTCCCGTGTTGGAGTATTGTCAGCAAGTGGGCGTTACGGCACATCGCTAACCAAAAAATTGTTTAGGAGGCATCGCAATGAAAACATCTGGGTCTGGACTCTGGCGTCTGTGCTTCATCCTAGCAGCGTTGTTCATCCTGATAGGCGGGCCGCAACATCCCGGCGGTACGATGGCTGAAATGCTCGGTCATCCCAAGTGGGTTCTATCCCACTTGCTTGTGCTGGCGGGTTTCGTTGTCCTTTTGGTTGGACTACTGTTGTATCAACGAACTACTTCATTGCCCAGCCGGACGCAACGCTGGCTGCGTTTCGCCATCATCGGCACGGCGCTGCAAGCCATTGAGATGGTATTTCATACTGCAGCAGTCGTTGATCACGACCACCTCGTGGCAGGACATGCGACGCCAGTTCTGACAACGCATCTCTGGCTGGCGGTTATCTTCTATCCGATCTTTGGGCTAACGCTCGCCGGTTTCATCATCGCCGGAATGCGCGACCGCGTGTTGGGATCACCGTGGATTGCCTGGCTAGGCATTGTGGGCGTGTTGGCTCACGGTGTAGCGCCGGTGCTCGTCGTCTTATTGAATATCGATGGGGCACGCATGCTCTTCCCATTCATTATGGGCTTCGCTCTTTGGTTAATTCTGGCAGGGCTGTGGCCGTCGCCTGTGAAAGTGGAGAGGGAACAACCGTCGTGAACGAAGGTATGGACTTTGACGCACCAACTGACAATTATCACACTGCCTTGCGTGAAGCTGCCGAGGCGTTTCTGCTGGAGGGCCTTGAGGCGGGACGTCTGGTCTTGGTGCCCATCGCCGGGCATATCTGGCCGGGTCTGCCATCCGGCGCTATAATGCGCGCGAAGCAAATCACGCCGACAAAGATAAAAGTGGGGAAGCGCTCGTTTAGCGCAGAACGCTCTGCAAAAACTTTTCTACGTGACAAATTCCGTTGTCGCTACTGCGGTTGTGAGATCATCCCTAAGCCAATCGCGATTTTGATGTCGGGGTTGTATAGCCAAGAACTTCCATTTCATCCGAACTACAAGTCAGGATTCGTACATTCGCTCTATTGGACACGCGTGGCGGAAGCAGATCATCTTGTCGCTGGATCTGTCGGAGGCGACTGGAATGATCCAGACAACCACGTTACTGCCTGTGTTGTTTGCAATACACGGAAAGGGAACTGCTCAATCGAAGACATTGGCTGGGAACTGATAACGCCGGTGGATGGTTGGGATGGCCTCACATCGTTATACTCGCCGATCTTGGAACAGTTGGGAAGATCGAAGGACAAGTATCACCTGCCTTGGCTGAGGGTCTTTCAAGTGTATAATTCAACAGACATTCAGCCCGTGAGTGCCTGAGCAAATTCGCGCCAATCTTTCAACCGCTCACCGAAGAGACCCGAAAATTGTATTCAGCAACACCTCGCTCGGATCGTGACTATGCTCCCAATACATAATGCCGCCGAGGCGCTGTGCTTTGACGAAGGCCGCCTTTGCCTTGAGCGACTCCGGATCATCGTAAGAAATCAAAGTCGCGCTATCGGGATTCCAGAGATACGGCGCTTTAGCCACGCTATCCCACTGGCGTTTGAAACCCTGCTTGTCGAGGTAGTCGCGCACCAGGATTGAATAGGGATACTCGCCCGCGTACTTCTCGAAAGGCTGATTGATGCCGTTATTCTCCGGCTTCACCCCTGTCCAACCTCTACCGTAAAACGCCGCGCCGATGACCAGCTTCTTGGGCGGAATCCCGGCTTCCAAGTGCTGCTTCACCGAGGCCTCGGTGTTGCGGCCAGCATTGGCATCGTTTGGTGAGCGGTAGAGACCAGTGAGATGCCCGGTAGTCTTTGCCCCGCTGGTGTAAAAGTCGTAGGTCATAATGTTGATCCAGTCCAGGTAGACGTGGAGCTTGTCCATCTCGGTGTGCTCGAAATATCTGCCGTTGGTCGAGGCAATGGTGAGCGTGTAACGGTCGGCTCCCGCGCGCTTGCGTTCGTCGCTGAGCGCATCTAGCTGTTGCCTGATCGTCTTCAACATCAGGGTGAAGTTCTCTTTGTCTTCTGGGCGGTACTTGATGCCAGGGCCGGGCTGTCCCGGATACTCCCAATCCAGATCAATGCCATCGAGCGCATATCGCTTGATCAGATCAATCACGCTCTTGGCAAACTTATCGCGCGATTCATCAGTCAGCGCCGCGTCGGAAAAGTTGTCCGCGCCCCAGCCGCCGACCGAGACGATGATTTTGAGCGCCGGATTGCGGGCCTTCAACGCCTGAAGCTGGCTCAGGTGCGCGGGCGCGTTCGGATTCCTGAACATCAGTTCGCCTTCTTTGCTAACCAGCGCGAAGGCGTAGTTGATGTGCGTGAGCTTTTCCGCGCCAATCGTGTAGATGTTTGTGCGCCCGCCGACGTAACCGATGATCTTGTACTTCGGTTGAGGTGCTGAAGCAGCAGTAGAAAGTATGGTGCTGAGACCGCACGCCAGCAAGGTCAAGCTCAGAATAGGACGCCACCAAGTTGGCGCGAAATATAGATAAGGGAATCGGATCATCCTCGTGCTCCTGTGTTGGTAGATAATGCTGCGCTTGAGCGGCTCGCCCACGCAACTACGAATGAAGGCGCTATTTCTTTTTGATGTGGTCCACTGTAATCAGCACTCTCGTGTGATGATGGCCAGTATGGCTCTGAAACAACGTGCCGGTCACTGTTACTCTTTGACCGAGCAATGGACTATACCGATTGTATTGCTTCTGACCCTCTAAAAACACAAGCTGAATCTTCGAAACGGAGTTTTCTTTTTCCCAGTCTTTGCTCGCTGAAACACAGATCGCTTTTGAGAGATGCAGTATCCACACATCCTCGCGTTCATCTCCTTTGGCTATGCTTTCGTAGTTAGGCGGACCCGCGAAAGTGTGCTGCCGAATCGTGCCGCGAAGCACCACTGCATTTGGCTCGTAACTCAAGCAACTCTGCGCCGAAACTGGCAAAGAAGTCTTCTGCACGGTGGCGAGCAAAATGATCATTAGGAGTATCATTCTCATCCTTCGTAAATCGAATACTGCTCACGAAGCAATCCAACATACTATTGCCCACGAAGAGGGCAATAGATATTAGTCTGTCGCCCGTTTCACGGGCTTGGACGCTACCGCATCTCCATCCCCCAGGTTGCGGCTATGCCTTCACCTGGGGCTAAATTCTGGCCGCCCGCTTCGTGGGCTTCTATTCGGTAACGACTTTTCTTGAAGTCTATGGATTACTTTGGCGAAAAGTATAGCCTGTATATCAATCCAGGCGAAGATCAGATTCCGTCTTGTGCGACGGTAGTGATATTTTGAGAAGCATGACAGCGCTGCCGCCTGAAAGCACCAGCACCAAACGCACTGAGCTATTGACGCAGTCAGATACCCGATCAGACTTGCGCAAGATAATAAGCTTCTGGCTTGTCACTAGGATTTCGCTTAGCTTCTGCGCGCTGTTTTGTTCACATCTCTACCCGCGCTCTCCGTTGGAACAACTAATAAGTATTTGGCCTCCACGTTCGCCTTTAGCAGGTTGGTTCAACCGTGTGTTACTCGCGCCTTGGGACCGCTGGGACGTAGAAGCTTTTCTGAAAATAGCCACCTACGGATATAACGCAAGTGATGGCACCTCATCATTCCACCCGCTTCATCCACGCTTAGCCAAGCTTGTCGGCGCAGTGTTCGGCGGCAATAACCTGCTCGGCTTATTTTTGCTAAGTAACGTTTGCAGCTTGCTGTTCTTGCTTTGCTTCTACCAGCTTGCGCGCTTTGATTTGGCGCGGGCCGACGCCCGACGCGCGACAATCTATCTGCTTTTTCTGCCAGCCGCTTTCATCATCTTTACTCCCTACACGGAATCTCTGTTCTTGCTTTGCAGTGCGTACGCCCTACTCGCGGCTAGGCATAGCAGTTGGTGGTCAGCAGGTCTCGCAGGCGGGCTTGCAGTGCTGACGCGCCAGCAAGGCCTATTTTTGCTTGTGCCTTTGGCGTTGGAGCTGTGGGAGTCTAGCGAGCGTGACTGGCGCAAGTGTAGATCGAACTGGCGGGCAGCGCTCGGCTTGGCATTGATTCCTTTTGCATACTTGCTTTGGATAATCTACCGCGCCCTTGTGCTTAACGATCTGAATTTCGCAATTAGCGATCCTGGAACCTGGATTTACGGTTTGCTTGTTAGCGAGCGTGCTACCCAGGTTGTGGCAGAGCAGCGATTCATTCTTCCCTGGAATGCAATCTGGCTGGCTTTGAAAAAGCCGGACTCTGCCAACCTGATTGACCTGATCTCTGGGGCGAGCTACTTACTTTTGTTGTTGGTAGGTTGGCGTCGCTTATGGGGCATGCGCCGGTCTTACCTCGTTTACTCGGTTATTATTATTTTTATCAGCTTCTCGTATCATACCGGCTTTCCCCATTCATTTATGGGGCTTCCGCGCCATTGCCTACTTGCATTCCCCTTGGCTCTTCCACTCGCAACCTACGGGAGAAGTCGGCTAGTGAACCTCATACTGGTTGCCGCTGGGCAGGCTTGGTTGTTCGGGCTGACTTTGTTTTACTGTTGTAAGATCTTTTGGGTGCCATAAATGATGGTGATATTCTGAACTTCGCAGTATCCCCAAGAATTTTGATTTCAATCATCGGGAGCAAATCAAGTGAGTAAAGAAAATTCTACGGAGATTCCATTGCGTTCCTTGGGTCGCACTGGCGTGCAAGTCACTGCCATCGGTCTCGGCGGCTATCACATCGGTAAGATGAAAGACGGTAACGAGGCAATTCGGCTGGTACAGCAGGCTGTTGACTCAGGCATCACGTTTATGGACAACGCCTGGGAATATCACGACGGGCGGAGTGAGGAGTTGATGGGCAAGGCGCTCGCGGGCCGCCGCGATCAAGTTTTCCTGATGACCAAAGTCTGCACCCACGGACGCGACCGGCGCGAGGCGATGCGGCAGTTGGAAGAGTCCCTACGACGTTTGCAGACAGATCATCTGGATTTGTGGCAAGTGCATGAGTTGGTTTATGACAACGACCCTGAACTGCACTTTGCGGCGGGTGGCGTGATGGAAGCAGTAGAGCAAGCCAAGCGCGAAGGCAAAGTGCGCTTCGTCGGCTTCACCGGACACAAAAGCCCGGAGATTCATCTGAAGATGCTCAGTTATGATTACCCTTTCGACACTTGTCTGATGCCTTTGAATTGCTGCGACGCGACCTTTCGCAGCTTTGAGCAGCGCGTGTTGCCTGAACTCAAACGGCGCGGCATTGCGGCGTTGGGGATGAAAAGTATGGGCGGCGGCGGTGATATGGTGAAGGCCAAACTTGTGACAGCGGAAGAGGCATTGCGCTACGCAATGAGCTTGCCTGTGGCCACCGTCATCAGCGGCATAGATTCGCTCGAGGTGTTGCAACAAAATCTGAGAGTTGCGCGCGGCTTCACGCCGATGAGCGCAGCGGAGATGGAAGCGTTGCGCAAGCGTTGCTCGACGCTCGCGGCCGATGGCCGCTTCGAACTGTACAAGGTGACGGCCAAACACGAAGGGCCGATTGGCCGCGAGCAGCACGGCTTCCCACCGCAGTCTGAGATGGAAGATTGAAAAAGATGGGATTACTCGAACACGCCCCACAATTCAGCGCCGCAGACGCTAGCCGCATTGCACAGGAACTTTATGGCCGGCGTGTCTCGGCAACACTTTTGCCGAGTGAACGCGATCAGAATTTCTTGTTTGAATCAGAGACTGGCGAGAAGTTTGTTTTGAAAATCGCCAACGCGCTGGAAGACCCTGCGCTGCTCGAGGCACAACAACAGGTGATGGAGCAGTTGTCGCGCCACACTTCCTTTTGCCAACGTGTGCTCCCGACTGTTGGTGGCGAAAGGATCACGGCAATTCAATCTCCGGCTGGCAAAACGCATCTGATCAGGTTGTTGACGTACTTGCCAGGCGTTCCGCTCGGCGACATCAAATGGCATTCACCCGCATTGCTGCGCGACTTGGGGCGCTGTCTAGGGCAAGTAGATCGCGCGTTGGGCGAGTTTGATCATCCAACCCTTCATCGAGACTTTCATTGGGACTTGGCCAACGCGTTGACAGTGGTGCGTGAGTACGAATCGCTGATTGACGATGAAGAACTGCGCAGGCTGATTGGTCAACTCAGTGTCGAATTTGAAACGCAGGTCGTGCCGCTGTTGCCGAAGCTACGCCGCAGCGCGATTCATAACGATGCGAATGATTACAACGTGCTGGTCGGAGACGGTGACGATCTTTACACGAAGAACCAGCGCGTGACCGGGCTAATTGATTTCGGCGATTTGGTCTACAGCTTCGCCGTGGCGGAGTTGGCGATTGCGGTGGCATACACGGTGTTGAACAAACCTGACCCGCTGGCTGTGGCAGCGCAGATCGTCGCGGGCTATCACGCGGAGTCTGCGTTGACGGACGTAGAACTAGCGGTCTTGTTTGGCTTCATCCGCATGCGTTTGTGCCAGAGCGTCTGCATCGCGGCATCGCAGATGAAACAGCGGCCTGCCGATGAATATCTGGCGATCAGCCAGCAGCCGATTCGTCGAACCTTGCCGAAGCTGGCGGCGATTCATCCGCGCCTTGCTGAAGCCATGTTTCGTCAAGCTTGCGGGTTGACGTCAGTGCGCAACAGCGAAGCTGTGACGGAGTGGTTGCGGGCAAACGCGGAGACGTTTGCTGCGCCGCTCGACGTGGATTTGCGCAAGGAACGTTGCTTGGTTTTTGATCTAAGCGTTGCCAGCCCCTTGGTCAGCGGTGGCGCGCGTGAGAATGACGAGCCGGAGCTGACGAAGCGGCTGTTCGGCGCGATGGCTGCCGCGGGCGTGAGGGTTGGCGTTGGGCGTTATGACGAAGCGCGGATGCTTTACACCACGCCGCTCTTTACCAACACGCAACATCCGACCGAAGAGAGTCGGATGATTCACCTCGGCATTGATCTGTTCGCCGAGGCGGGCACGCCGATCTATGCGCCGCTCGCAGGCACAGTCTACGCTTTCGCCAACAATGACGCGCCGCTCGATTATGGCCCGGTCATCATCCTCAGACACGAGACGGATGCGGGCGACGAGTTCTTCACGCTGTATGGCCATTTGAGTAAGGAGTCGTTGGAAGGCTTGCACGTCGGCAAAACGATTGCGAAAGGCGAGCAAGTGGCAACGATGGGCGTGCCGGAGGAGAATGGCGGATGGACGCCGCACCTGCATTTTCAGATCATCACCGACCTGCTCGACGCGGGGCGCGATTTCCCCGGGGTGGCACGCGCCAGCCAGCGCGAAGTGTGGCGCAGCTTTTCGCCCGATCCGAATCTGATTCTAGGCATTCCTGAAGATCGCTTCCCACCGTCTGAGCCGAGCAGGACTGAAACTTTGGCCGTGCGTCGCCAGCGCATCGGACGCAATTTGAGCATCGGCTATCGCGACCCAGTCAAGGTGGTGCGTGGGTGGATGCAGTACTTGTACGACGATGAAGGGCGCTGTTACCTGGATGCTTACAACAATGTGCCTCACGTCGGTCATTGCCATCCGCGTGTGGTGCAAGCGGCGCGCGAGCAGTACGGCATCCTCAACACGAATACGCGCTACTTGCACGATCACTTGAACCAGTTTGCCGAAAAGCTGTGCGCGACTTTGCCCGAACCGCTGAGCGTTTGTTTCTTCGTCAATTCGGCGAGCGAAGCGAATGAGTTGGCATTGCGCTTGGCGCGCGCCGCTACGAAGCAACAGGATTTGATCGTGCTCGAAGCCGCCTATCACGGCCACACGAACGGGCTGATTGACATCAGCCCGTACAAACACGATGGCCCTGGCGGGACGGGCGCGCCTGCGTGGGTGCACACAGCCCCGATTCCCGATGTCTATCGTGGCGCTTATAAGAAAGATGATCCGCGTGCGGGCGAGAAGTATGCAGAGTACGTGAAAGAGATCATCGAGGGTTTACACGAGCGTGGGCGCGGCCTGGCCGGATTTATCGCTGAATCGTTGCCGAGCGTTGGCGGGCAGATCATCTTTCCCGATGGCTATCTGTCGGCAGTTTATCGCTACGTGCGCGAGGCAGGCGGCGTGTGCGTCGCCGATGACGTGCAGACCGCATACGGACGCATCGGCACGCATTTCTACGGTTTTGAGCAGCAAGCGGTGGTGCCGGACATTGTGGTGTTGGGCAAACCTATCGGCAACGGCCATCCGTTGGGCGCAGTCATCACGACGCGGGAGATTGCCGACTCATTCGACAACGGGATGGAATTTTTCAGTACCTTCGGCGGTAGCACGGTCTCGTGTGCCGTGGGTGCTGCTGTGATGGATGTAGTGTTAGAGGAGAAGCTGCAAGCGCACGCTTTGCGCGTCGGCAATCGTCTGCTCGAGGCGATGCGAGCCTGGGTTGACCGCTACCCAATTGTCGGCGATGTGCGCGGGTCAGGCTTATTTCTTGGCGTTGAGTTGGTGCGTGATCGTGCGACACTTGAGCCTGCGGCCGAGGAAGCTTCGTTCGTCGCCAACCGGATGCGCGAGTGTGGAATTCTGCTCGGCACGGACGGGCCGTTTCACAACGTGGTCAAAATCCGCCCGCCAATGCCGTTTAGCGAAGCAGATGCAGATTGGTTGGTGGCGACGATGGAGCAGATTTTGACGGAGAATTTTCCGAGCGGGCAATGAGTGAAGAGCAACTCAGATTATCGAAATTGATGGCGCAACGCGGCCTCTGTTCGCGCCGCGAGGCTGACAGCTTTATTGAACAGGGCCTGGTCAAAGTAAACGGCGTCATCATCAACCAACTCGGCACGAAAGTCGCGCCCGATGTGAAGATCGAACTGCTGGGCCGCGCTGTCCGCCAGCAACAACAACTCGTCACGATCATCCTCAACAAGCCCGTCGGCTATGTCTCCGCGCAACCCGAACCCGGCTACACGCCCGCGATTACGCTGCTCACACCCGCCAATCACTTTGGCGACCGCCCACAAGGGCTCAAACCGGGGCAGTTGAAAGGGCTGGCCGTGGCTGGGCGGCTGGATATTGATTCGCAAGGGTTGTTGCTCTTCACCCAAGACGGGCGCATTGCTAAACAGATCATCGGAGCCGAAGGCAAGCTCGAAAAAGAATACCTGGTGCGCGTGGGCGGCGGGTATTTGGACGAGGCGCGGATGAAGTTATTGCAGCACGGCTTGACGCTGGACGATAAACCGCTCAAACCCGCGCGCGTGGATTGGATCAATGAGGAGCAACTACGCTTCGTCTTAACCGAAGGGCGCAAGCGGCAGGTTCGGCGGATGTGCGAACTGGTCGGTTTGCGCGTGCTGGGCTTGAAGCGCGTGCGCATTGGCAACTTGCGGCTGGGCGATTTGCCGGAAGGGAAGTGGCGCTTTTTGAAAAGCTGGGAAAGCTTGGAGTGAATTCGGAAACAACAGATCGAATGGTCACGTATCTTGCATGGCGCTTGCAGCAAGCGCTACTGATTGTTGCGGCGCTGACGTGTTTCAAACTGATCAACCATTGAGGTGCATATGTTTTGTCCAGGCTGCGCCATTCAAATCACAGACGATACCAAGTTCTGCAAAACTTGCGGCGCGAACCTACGTGGTGTGCGCGAGGCGATGACAGGGCGTGGCGAACAGTTCGACTGGTCTAAGACCTGGGTGGCGGAGATGTTTTTAACCGGAGAGGAAAGGGAACGTCGGCGTGGCGTCACACCTGCACAGAAACGCAATAATGAGATCAAGGCTGGCGTGATTACCACGATGGCTGGCCTCGGCGCGATGATCTTTCTCCGCTTATTTATGGAAGCGGTTGCACATAATGAGACCGGCGGTGAGGCGGAAATCATTCGCCATGTGTGGCTGGCTGGCATCGTGCCCTTCCTTATCGGCATCGGTCTTATCTTCAACGGCATCTTTCTCAGCAAACCCGGTCTGAGGTCACCAGCGCAGCCGCCATCACCCCATCAGCTTCCTACCAGGCCGACCAATGAACTCGCCGAATCGTCGGGCACGGATTTCAGCGTGGTCGAGCACACTACGGCCCATCTGCCGGAAAAGCGAGAAGCTATTTATGCGCAGCGGCGAGAGGGTGGGCCGTGAACTGGTCGGATCGCGTGTGCTGGGCTTGAAGCGCGTACGCATCGATAAGCTGCGGCTGGACGATTGGCCGGAAGGGAAGTGGCATTTTTTGAAAGGCTGGGAAAGTTTGGATTGAAGTGATGGAGAGAGCTTAACCGGGGTTGATATGGGAAGTTCAACACACCCTAGCAATCGAGCAGATTTCAGTAATGCGGCAGCCACTTCTGGTCAAGTGCCGCACGAATGAGCGTTCCAGCATATGCATTATCAACGCTCGCTGGCGTAGTAAAGGTCATATCGCGGCGCCAACTCGCCGGCGCCTCAGGGTGAACACCGGAGAGGATCACCCATCCCTTGCCGGACATTCCTTCTACAATGGCGGCGGTTCCATCGGGGTACTTAGCAACAACCGC
>JADMIO010548874.1_pt1 | contig 75508 bp, 65 predicted proteins | sample 8958161 | NCBI WGS metagenome assembly JADMIO01 (sample SAMN16585339, study PRJNA669376) | soil metagenome | isolation source: Crop rotation soil | place: USA: Cullars Rotation, Alabama | collected 2011
GCCGCGACTTCAAGTCACGTGAATTCCAAGCTTCGGATCCCACTGTGCTGGAAAGAACTTTTCGCAAGCGGTTGCTAATCTCACCGACGGTGGCAAATGCTTCAACGCAATCAATCATCAACGGCATCAGGTTGTCGTTGCCATTCGCGGCTATCTGCAATCGGCCGAGAGCAGTTTCGACAACGGTGGCATCGCGTCGTTCCCGCACCGCGCGTAGCCGTTCTATTTGCTGATGCTCAATTGCCGGGTCTACTCGTAACGTCGGGATGCTAGATTGCTCGCTTCCCTGAAACCGGTTCACGCCGACTACAATTGTTTCTTCACTCTCGATTGCCCGTTGGTAGCGATAGGCCGACTCCTGAATTTCTTTTTGCACGTAACCAGTTTCAATCGCCCGCAACATGCCGCCCAACGCGTCGATTCGTTCCAGGTAGTTCGAGGCTCGATCCTCGATCTGATGCGTCAATTCTTCAATCGCGTAAGAACCTGCCAGTGGATCAGCCGTGTCGGCGACGCCAGCTTCGTACGCAATCACCTGTTGCGTACGCAAGGCCACCCGCGCGGCGTCCTCAGTTGGCAGGGCCAGCGCTTCGTCCATTGCGTTTGTATGAAGTGACTGCGTGCCGCCAAGAACCGCCGCCAGCGCTTGGATTGTGGTGCGCACGACGTTTAGTTCCGGCTGTTGCGCAGTCAATGACGAGCCAGCAGTTTGCGTGTGAAAGCGCAGCATCTGGGAACGCGCATCGCGAGCGTGGAAACGGTCGCGCATGATTCGCGCCCACAGTCGTCGCGCAGCGCGATACTTGGCAACTTCTTCCAACAGATTATTGTGCGCGTTGAAGAAGAAGGAAATGCGCGGCGCGAAATCGTCAATGTCGAGCCCGGCGTTGAGTGCCGCTTCAACGTACGTGATGCCATCAGCAAGCGTGAAGGCAACTTCCTGCACCGCAGTCGAACCTGCTTCACGAATGTGATAGCCGCTGATCGAGATGGTGTTCCAGTTCGGCACTTCGCGCGCGCAGTAGGCAAAGATATCGGTGACCAGGCGCAGCGATGGAGCAGGGGGATAAATGTATGTGCCGCGAGCTATGTACTCTTTCAAGATATCGTTTTGTAGTGTGCCTTTTAGTTTATCGAACGCGACATTTTGCCGGCGGGCCACGGCCAGATAGAGAGCTAGCAAGACCGCCGCAGTGGCATTGATGGTCATCGAAGTCGAGACGGTGTCAAGCGGAATATCCGCAAACAACCGCTGCATATCTTCGAGTGAATCTATGGCCACGCCGACTTTTCCTACTTCACCGGCCGCTAACGCATCGTCCGAGTCGAGGCCGATTTGCGTCGGCAGATCAAAGGCCACCGAAAGCCCGGTCGTGCCTTGGGCCAGCAAATACTTGTAGCGCGCGTTTGATTCTTCGGCGGTCGCATAGCCGGCATACTGCCTCATGGTCCACAAGCGGCCGCGATACATATTCGAATAAATGCCGCGCGTGAAGGGGAACTCGCCGGGCGCGTTTAAGTCTTGGTCGTAATCCACCGGTTCAGTGTTAGCCGGATCAAAAGCGGCGGGCAGGTCAATTCCTGAAGTGGTTTCAAAACGCTTGCGGCGTTCGGCATGTGTTGTAGTCGGCATGATGGCTGATGGTTACAAGAAGCGCGGTTAAGCTGCTCCGTCGCCGCACATTACTATGATTGAGCTCGTTTAGATTACTCTAACTACCCTAAGTATGGCACAACTAAAGAGTCAATCAACCATTGTATGACTGAAGTAATAGTTGCAAAGCGCGGCGCCGATCGGGTTCGTCATGGGCACCTATGGATCTACCGCAGCGACCTGCTGACAACAGGCGACGCGGCAGGCGGTGAGATCGTCTCCGTTCACGACGAACACCGTAATTTCGTTGGCGAGGCCTTTTATAGCGACAGTTCGCAGATTGCACTGCGAATCTTAACGACGACGCGTCGAGTAATAGATCGCGAATGGTGGCGCACCAGGATTCGCGCAGCCGCAGCCCGCCGGCCCGCGATCGATCAACAAACCAACGCGTATCGGCTGATTTATTCGGAAGGCGATCTGTTGCCGTCAATCATCCTGGATCGTTATGCGGATGTATTCGTCTTGCAAACTCTCTCGCAGGGTTCGGAAGCGATTAAGCCGCTATTAACTGAGCTAATAGTCGAGGAGTTTTCACCGCGAGCGCTTATCGAGCGCAACGATGTGCGTGTTCGCCAGCATGAAGGACTTGAACTATTAACTGGCACGCTTTATGGCGAGGCGCCAGCCGAATTTGAGATGCTGCAGGATGGAATTCGTTTTTTGGTGTCGCCGCTGGCCGGCCAAAAAACCGGTTCGTTTCTTGACCAACGGCAAAACCGGCTGGCGGCGCGCGCGGTGGCCCATGGGCGCGCTCTGGATTGTTTTACTTTCAACGGCGCGTTCGCACTGCAACTGGCAAGTGCTTGTGAAACTGTGATTGGGATTGATATTTCCGCTGAGGCAGTGGCAGCGGCGCAACGCAACGCTGAACTTAACAACATTACGAACGTTGAATTTCACGTCGCAAATGTTTTTGATTCTTTGCGAGAACATGAAATGCGCGGGGAACGCTTTGACGCTGTAGTCCTGGATCCGCCGGCATTTGCAAAGAACCGTGCCAGTATCAAAGCAGCCGCGCGCGGTTACAAAGAAATCAATCTGCGCGCGCTGAAGCTGCTGAATCCTGGTGGCGTACTCGTTACCTGCACCTGCTCGTATCACATGCCGGAAGAATTGTTTCTAAAACTTATTGCGGACGCGGCCAACGACGCGCACCGGCGCGTGCAGCTCATCGAAAAGCGGACGCAGGCGAGCGATCACCCAATCTTGTTTGGAGTTCCCGAAACCTATTATTTGAAGTGTGTAATTGTGCGAGTGCTCGAGTAAAAGCCTGGAATTGTAAACGAACTAGCTTTGCGAGGTTCCGGTGCGCACGCTTTCCGCAAGCCGCTTGGCATCAGGCAAGGCCTCAAGCGCGCGCAACACCTGGGGATCGCTGTCGAGCAAAACGCGCGCGCCGGCATCATTGGAAAATCCAGCCGTAACAATTTCCTCGCGTAGCCGCAGCTTCACAAAATCCAAATCCCCATCAAGCTGCGCCGACGTCAATTGCGACTCCGCATCGTGTTGGACAAAGTTGCGAAAAGCGTCGAGCACGCGATCACTAATGACGTATTCGCCGCTCTTTGGATTGCGGCCATACTGCACCTTCTCGATCTTATACGTCTCGAGGCCTGGGATTAATCCGGCGGCGAGCTGGCGAGTAAATTGAAATGCTGATTCAGCGATGCGATTGCGCAACGGGGAAAACGTGTAGGTCTTGGCGTCGATGTCCGGAGTAATGCCGCCGCCGCCGTAAAAAACGCGGCCAGCCGCAGTCTTTACCGCCGGCCCGCTTTGCGGATGCGGCGTAGGCGAGGCTTGGGTCAACGGCGAATCCGGATTTTTTGTAGTTGACGATCCCGCAGGCTTCGCTTCATCAACGTCATGCCGCGTGTAATAATCGTAAAGCGAGCCACTTGAATAGTCGCGCTGCAACGATCGTCCGTAGGGGGTGTAGTAACGCGCCGTTGTCAGCGTCAAACCGGTATTGAACGGCAATTGGAAAACGTGCTGGACCAGGCCTTTGCCGAAACTCGTCTCACCCACAATTAAGCCGCGTCCATGATCCTGAATTGCGCCCGCTACGATTTCGGACGCCGATGCGGTGCCGCGATTTATCAGCACTACCAGCGGCACATCCTCGGGATCGGAGCCACTGGATTTATAAACAATTGGTTCGGTGTATTCCGTGCGTCCCTTTACTGAAACGACTACCTGGCCGCGCGGCAAAAACTCACTTGCCACATCAACTGCCTGGTTCAACAGGCCGCCAGGATTGCCGCGCAGGTCGAGCACAAGCTGACGCATACCTTCACGTTTTAATTTGTCGATCGCGTCGCGCAATTCTTCATCGCTGGTGCTTTGAAATCCGCCGGTCAAACCAATGTAGCCGGTACCAGGCCGCAACATGTAGGCATTTCTGATCGAAGGTAGCGGTACTGAGTCACGAATTATAGTGAACGTCAGCGGGCCTTCCGCCCCGGCCCGATCGACTTTCAGAGTGACCGGCTCGCCGCGACCGCCACGCACATTTTTCGAGACCTGATCGCTGGTCCAATCGCGCGCGTCTTTGCCGTCAACTTCAAGAATGCGATCGCCATAGCGTAAGCCCAACCGTCCCGCTGGCGTGCCTTCGACAGCCGACTGTATATATACGCCGTCGCGATGCTGCACGATCGAAACGCCGATACCGTAAAAGCGCGAGTCCTGATCTTCCTTTAATTTCCGGAATTCGTTGTAGGGGAAATACATCGAGTGCGGATCGAGCGTGGAAAGCATTCCCTGTATCGCGGCTTGGGTCGCTTTTTCATAGTCAATGTCGCCCGCATAGCGATTGGAAATGGCGTCGATCGCTTCGTTGTAATCCTTCTCGATATCGTCGGCTTGCGTGACTGAGACTGTGCCGGTCGCGGGCGTACTATGCCGAAACCGGCGCGAGCGCCCAATGGTGCCGCCGACAAGCGCCGCAACCAGGACGATCGCTCCCGCAAAAATGATAAATCTTCTGCTCATAATGCTTAGTTTGGCTAACTTCGAAAAAGACCGGGAAGCCCGTAAAAATATAACACAAGGATGCGCCGTCAAGTACCTGCCGCAGCCCGCACAAGCGAGAGCGCCGGTATGTTATATTCGCCGCCAGCGCCGCGCATCCATCGCATGACACCTTCATTGTCCATCGTTGTTCCCGCTTACAATGAAGGTGCGCGTTTAGCCGGTTCACTGCGCGACATTGTTTCTTACCTACAGAATTATCCGGCTCAGTGTGAATTGATTGTAGTTGACGATGGCTCTTCGGACGACACCGCCAATAGCGCGCGACGTGAACTGGCGAATGCCGCGGAAGTGCAAACTTCGGTCATCAGCTACAAATCAAACCTGGGAAAAGGAAGAGCCGTTAGGCTGGGTTTGCTTGCGTCTCGGAGCGATATTGCATTGTTTACGGATGCCGATCTTTCGACGCCAATCTCCGAAGCTCCAAAACTAGTTGAACCAATAGCACGAGAAGAGTGTGACCTGGCATTTGGATCACGCGCACTGGACCGTAGTTTGATTGGCGTGCACCAACCATGGACTCGCGAACAAGGAGGCCGTGTTTTTAATCTCGCGGTGCGGTTGGCGACCGGACTTCCTTTTTGGGACACGCAATGCGGCTTCAAGGCGTTCAATATGAAGACTTGCCGAGCCGTTATTGAAGGAGCCACCATAGATCGTTTTGGGTTTGATGTTGAGCTGCTTTATGTAGCGCGTCTCGCGGGGTTGAGACTCAGAGAGATACCCGTTCGTTGGAACCACGCCGAAGGAAGTAAGATCAGTTTTGCCAGCGACAGTCTGAAAATGTTGAGTGAGGTGGGAAGGATTCGCCAGCAAGCGCGAAGGGGCGTTTATCAGAACGCGATCAGGACGACCCGCGAGTTGCTCCATAAATGATCTTGGTCGCTGTCTCAATTAAAAACGGTGAGGGCTATGCGAGTAAGAGATCTAACTTTACTCAACAGCCTTGCGTTACAATTCTGGCGGAGCGATTAAAAACATGACTGCGCGACTCAACGTCAACATCGATCACGTGGCCACGGTGCGCCAGGCGCGACGCGCGCCCGAGCCCAGCGTTGTTGCCGCCGCCATGCTTTGCGAACAGGCCGGAGCGGATGGCATTACTGTGCATTTGCGCGGCGACCGCCGGCACATCCAGGACGAGGATTTGCGGGTGTTGCGTCACTCAGTGGCGACCTACATGAATGTAGAAATGGCTGCGACTGAAGAGATGTTGAAGATCGCGTTGGACATTCGACCGGACGCGGTCACTCTAGTTCCAGAGAGTGCCAACGAAATTACTACTGAAGGCGGTCTGAATGTGACTAGTAATCTTGGGATGGTGCGGGCCGCGGTAAGTCGTTTGCGTCAGGCCGGCATCCTTGCGAGTCTATTCATTGATCCCGACACCAAACAGATTGAAGCGGCACACGAAATCAATGCCCAGCAAATCGAGTTGTGCACGGCTCCGTATGCCGAGGCGACTTTAGGCGCACGCGGATTCCACGGCGAAGGTGCGTTACGCGTCGGCCAGGAGTTGCGAAGACTACGCGAAGCGGCCGCCCTCGGCACTCAATATGGTTTGTTGATCGCCGCGGGTCATGGTCTGACCTATCGAAACGTGGGCGCGGTCGCGGCAATTTCGGAAGTCACCGAATTCAACATCGGTCACAACATCGTCGCGCGTGCATTGTTTGTTGGTTTGGAAAAGGCGGTAAGTGAAATGCGGGCGGCGATTCGGGCAGAGACTTGATTTAGATCACGTTAAATCTGAGACTTGCTTTAACAGCAGCGTTCGGGCTTCTAACCTCGCGAGCCTCCGGCAAGTTGCAGACGCACCATCGAGCGTTCCAGCTTAGCTTGCGCCACTTCAAAATCTTCTTCGGTTCCATTCCACGCAGTTAACTCCCTCTCGATGTGTTCGCGCGCGAGTCGAGCGCGTGCAGCATCGATTTCTTCGGGCTTTTCGGCAACTTCGGCCAGCACTGAAACCTTGTCATCCTTGACTTCAACAAAGCCTCCCGAAACATGCAATTGTGCCGTCGCGCCATCGGTGGAATAAGAAAGCACACCCGTTTGTAGTTGCGAGATCAAAGGTGTGTGACCTGGCAAAATTCCCAATTCGCCACCGAGCCCAGGCACAGTAACCATGTCGACGGCTTCAGAAAGCACGCGACGCTCTGGAGTAACAACTTCGAGTTGCAGTTGGGCCATAACTTAGGACAGGCATTGCTGCCCGTCACTCCACTTGGAAATTAGACCAGACAAACTTGTCCGTCGTCTTAGCTATTGAGCGATGGTTTTGCCTTTAGCCACCGCTTCTTCGATCGTGCCAACCATGTAAAAGGCCTGTTCCGGCAGATCGTCGTGCTTGCCGTCAACAATTTCGCGGAAGCCTTTGATCGTGTCCTCGAGCTTAACGTACTTGCCTTCGAGTCCGGTGAACTGAGCCGCCACAAAAAATGGTTGCGAGAAGAAGCGCTGAATCTTGCGCGCTCGCGAAACGATCAATTTGTCTTCGTCAGACAATTCGTCAAGACCGAGGATCGCAATAATGTCCTGCAGATCTTTGTAGCGCTGCAACACACGCTTTACGTCTTGCGCTGTATTGTAATGCTCATCACCGATGACTCGCGGATCCAGAATTCGCGATGATGAAGTCAACGGATCCACCGCTGGATAAATTCCCAACTCCACAATCTGCCGCGACAATGCCGTCACCGCGTCGAGGTGCGCAAACGTTGTCGCCGGCGCGGGATCGGTGTAGTCATCGGCCGGAACGTAGACTGCTTGAATCGAAGTGATTGAGCCCGTCTTGGTGGAAGTAATGCGTTCTTGCATCTCGCCCATTTCTGACGCCAGATTTGGCTGGTATCCCACTGCCGACGGCATGCGGCCCAACAACGCCGAAACTTCCGAACCTGCCTGAGTAAACCGGAAAATATTGTCGATGAAGAGCAAAACGTCCAGACCTTTGTCGCGGAAATATTCGGCCACCGTCAGGCCAGAAAGCGCAACCCTCAGTCTTGCGCCGGGAGGCTCAGTCATCTGGCCGTAAATCAGTGCTACCTTGGATTGACCGATGGCGTTCATGTCCACCTTGGTCATATCGAATTCGCCAGTGTCGTGAAAGTGCTTATTAAAGGTCTCGCCAAACTGAATGACCTGCGACTCGACCATTTCGCGAAGCAGGTCGTTACCCTCGCGCGTTCGTTCGCCCACGCCGGCGAACACTGAAAAGCCAGAACGCGCCTTGGCAATGTTATTAATCAGCTCCATGACGATAACGGTCTTGCCCACGCCGGCGCCACCAAACAAACCAATCTTGCCGCCGCGCACAAACGGTTGAATCAGATCGATGACCTTGATTCCCGTCTCAAACATCTGCAATTCGGTTGACTGCTCTTCAAATGTGGGAGCGTGACGATGAATGGGATAGCGCTCAGTGTGCTTAACATCGCCAAGCGTGTCGACTGGTTGGCCGATAACATTCAACACTCGGCCCAGCGTCCCCTCGCCCACCGGCATCGTGATCGGACCACCAGTATCAATGGCCTTCATGCCGCGCACCATGCCGTCCGTTGGCAACATGGAAACCGCGCGCACGCGTCCTTCTCCCAAATGCTGCTGTACCTCGGCAATAACGTCGATAGGGGTGGGCACTTCAAAGCCTTCGGAAACAATTCGCAGCGCCTGATGAATAGGCGGCAATTGTTTCTCGGCAAACTCTACGTCAACTACTGGACCGATGATTTGCACCACCCGGCCTGATGTTTGCCCATCTCCATTAGCGTTTACGCTGGACGTAGCCATACTTTATCTCGACTCCTCTTCATAGCCTTTTGCGGCGGAAAAACTGGCAGGTTCAAAAGCCAGTCAAGATATCACAGGGCCGAAAGTAGCGCCAAGCGCAGCATCAATGAATGAAAATAAAATTTAGGAATTACCGCAGAGCAATTCCAGAAAAATCCGAAATGAAAAGTGTTGAAATTTTTCAAAAAATTAGCGCTTGAAATTAGTAAAGCGATTACGTAATCTGTTGCCTGTAGCCAATTCAAGGCTATCTACCCCAGCCTCACTCACGGAATATCGTTCCAAGTTTTTAGTCGGCCGGACCTGCCCTTTTAGTCCGCGGCTCTGGCAAGACTTCTTCTTGCAAGCCATCGCGCGATCTGTTGTCAGCGGTACATGCGTCCATGCTCGCGCCACATCCGTCCTGCCCGACAAGTCAGTTAGTTAACTTTAATAATTTCCCATACAACAGAAGGAGATTTTCTCTCGTGATGAACCCCTGTGTGCCCTCTCGCGTTCCACGCGCGCCTAAGTTTTCCACCCGCATCTGGTTGCGTGCGGTATTGACAATCCTCGCCACCGCAGCGATGTGCGCTTTGCCTTTTTATACGTCAGCGCAAAACCCTGACACTGCAACGGCTGCGCAATATCAATTGGCTAATGAGGGTTCGGCCTTCGTTGTTTACCGGGATAGCAACGGCGGCACGGTTTGTCGCGATGCTACGCTTGATGAAGGACGCGCACTGAGAACAAGTGCCAGTTCATACGGATTCCATCAAATCAATCACCTTAACAACAAGACTTTGATCGCCGGCAGCAGCGGAGAAGTACCGTCCGGCGCCGGCTTAACAATCGTTTTGCGTGCCAGCGCTCAGCTCGAGCAAAATCCCCAAGCGAAAGCGGCGTTTATCGCCGCGGCTGCGAAGTGGGAAGCCCTTATTCAAGATCCGATCACTGTAGTAATCGATGTTGACTATGGTCCTACGGTTTTCGGAATTGCTTTTCCTAATTCGAACATTCTGGGTTTGACGGCTACTCAGGAACTCTATTACGCCGGCAACTATCCGGATATCCGCGGGCGCCTGATCAGTCACGCCTCGAATCCAACCGAAGCCGCGCTCTACAACGCGCTTCCGGGAAACAGCCTGCCCACCGATATCGGCAGTGCGAACACGGTCCACGTGTCCAGCCCCATCCTGCGCGCACTCGGAGCGATCAGCCCGGTAGCCAGTCCGGATACTGAGCCTTACGGAGGCGCGCCAAAGATTGGTTTTAATTCCGCTTTCGGATTCGACTTTGATCCCAGCGACGGTATAACGGGCAATCGAACTGATTTCGACGCGGTCGCAGTTCACGAAATTGGCCACGTCCTGGGTTTCACTTCTGAGGTTGGCGTTCATGAAATGGATCCGTCACAGCCGGTGTATGTAACCGTTTGGGATCTGTTTCGTTTCCGCCCGAGTACCGCAAACCTAAACACGTTTGGAACCGCGCAACGCATTCTTTCTTCCGGAGGTTCGCAAGTTGAATTTAACGGCGGCCCAGAGGTTGCGCTCTCGACAGGGCGGCCAGACGGTACAGGAGGTGACGGTAATCAAGGCAGCCACTGGAAGGATGATGCTAACAACAGTGCCAACTACCTCGGCATTATGGATCCAGTAATCATGCGCAACACGCGCGAAACAATGACGTCCAACGATATCAGCGCGATGGATTCGGTGGGCTATTCGATAGCTTCTGCACCTACGCCGACGCCGACACCGACGCCAACCCCCACTGCTACTCCAACCCCAACACCCACGCCGACACCAACTCCGGCAGCGAATACTGTTCAATTCAGCAACAGCACCGCGAGCACCAGTGAAACCTTGAATGCCACTACTCATGTTGATTTGCTCGTTACCAGAACTGGAGATACGTCAAGTGCGGCAACAGTGGATTATGCAACTTCGGATGCAACGGCAAGTGAGCGCTCGGACTACCTCGCTGCGCTTGGCACGCTGCAGTTTGCCGCCGGTGAGAGCTCAAAGGTAATAAGTGTTTTCATTGTTGACGATCGCTACGGCGAAGCTCCGGAAACATTCAACGTCACGCTCAGTAATGCGATCGGCTGCACGCTGGGATCACCGGCCGCGGTAGCGGTGACGATCAACAGCGATGAAGTGGTGAATGGACCGAATCCGCTGAGCGATGCCGCATTCAGCAGTGACTTTTTCGTTCGCCAACAATACGTGGATTTCTTCAATCGTGAAGCCGACCCGGGCGGACTGGCTTTCTGGAAGAATCAACTCGATATGTGTACGACACTCGCATGTCGCGACCTGAAACGAGTGAACGTTAGCGCTGCTTTCTTTCTTTCAATAGAATTCCAGCAGACCGGTTATCTGGTTTACAAGACTTACCAGGCGGGTTTCGACTCCGGCGAAAATCTTCGCTTACGCCAGTTTCTACCGGACACTCAGGAAATCGGCCGCGGTGTAGTCATCGGTCAGCCAGGCGCGGATCAATTGCTCGACCAAAACAAGCAGCGCTATTTCAACGGCTTTGTGCAGCGCGCTGCTTTCCTTAACGCCTATCCAAATTCGATGTCGGCAGCGCAATTCGTTGACAAGCTCAACGGGAATACTTATGACCCGCGCAATGCCGGTTCCGGTGGTTCCTTAACGCAAGCCGAGCGTGACTCGCTGGTTAGCCAGTTATCAGCCGACCCTTCATCGGTAAGCTTGCGCGCGCAGGTACTGAGAACGATCGCGGAAAACGCAGTGTTCACGACGCGTCAATCAAACAAGGCGTTTGTGCTGATGCAGTACTTCGGTTACTTGCGCCGCAATCCAAACGACGCGCCCGATTCAGACTTTGGCGGTTATAACTTCTGGCTAGGAAAACTCAACGAATTCAACGGCAACTTCGTAGACGCGGAAATGGTCAAAGCCTTTTTGGTGTCGGGCGAATACCAGCAGCGATTTGGACCGTGATTCAATGTGCTGTCATGGAAATAGAAAAATGCCCTGCCGTTTGATTAACTGGCAGGGCATTTTTGTAACTTTAAGCTGATTAGAGTTTTTCTTCCGGATCAATTCGAATCTTCATGCGCTGCAGCACCTGGACATCTTCATCAGTCAAATCAAGAGTTCCCTCGCCGTCTTCTTCGTCGCCCTCGCCGGCGTGCGGCCGTAATCCGATTTCCAGCCGCAATGTCAATTCCATTTCGTAACCTGCCTCGCGCAGCCGATCGATCGCTTCGGCAACTTTCGAGGAATTCTCGACCGACTCATTAATAGCGGTTCCGATCTCGCGAACGATCTCTTTTGCGTCGTCGTCAATTTCCAAAATTAGTAAACCCTCAGCAACCTCAGCCTGACGCCCTCTTCAATTTAGCTTGATTGAAACACATGCTACGCGAGCGACTTATGAGGGTCAACCAACAACTTTGGCTGCTTGCATCGATCACTTCTTCTTTGACAAGAGCTAGACGAGAAGTGCGCCTGATTTGAGTTCTACGATCTGAGGTTGAACTCTGCACTCCCGTCAACTACTCTTATTATTGATAAACCCCCGCTAGCATTCAGAATTTATCGAACGATAGAATTGTTTTATGCTCGAAGTTAGCAAAATTGCCCCTAATTCTGCGCCCCGCAGTTGTTAAGAACATGCCTAATACGATTGGAATATTAACCGGCGGCGGCGATGCTCCTGGACTTAACGCGGTCATCCGAGCGGTAGTGACAACCGCGATCGGTCAGTACGGCATTAGGGTCGTCGGTATTGAAAATGGTTTCGAGGGTCTATTAGAAGAAACCCGCACGCGCACGCTGACCATTGCTGATGTGCGCGGGCTGTTACCGCGAGGCGGTACGATTTTGGGAACTCGCAATCGCGGCCGCTTTGTGCAACGGGATGCCGCGGGCATAGCGATCAAGGTTGATGGCCTTTATGAAGAAGCCGTGAACAATTTGCGCCGGCTTGGCATCGACTCCCTGATTGTTCTGGGCGGCGAAGGTACCCTAACGATCGCGCAGGAGTTCGGACGATTTGATATTCCGGTGGTCGGCGTACCTAAAACTATTGACAACGATTTGGCTTGCACGGAATTGACTTTCGGCTTTATCACCGCACTGGACATCGCCACCGATGCGCTGGACCGATTGCACACTACCGCGGAATCGCACGACCGCATAATGATCTTGGAAGTGATGGGTCGTAACACCGGTTGGATTGCCTTGCACTCCGGCATCGCGGGCGGCGCGGACGTAATTCTAATTCCAGAAATTCCTTTTACTATGCAGTCGGTCGCCGACAGAATTCGCGCGCGCGATCAGGCCGGTTCGAACTTTAGCATTATCGTTGCCGCCGAAGGAGCGCTTGAGGCTGGTCACGATTTGATCTATCAGGATGCAGGCGACACTTATCACGCACCGCGGTTGGGCGGCATTGGTTCGTACTGCCAACGAGAATTGGAAGCGCTCACCGGCAAAGAAGCTCGTTGCGTCGTGCTCGGACATTTGCAGCGCGGCGGCAGGCCGAACGCATTCGACCGCATGTTAGCGACTAACTATGGCACCTGTGCGGTGCGCGCTGTAGTTGAAGGCAAGCGAGGCGTGATGGTCGCATTGCAAGCTGGAGACGTAATCACGGTGCCCATTTGCCAGGCCATCGCGAATGTCAAAACCGTGCCACCTAATGGTCAACTGGTGCGCACTGCGCGCGACACGGGCATTTCTTTTGGTGCTCCTGATGAAGCGCAATATCATCGTCCAAACAACGTTAGTGGCGAACACGTTTCATCCTTCCGGTAAACAGGTCACCATCGCAGCGAATTCCAGGCGCTTAGGTCACAGCCGCATGCTGTTGATTAAACTTAGGACTTCTCGCATACTGCAGAGGTTCAAAACTCTATAAGTTGGAAGATTAATTTGTCAGCCATTAAAGACAAACTACAGGCAGAACTGGACGAGCTCGAATCGGAGCTGCGTGTTCACCTGCCCAAAGAAATCAAGCGCGCCCTGGAGTTTGGCGACCTGCGCGAAAACTCGGAATATCGCGCGGCCCTCGATCGGCAAAATGTGGTCAAAGCCCGCATCGTTGAGTTGCGACAACGCATCAGCGAAATCTCCTCCATCGACCTTTCGAAAATTTCGCGAGACAAAGCAGGTTATGGATCCACCCTGGTCTTGTTTGATTCTGAAAAAGATGAAGAAGTGACTTATCGTTTAGTGACACCTGAAGAGAGCGATCCGCAGAACGGGCTGATCTCGACCACCTCGCCGGTTGGTCGCAGTTTGATGGGCAAAGAGGAAGGCGATGAAGTTGTCGTGCGCACCCCTGCCGGCGCGCGCAATTTTGAAGTAAGACAGCTGACCACCATCCATTCCGAGATGGAAAATAAAGGTTGAGAGCTGTCCGGGCAAAATCCTTGACAGCATCATCACCCGTTCCTAAAATCCGCTCTTTGCTTAAGGCGAAAAGCTACAATCTTCATAGTCTATTGGGCATAATATTCCCCCAGGAGAAACTCGAACCGAAATGTTTGTGAATGGAATAGGCCGCGGCGCGCAACGGATCATTGATGCCATGGTGCGCTGGCTTGCTTATGGCCACATCAACCCAAACATTCTCACAGTGATTGGCGTGGCGATTAACGTCGGGTCGGGCTTGTTGTTTGGACTCGGCTATTTTTTCTCGGCGGGCATAGTGTTGATCGTCGCCAATCTCTTTGACATGCTCGATGGCCAGGTAGCACGACTGTCGGGTCGGGTGACGCGCTTTGGTGGATTTCTCGATTCCTCGCTTGATCGCTTGTCAGACATGGTTGTTTTTGTCGGATTAATGGTTTTTTACGCGCGCGATACTCAGTTTCACTCAACTCTTAACGTTTTTCTTGCGGGCGCAGGACTAATGGGATCGGTTATGGTAAGCTACGCGAGCGCCCGGGCCGAGAGTCTGATTCCTAAGTGTGACGTTGGCTTCCTGCGCCGTCCCGAGCGAGTGGTTCTTTTTATTATTGGCGCTTTGAGCACTCATCCGGGTTCGACAAACTTCTTCGCTAATCGAATGCCGGCGGTCTTATGGGTCCTGGCGGTTGGTTCCTATTGGACTTTCGCTCATCGCATGTATCACACCTGGTACGAGTTGAATAAAGTTTCAGTTGAAGCTGCAACCGACGTATCGCAAACGACAATTTCCGCATCAAACCCCGGACCTGAAAGACGACCTGAACAGCAACTGGTCCACAAGATTGGTTAAACCCAGATTAAGTAATTGAGGAAGACACCCGTGACAATCTGCCCCTGCTGCGGCTTCAAAACTGATGCACCGTCGATCGAAGGCTGCACAATGTGCGGCGCGCTCGCCGTCGGTGAGGCTCTTCCGAAACCCGAGCACGAACTCCCTTCTTACGGTCGAGCCCTCGTACTTTCGGTGATGGGATCTTTGGTCTTGCTGGTTTTTGCGGTTCAGACTTTTTTGGCCGTCGCTCAAACTTCGGCGCGGGGCGCCAAAAGCAATGTCGCTTTCTTGTCAATGATTCCGCTTAATTACCATAACTGGCTGGCGGCGGCCGAAACCGCAGCCTGGCGTTTGAAGTGGGTCGCGATTCCGGTGTCACTGTTTGTCATTTGGTTTGGGCGAAAACTGTACCGCTCAATAGCAAATGCTCCGGATCGTTTTTGCGGCTTGCGTTATGCGCGGCGCGGCTATGCTGCGGCGCTTGCCTTCCCCTTATTAATACTGATCTTTATTGGGATCACCGTTCCGGTACGTTTAGAGCACCGTCAGTGGGGCATTGATGAAGGACTCAAAGCGCAGGCGCACCGGATTGACCGCGCGCTCGACGAATATCGCGACAAATTTGGCGGTCTTCCCGACAGCATCAATGATTTGAATCGTCTTCCCGATGCGGATCACACCCTCGCCAGGGCTTTGCAGAACCTCGACGGTTCCGGCTATAGACCGAGCGCGGAACTGGCGGCTGTGCCAAAACAAAAGCCACAGACACTGCGCGGAGCAGCAATTCGCAATGCTTCTATCGGCGGCGCTGAAGACGCGATCACCGAACGATTGTCGTTTACAAATTACGAACTGCTCTTGCCGGGTCCTGATAAACAGTTGGGCACCGACGATGACCTGATCATGCGCGACGGCGTGATTGAAAAAGCTTCGGAAGCGACTCGCCGCATGGGCAGCACGGTTACTTCCAGCAAACTGCCGAAACGATAAGCGAGTTAAAGTTTTGCGACGGGGCGGGCCACGCGTGCCCGCCTTTTTTAGTTTGCGCACACTCGCTCCAAATACGAATCAATGGTTAAATTGCGTTCTAAATTCTGACTCCTGACTCCTGAGTTCTGAATTCTGATTTCCATGTTTCGTAAAATCCTGATTGCCAATCGCGGTGAGATTGCGGTGCGCATCGTTCGCGCTTGTCGCGACTTGAACATTTCGCCAGTCGCGATCTACTCGGAAGCCGATGCAGTTGCCGTCCACGTCTCGATGTGCGATCAGGCTGTTTGTGTTGGTCCAGCGCCCTCCGTGCAGAGCTATTTGGACATCTCTAAAATTATTAATGCCGCAAAATTGACGAACGCCGAAGCAATTCATCCTGGCTATGGCTTCCTCGCCGAAAACGCGGAATTCGCCGCGGCTGTCACTGCGGCCGGGCTGACTTTTATCGGTCCAAGTGCCGAAGCGATGCGCGTGATGGGCTCAAAGACAACGGCACGTAGCGCTGCGGTGGCCGCTGGCGTTCCGATTGTCCCCGGCACCGTCACGCCACTCGGTTCGGTCGCGGAAGCAGAAGCAACTGCAAGACAGTTTGGTTATCCGGTGATGTTAAAAGCGTCCGCAGGTGGCGGCGGCAAAGGCATGCGTCTAGTCACCACGCGGGGAGAATTGCGTTCTGCGTTTGAAAATGCTCAATCAGAAGCCGCAGCCGCGTTTGGCGATGCGGCTATTTATCTGGAAAAGGCAGTTGAGCGACCGCGTCATATTGAAATTCAAGTGATCGCCGACCAGGCGGGAAACACGGTGCATCTTGGCGAAAGAGAATGCTCGATCCAACGCCGTCATCAAAAAGTCATCGAAGAATGCCCTTCGCCGATCAATGATCCGCAGTTACGCGAAGCGATGGGCGCGGCTGCCGTCAAGCTTTCGCGAGCGGTAAATTATGTAGGCGCGGGCACGGTGGAGTTCCTGGTTGCCGACGACACGCGCGAATTTTATTTCCTCGAAATGAATACGCGGTTGCAGGTCGAGCATCCGGTAACAGAACTAGTGACGGGCATTGATCTGGTGCGCGAGCAAATCTCCGTCGCGGCGGGCGCGCCCTTGTCGTTTACGCAGAACGATATTCGCTGGCAAGGCCACGCCATCGAGTGTCGCGTTTATGCCGAGGACCCTGAGAACAATTTTTTCCCATCGCCGGGAAAGATTACGCATCTAAATGTGCCCCATGGTCCAGGCATTCGCGATGACAGCGGCGTCGCCCTGAATTCCGAAGTATCGATCAATTACGATCCGATGATTTCCAAACTCGCGGCCTGGGGCAGCACTCGCTCGGAAGCGATCGATAGAATGAGACGCGCCCTGGACGAATACGAAGTGGGCGGGATCAAAACTACCTTGCCGTTCTTCCGCGAAATAATTCGTGACCCTGAGTTCATTGCTGCGCGCCTGGATACCGGATTCATTACACGATTTAACGAGCGCCGCGCCGCCGCAGCCGCGAGTGAATCCGGAGACAAAAGCCTGAACGACATTGCGCTACTGGCAGCGGCTGTTCATTACTCGCGCCTGCAGAAGAAAACCCCCGCGCGTTTCGAGAATTCGACGCGCGAAAGTCTTTGGAAACTATCGGGACGGTCGGCCGCACTGAATGCAAAAGAACCAAAGAAGCCGGCGGTCTGAATCAAATGAAATACCGCGCAGCATTAGCCGGCAGCGAATACGTGCTGGAATTGAATCTTAGAGAGTTTAACGCCAGCGTTACTATTGATGGCCGGCAATACGAAATCCAGATCCGCGATCTGCCAAGCGGCGAATACCTGTTGCTCGATGGCACAGATGTTTACAAATGCACCGTCGCCGCACAGCAGAATTCCAAAAACTCGTTTGTAGTTAACTTACGCGGCGAAAGTTACGAGATCGATATCATCGATCCGAAGCGGCTGCTTAGCGCGAGGATTGCCGGAGTCCACGATCACGGCGCGGCAGAAATTGTTTCCCCAATGCCCGGAAAAATTGTGCGTGTGTTGGTGAAACCAGGCGCCGCAGTCGAGGCTGGCGCTGGCATAATCGTGGTTGAGGCCATGAAGATGCAGAACGAAATGAAGTCGCCCAAAGCCGGAGTGGTTGTTTCGATCAACGCCGAGGCCGGCGCGACTGTAAACGCCGGCGATGTGTTGGCGGTGATTGAATGATCAAGCGCCCCTTCCCGACCATGAGCTGACCGGGTACTCCGCTGTAACATTAGTTGAGAAGCTTTCAAACCATTCGCAGTGAAAACCGATCGAATGTCTCTGGGTCGGGAAGAGGCGCTCGCGCCCGCTTAACAGAAATGCCAATCAAGCCAACTGACAATTTACGGATCCTCCTCTGGGACATTGACGGCACCTTGATCCGATCCGTGCGCGCCGGCTCGTTCAAGGATTACACCGTTCCCATGTTGGAAGAAGTTTTCGGCACCGCCGGACGCTTGCCCGAAATGCGCGTTTCTGGAATGACCGATCTGCAAATCGTTGGTGAAGCCTTGAAACATGAAGGCTTCACGCATGAGCATATTCGCGAGCGCGTGCATGAGCTGCGTGAGAGCTACATGACGGCAATGCGCAAGTTCACCGGGAACGGCGAGGAAGTTTTCGAACTCCTTCCTGGAGTGCGCGAAGCATTGCAGGCCGTTCACGATCATCCGCGCTATCAATCGGCACTGGTCACCGGAAATATTGAACCTGCTGCCTGGTTGAAAATGGAAATTGTCGGATTGTCTGAATTCTTCACATTGCCCGGCGCCTTCGGCGATGAATCTCACGATCGTCGCGATTTGCCGGCGCTCGCCGCCAATCGCATTCGCAAACACCTGCAAATCGCTCTCGCGCCGGACCGGTTCATTGTAATAGGCGACACGCCGAACGACATCGAATGCGCTAAACACTTTGGCGCGCGCTCGCTCGCAGTTGATACCGGACGCTTTTATAAGACTGAAGATCTAATCGCCAGCAAACCTGATGCGCTGCTCGCAAACCTGGATAACGTATCTCTGTTTCTAGAAACCCTGGCCGGTCTTTGATACTGCGGGCTCAGTTCACTTCTATTCCCAGCCCTTCTTTTGTGTTCTAGTCCGGCTCGCTTTGATCACTTGGGCCGCCGTTTCTTAGCGTAGACGGCTTTCACCACTGAGATGACTTCGCCGCCTTTCTTGCGCGGCGGCAATGGTTCGCCGAGCTTGCGCGCGTCATCGCGCTCGGACTTAATTGCGTTCCTGATATAAGCGCGAACTTCGGGACGATCCAGATCACTGATGGCATTGATCTTTATGTGGCGGATCTGGTTACCCTTACCTTCCAGAATACCAAGCGGGTCAGCCAGCGAAGCGCCGTGATTGAATCCGAGATTCACATGGCGAGTGTAAACCGCGATGTGAAACACACCGTCCTTTAAACGATCGGACCAACCGTACCCGATCGCCACCGCGCTATACGCGTCATAAATATTTTCGTGGCAAGGCGCCATTTCTTCCAACACCAACGAGCGCAAGCGTAACGCCAGCTCCCGAACCTGCGGGCCGTAGGGTTTAAGAAATTTAAGCAGTGCCGCGGGCGGTTTATTCGACGAGCGCGGCAACGAGTTTTTCGACATGGATTTTTGTAGTGTCCAGCAACGGCATGCCGCCCGGTTTTTCGTCTCGCAGCAATAGCGGGAGCTCTGTGCCGCCGAGAATTAAGGCTTCAATGCCATCGCGCTTTTTCATTTCATTTGCAATCGCGACCATGCGCTCGCGCGTCTCGGGCAGGAACTGATTGTTGAGTAGTTCGCCGAGATACTTTTCGTGAATGTAATTGATTTCTTCGGCGTTGGGTGTAACCAATGAAAGTCCGGCGCGTGAAAATACTTCCGGATAAAACTGCGCGCGCATGGTAAAGCCGGTGCCAAACAAACCAACCTTCCTCAAACCGAGCTCTTGGACCTTTTCACACGTCGCTTCTGCGATACTGATTAGCGGGATAGGCGAGCGACGCTGCACTTCATCGAAAACAAGATGCGGCGTGTTCGCGGCAAACGCGGCGAAGCTGGCTCCGGCACGAGCTAACTTTTCGACTGCGTTCACCAGCTCTTGAGTGAATTGTTCTCGGTCCTCATCGATCAACACCAACATCTTCTTCAGATTGATGCTGTTGATGATAATTGAGGGATAGTTGCCGTCTTGCTGGGCGCGATAGGCTTCGATGATGAAGCGATAGTACTCAATCGTTGACTCTGGCCCGATGCCGCCAACCAGGCCAAGTTTTTTCAGTGGTGACATCTAGATGACATCTAATAGAGCGATTTTGATCACGTGATCAAGACTCAAGTCCTAAATCGCACGACGCAGTAATTAGATCCGGTGAAAGCCTTTGAGAATGTCGCGTGTCGCAAGGCGAAGTATCACCGGCCGTCCGTGCGGGCAGGTGGTGGGCGATGAAGTGCGCAGCAGGCGATCGATTAGCCAGCGCATCTTTTCCGGCGTGAGCGGCATGTTCACTTTTATCGCTGCGTGACAAGCGAGAGAGGCCGCGATCTCGTCGCGCAAAGTTTCGCGCGCCGCGCCTTTCTTTTCCGCATCGACCGTGTCCAGGATTTCCGCCAGCATGTTGCGCGCTTCGCCCGCCGGCAAATCGCCGGGCGTCGCTTTGATGGCCACCGTGCGGCCGGACAGGCGCATTAATTCAAACCCGTAACTCTCGAGTTCAGGCGCAACGGTATCAAACACCGCAGCCTGCGCGGGTGTCAGATCAAAAGTTTCAGGAATCAAAAGCTGCTGGGCTTCGGGCGTGCGCGCCGATTCAAGCGCGCGATACTTATCAAACAAAACTCGCTCGTGGGCGACATGCTGATCTATAAGCAGCAAGCCTTCATCGTCAGTGGCGATGATGAAACTTTCATCAAGCTGACCGAGCGGCCGAATGTTTGCACTCAAAGACTCGACCGGAACTTCCCGCGTAAACTTTTCCGCGGAATTGAGGGGCGGCCAGCCGGGCGTCGCAGTTTTTGTTTCTTCTAACTCAACAGCTTCATGTTCGAAACCTAGATCAAGCGGCGCATCGGGCGCCAGGGGTTGAGCGCTAAGTTCTTCACGCATGATCGCGTCGAGATCGCGCGCGGTGTTTGCCTTGCCCGCGTTCGTTTCAGCCAGATCCGCGACTGCTAGATCTTCATCGGCAGGATCCAATTCAGCAAAATCAATGCGTGACTGTGTCTCAACTTTTACGGGCGCCGTGTTGCCGAGATCAGCAAAACGTCCAATCGTTGGATTAGTTGATGATTGACTGGCGGCGGCGGACATACTGCTGACGGCCCGATCCGGCTGCGATTCACTAAAGTAGGCAGGCTCCTCCGGAATTGTTTCTGTTCGTACAAACCCAGCGCTCGCCAACGCACCACGAACTGCTTCTCTTACTGCTTCAGCAACTGCTGCGGCGCGGCGGAATCTCACTTCTGTCTTCGCCGGATGTACGTTGACATCAACCTCTTCGAGTGGGGTTTCGATGAACAAGAGCGCGGCCGGATAAACGCCGTGCGGCAACACGGAACGATATCCTTCCGAAAGCGCGCGCCCGATCAAGCGATCGCGTACAAAGCGGCCGTTCACGAACAAGTACTGCGCATCGCGGGATGTGCGGCGATCGCGCGGCGCGGAAACAAAGCCCGCCACTCGCGCAACATTCGCATTGCCACCTTTTACTTCCAGCAAATTGTCCAAAAACTCTGCGCCAAAGATCTGATAAGCGCGTTCGCGCAAGTCGGCCGCAGGCGTGGCACGCAAAATCTCGCGGCCATTGTTAGTCAGGCTCAACGCGATTTCGGGATGCGCGAGCGCATAGTGCGTGACCAGATTTGTTAGGTGGAAACTTTCAGTGGCTTCGGAGCGCAAGAATTTGCGGCGCGCCGGGACGTTGAAGAAAAGATCGCGGACAGTGATCGTGGTACCGCGTGGGTGAGAGGCGTCTTTCACGTCACGCATTTTGCCACCTTCGATTTTGACACGGGTGGCGGCGCTCGTTTCTTCGGTCCTGGTTGTTAGTTCGACTCGCGCGACAGACGCAATGGAGGCGAGGGCCTCGCCGCGAAATCCGAGAGTGGCAATGGCGGCCAGGTCTTCTGCCTTACTGATTTTTGAAGTCGCGTGTCTTTCGAAAGCGAGCACCGCATCGTCACGCACCATGCCGAAGCCGTTGTCAGAAACTTTCAGCAGACGGCGGCCGCCACTTTCAACTTCAAGCGTGATGCTGGTGGCGCCAGCATCAATAGCGTTCTCGACCAATTCTTTGGCCACGGACGCGGGCCGTTCAACCACCTCGCCGGCGGCGATTTGATTTGACAAGTGATCGGGGAGGACTCTGATTTTCGACATCGGATGCTATTAGCAGTAGGTCAATATTTAGAGTGGCCGGTACGAAGATTCACCATTTACCATTTACCATTTCTCATTTCTCATTTCAGATTTCTCATTTTCGGAGCGGGTTATTGCCTGCCTTAATGCCATTCACTAACGCGACGCACTGACAATCGCCAATGAGAAATGAGAAATGAGAAATGAGAAATGGTAAATGGTAAATCTTCGTATCAGTCACTCTGGCCAGCTAGGTTCTTGCTTCTTTAATCAGTCACTGTTGCTAATAGCGGGCGGCCTTCACAAATAAACAACCTCATGCTCGTTCGAGCCAATGTTGATTGCGTTATAAATCCACTCAACCACGTAGCGGCCATGGCGCGCTAGCAGCGAGGTGATATTAATGTGACGTTCCTGTAGAGCTTTGTGGGGATAGAGCTGATCAAAAGCGCGTTGCAGTTGACGATGTGCGGCTTCGTCGCGCGTCATTTGCGCTCGATGAAAGCGCGTGCGCAGACCTTCCAGTTGGTAATTGATCTTGCGCCGTCCGGTTTCTAAAGCGTCCGCCAGGGTGGGATCGATGGTGCGCAGTTGTTCTCGAAGTTTGTCTAACTCGCTGTTGACCGTGCCTTCGGTTTCCGCAAAAGTTTTTGCTGTCGGCGCGCCCAGATGTTCTTCGACCACTCGCGCCAGCACGCTTTCCATGCCCGTAAATAAATCAGCAAGGCCCAAGCCATAACGTTCGAGGATTCGGCCAGTGTGTGACTCAATCATCGTCAAGCTCGCGCGCGGCAAGATTGGTGTTGTCGGTCTTTCAAGAATCCGATAGACCTCTGCGGTTTGCGCGAAATAAGCAATCTCGGCGCCGCCGCCGTAATAGCTGATGGTTGGCAGCAAGTAATCCTGAACTACAGCCCGCAGCGTGACATTTGGGCTAAATCGTTCCGGCTCGCTTAACGCTAATTGCGCCAGTTCTTCGGCGGAGTAATCGGCGGCGCCATTCTTCGTCCTGTACTTTCCGGCACTGTTCCGCACTAAGGCGTGTCGCGCGCCGCTTGTGTCATGCAGAAAGAGTGGAAAAGAGTTTTCCGACGGTGTGACTTGCGCGTGATAGCCAGCCTCGATAAGCCGGCTGCTGCGTACTTCGATCGCATTCGCAATCTCATGCGCGTGTAACGCAGCTTTTGCATATAGCGGCGCCGCCAGTTTTTTCAAGCGCGCATCGAGCGGATCCAGAAAAATCAATCCATGATTACCGAGTAATGCCGTCATTAGGCGAGCAAAGGCCTCGCCATAAGAACGGCCTGGACGCCAAGCGTCACGTAGCACTGCTTCCAGGTCTGAAGTGAATTCTGAGATAGGAAGCAATTCGAGCAATTGCTGCAAAACCGGTTCGATAGATTCATCGATCATGGTGCGGCCCACCGGCTGACCCTCGACATGAATGGTCGCGGGCATCTCAACATGGGCCAGGCGGCAATCGCGCCCAATGAATTCCGCTCTTGCTACTTCGGGAAAATCGTGGTCCTCAGTGGCAATCCAGAACACGGGCACAGTTTTGGTATTTCTTTGCGATAGACAACCGGCGAGCTTCACTGCAGAGAGCGCTTTGTAAATTGTGTAGAGAGGTCCGGTGAACAAACCTGCCTGTTGGCCTGACACGGCTGCGAGACAATCCGCGTCGCGCAGCAGTTCGATGTTTTTCATCGTTGCCTCGCCCGCGCCCCACGAAGCATTCATGTCAAGCAAAGCGTCGCAGAGTTGTTGGCGATCGGTTTGATACGCCGCGAGCACTTCAGGCGCGCGCGCAGGTAATTCGTGATGAAACTTAACCGCCGAAGGATAGAACTCGCGCAGCGCCGTGGGGTCGCGCAAGTAGTCGAGGAACAGCCGAGTCTGCTGCGGAACGGTTTCGAACGACAGCGTTTCAACGCGAAGTCCGGATTCTTCAGGCGTGCTGTAACAAGCAGGTTCGGCAGTGCTCACAATTTTTCGATTTGCTCCTGGGCAGACATTTTACGCGGGGGACGGCGCTTCGACCAGCGAAGCCTGTTTGGCAACCTGTAGACAACGATCTATTTCTACGCGAGCTGCCTCATCAGGCGCGCGTAAAGGCGCGCGCACCGCTCCGCCTATGTAACCAATCGCGTCGAGCGCAGCCTTTAAACCACCAATGCCAAAGCTTGTCGTCACCGAAGTTGCCAAGGGTGTAAGTGCGCTCTGCAACTGCCGGGCGCGTTCATCCTCCCCGGCTTGCACCGCCTGAAAGATCTCCAGGCAAAGCGCGGGTGCGACACACGCGACCGCGAGAATTGCTCCGCAAGCTCCCGCTCTCAAAGCCTCGAACAGCACAGTACCGTTACCGGTTAATACTGCGAAGCCCGGACGCACTAGTCTGATCGTTTCCTCTAACGCCGCTAGATCGTTTGAACTGTCCTTGATGCCGATAATGTTTGGATGTTCACTTAACTTCGCGGCAGTTGTTGCTTCAATCTTAATGCCCGTCAGTGCGGGCATCGAATAAAGAATCAATGGGATCGAAGACGCGCCGGCTATCGCCATATAGTGTTTGATTAAAGCTTCCTGAGTAATTGCTACGCGATAAAAATGCGGAGTGATCGCCAGCACTGCATCCACGCGCAACCTGGCATTCAATCGCTCGATTTCTTGAATTGTCGCCTTCGTGCTCTGTTGGCCCACGCCGGCAATGAACAATAAGTTGTCAGGCACTTCCTTACGCGCAGCCGTTAACACACTTAGGCGTTCGGCTTCGTCCAGATTTACGCGTTCACCCGTTGAACCAAGCACGACGTGGCCGGCAATGCCCGTCTCGTTCCACTTTTGAATGTTGCCGCTGAGTCCAGAAAAATCTACCGTCTCGTTGTCTTTAAAAGGCGTGGTAATCGGCAACAGCACGCCAGCGAGTTTGTCGGCAAGTTTCGTAGCCATTTGAACGCGGGATTTCCTTCGTAAGCTTAATTCTGGATGCGCGGCATTATAGCAGGCTACGTTGTCATCGCCGATTTGACCCTAAAAGGTTGCCGCTTACAAAAAAGGGACCGCCTCGCAAAAGACGATCCCTCAGCGCCCCCACCGCTGCACACTTAATGACAGCTCTTCAGCTTGAACTTAACAATCGTAGTGCGCCAATTAAAAATTCCATTGGCCGGCTGGAATTCCGTAGTGAACCAGAAGGTGCAATCGTCCACTGGATCCACGGTTAAGCCACTGTAATCGCCCCAACGCGACAGATGTTGAGACGGGGTGTCCTGACTGCCGCCACCGGCTTTTAGCACAGTTTCGGATCCCATTATCCCGGGCGGATCAGCCGGCGCGCGCGCGGCGAAAGCGACGCCAGGTTTCACACTGCTGCTGGAAATACTGTAGGCGAGCGCTATGTTTCCCAGCTTGTCCATCGCGATGCTCCCCATCCAACGACTGGTTGCGTCGGGCGAGAAAGTTCCCTGTTGAAAAACGGTCGGCGACGCAGCGTTCGGATTACGAATCTCGTACCAGCGCACGGCGGTCCTGCCCGTCGGTGGTCCAATGTCGACAGTGTGATTAAGGACAAGCGTTTCACGCGACGGAAACTTGCGATAAGCAAGCCGGAACATTACCCGTTCACCGAGCGAATCAAGTTGGCGGGTCGTACCTGGTTGCGGCACACACGTGCTTCCCGTGCCGCTGCAGGCGAGGTTGAATTTTGCCACCGGGATGATTGCGTCTGGTGAATGCGATGGGCAGGTCCCCATGGTGCTGTTCGCCGGATTGGTAAAATCCACATGGAATTTCCAAAGCTGCAAGCTGTTACTGCCAAGCCCAACAAAATAATTTGGGCGACCGACTGGCGCAAAAACGCGACCGTCGGCGTCCGCCGGCAAGATGCCGAAAAACGGCAAGCCTAACTGAAAGCACTGTTCAGTCGCGGTAGGATTGCCGGCGAGCATTTTTTTGCGATCGTAAGCGCAAGCACGCGCGCCTGAAAGACCTTCAAACATGTTGTAGGAAAAATAATAAGCGTCGCGCCAGACTCCCATTTTCGGATAGTCGTTAAAAGCGGGCTCTTCATATTCGTAGCGGTGATAGCGGCCCAAAGCGTCCGATGTTTCTGATACAGCGATGCACTGCGCAAACGTGCCGCCGTTAACGGAAAACTGTGAAAGCACCCAACGATTAGCAACGCGATCGTAGGAAACTACCGGGTCGCCATCATTGTTTACCTCACAAGGCACTGGTGTTCCCGGCCCGCCTAAACCTTGCCACAGAAATTTTCCTTTAATGGGACCGAGCAAGCGATTACCTGTGGCCTTGTCGAAAACGGCGAACGAAGTATTGACCCATTGCACAAATTGAGTCTTGCCAACTGCCCCACTCGTGTCTGGCGGCGCATTTTCGATTTGAAAATTTGGAAAGTTGCTGCCCAAACCATCTTTCGGCGCACCGATCGTAGCCGCATGCGCCGCACCCGGAGATGATTGCAGGGCGCCGTCAACTGACAAACCGAGCGCCGCTCCGGCATTGGGATTGAGACGTATTGGTTTTTCCGTCGGCGGTCCCAGATTTACCGGCGCGGCCGGAATCTGCATTTGGTCCAGTCGAATGGACGTGTCGCTCTTCCGAGGCGCGTGTACTTCGACCGGACAGGCTTGCGGCTGGGCCACACTTGCAGATCGAAGCAGGGACTGGCCCAAAAGATTTGATTGAGTTAACTCGATCGAGAACAGCAGAGCTACTAGCAGGAAAAGGTAATGTATGCGCATTGTGTTGGAGCCTCCTCAGGGGAAATGGGTGAGTTTCAAGAAAAAGACGAGTTGGCTTTGGCGAAATTCGTTAACCGGATAAGGACGCCGTTGGATCTCCCCATTGGGGTCCGGAAACTGGCCCGCGCAAATGATCGCGATCAAACTCGAGGGTCGCCGCCTTGTAATCGCTTCCCTCTTTGCGTAGCGCGTCAATGTGTTTGTTGAAGAGCGCCGTTACTCGCTCGTGGACTTGTTGCGCGTTCAAACCATCAGCAAAGGCGCGGTCTATTTCCGAATCGCACTCGAAGAAAATATCGGCAGCATCAAGTTGGAAGGTAAAATTTTCGTCATAGCCAAAGTACGCGCGACAGCCATGGCTGACGAAATCAGGACCTAGATCGCGCGCCGTCTCGCACGAGATGAAGTGAACAATCTTGCCCTGCGACTCTTCGTTGCTGTAATTGCCGACGCTGAAAATCGTGTCGTAGAAATCGCCGGTATAAGAATCATAGCCACCGTGGCCGACGCCGGTCATGTAAATCACCTGCGGATTTCGCGCTTCCGGCGCCACGTAGACGCGCCGCGCCAGCGACTCTTGCGAACGCTTGATGGCAAATCCTTTTTTCTGCAGGTAGGGGTACACGTTCTCCTGGCGATAATTAAATCCAGCTTGCGTGATGATTTCGAAGGCGGCGTCAATTGCCAGAATAACCATATCCACGCCGAGTGAAGCGGCGGCAGCCTTGCGAGAAGAGCGGCGCGGTTTTTTGTGATTGTTTCCCGCTGCTGGTTTTTTACTAGCCATGGTGTTTACCTCGCAGACATGTGAAGGTGAGTGGTGACACTGAATTCAAAAATTCCGCGCGCTCATTTTGGTTTTTTCTTTGCCGCCTTCTTAGCCGGTTTGGCTTGCTCGGCTTGGGTAGCTTTATTGAGTTGGTGATTGATGACGCGCTGTTCGATCTCCATCAGGGCGCGGCCAATCGCTGTTTGGCCCTTGACTTCCGCCATGGCGCGCTTCTGATCGATCAGACCCGCGCCCAGCATGGCGATCTGAAATTTGGGCTGTTCGGAAATTCGCTTAGCCACTAATTCCGCGCGTTGCTTGGGTGTCAATTCGGAAAAAGCCATAGTCGGCACGGCTGGATCGACAACGTCGCGAAGCGTGGCCCATCCTTTACCGCCCGCACAATAGCTAGCCGGCAATTGCCATTGGCGTTCCTGGATAGCACCCGGCTTTTCGGCTTTCTTTTTGGCTTGCGCAAATTTTTTACTAGCCGATCTTTTCTTACCCGCTTTCACCGCGCTCACCTTTCCTTTTTTTACTTTGCTTGCAGATTTATTCACCATATTGTTTTCCTCAGGGGAATGGGCACTGATCGTCAGCTAACGGCTATCCCGTCTTAGATTGTGCGTCGCGCTTCTGTTCGGTCTTAATCGCTGTGCAAAAACAAGAGCTAGCTTTTCCGTCCGAAGCCCATCACTCTTGTCACCACACCTTCGACGTAGATTTCGGAATCATAAATAGAGGTCCAACCTTCACCTTCCTTGCTTTTCTTGAGGTCAGCGGGCGTCGCCGTTCCAACTTCGACAAACAACAACTTATTGAACCGGTTGGCTAATTTGAGTTGAAATTCGGCTTTATTCATAGGAATGGTTTTCCCATCTTGAACAACGCTGGAAAAATTGACGTTATCCAATTGAAAGCCAGCAGCTTGCTCGACTTCGCACCTTTTTTGCGTATCCACCAACGCGAGGTCTGCATCAATTTTTACAAGCAGATCCATATTGTCCCTCCTACGGTATAGTGGCTAACACAGATTTCCAATGGTCTCTCAAGGCAGGCTGTGTCGGAAGATTAGCTACAACCACCCCGCCTAAGAGTTGAAGAATCAATTCGTAATCCTCGCCGGTAGCTGGATGGTTTGGATCCTTGTCGTTGAGTCTCTTCAGGCTGTCTTGAATCCGTTTCTTTAAATCGGGACTATCGTTTCCGTACTTATCGACAATCTTGTTTAGCAGCGGCTTTAAGAGTGCATCAGATTCCACTAATTGATAGACCTTCTTCATTTGATCAATCGCTAAGGTTTGGGCTTCTGTCGCTGCTATTTTTTTGTTAGTTGCCGGAGTTTTGTCTGCTACTGCGGGATTGGCTAGATCTTTATCCGCATCGCTAATGTCCTTGGTGGCCGCCTCGAACCGTTCCGCCAAACCCTCTAGCTTGGAAATGTTGGCCGTGGCAACTTCGATTTGTTCTATGGTTGCGGCACCCTGAATCCCAGCGCGCAACTTGTCACTTTCCGTCGCCGCGTTAATTTTTTCATTGATCGCGTTTTGACCGGTTTGCTGAGCTAACTCAGTTACCGCAGTTTGCAAAGTTCCGGCATAGAAATAATTAACTAAGTCACCAAGAGCTGCATCCAGAGAATATTTGCTGGCGTCACCTTGCATACTCTTACGTATGTTGGCTTCGATACGCGCTCGCGAAGATTGCATCTGTGAAATAATGATGCCTGTTGTTTGTTCCTTAAAGAAGTTCTCATCTATCGACTTTCGGCCTCCCCTGAATGCTGTAAGCAGCGTCGAGATAACGGTTTTGGCTTGCTCGCCGTGAGTCACAATCGATGCAGCGTGCGCTCCATATTCAACCATGTCGAGTATCGAATTGGTGGTTGCGCGTCTGGTAAACAATTGATTCTCAAAATCATGGTAATCGCCGTCGATAGCACGCTTGAGATGCTCGATAACACGATCTCTGTAGATGGTCGCCTGAGGAATGTTTGCTGGAGTGGTATCGTCGATGGCGCTGTAATACTCATCGAGATCGTCGGCAAACTTATTAACCTCATACTTGATTACATTGTTTGCCAGCACAGCCGGGGTCTTGGGTTTGTAGTTAGGACAGCCCGTTGAGAACAGCACGATTGGAATAAGCAGTAAAGTAGTGAGGACTCTCTTCATGTTGCGATCCTTTCTTTTCCTATCCCAAAACTCGCGCGGCCGCCTTCCTCTCGTTAAACCAGCGGCGGCACGTGCTTCCAAACGTTTTCCAGTCCGCCGTTCTTGTAAAGCGCAAAGCATTGGTTGACTGTCAGGCCCGGCAATTGAACATGAGGTTTATCGATCATCTTTTTCCAGTCGCCGCCCCACTCCGGGCCGCGCTTCTCTGCTTCCGCGCCGATCCTGATGAAACCCTGCTTGTCGCTCCATTGCGGCTTGCCATTCACGAAAGGACAAAGATCCACCGCCAGACCATAATTGTGATTTGACTGCCCGCCTTTCGCGTTGGTCACAACCTGACCTGGCTTGCTCCTGCCCTGTTTATAAAGCTCATCCTGTTCTGCAAAGGTGCGATAACCTTGCACCACTTCGATCGTCTCACCTTTAAGCGCGAGTGCATTAATTACCTGCTTCACTCGCTTCGCAAGTTCCGGATGGACTTTTTTCAAGCGATCGGCCGATGCTTTATTCACCATTCTCTCCTGGCAGTTTTCGCTTTTCGCTAGCTGACTATGCGCCGCCGGCGCCACCGGGTTTAGGTTGGTTGGCATTTGGATTCGCTGCAACGCCAGTTGCGGCCGCCCTATTCTGTGCCTCTTGTTTCTCCGGAAACTTAAAGCCGATGTAGGTGCCTGAGCTAATGCCCATCAATGCCAGCAACTCATTAGGAAAGTCCGGCATGGTTAGAACGTTGTAGACTGACGCGACAAAAATAATTCCCAGCACAATGCTCCACACCACTATTTGAAAGCGATGAAACGTGAGTTTCCCTTCGTCGTCGCTAAAGATGTCGGTGAAAAAACCTGAAGTGGGATGCGAAATGGCAGCGGCAGAAACACTGCCGGCTCCGCTCGTGTCAATTATGGCGGCGCCCAATGCAGTGCCCGCGCTGATGCCAATTAATCCCAGCACCGATCCGGGCAGGACACCGTATTCACTCGTCACCATCCAGATGAAAACGTATGAAGCCGCGACAAGGAAAAACCAATACGCCATCTGGCAACGGCCCAGGCTATAGCGTTGCAACTGACCGTCGGCCAAGCGCGGTCCGACACGCAGCACATCGCTATGCCTTGCCCATCTGATAAACAACACGAGAAAGAGCACGAGCGCCGCAGCAAAGATCCAGTACCCATACACGTTGATAACGGTCATCGGAAACTTCTTATCGTCCTTGTAGTCCGTATCCACTGGCGGTTGGTTTAGCACGCCGACAGTCACGCTCACCTTCTTTTGCTTTGGCAATGGAAGTGTGGGCCGGCCCAGCAAACTGTTCCACGATTTTTTCGTGTCGTCGTTATCCGTGCGCTTAAGATCAAATTTCAGATTGTTGTCTTCTCCAGGCCTCGGCGTAATTCCCTTCAAAGGAAATCCGTCCACATAAAGAACAATTTTCGAGTAATCGTTGCCCGCGGCCTTAAGCAGAAGGGGAAGATTTGCGACCGTGACCGAGATAGTATTAAAGAGAGCGAGATCTCCACTTACGCCTGTGACTCTTACAGAACTGAGATCAGTAGCGGCTGGACCATTCCCGGGTTTCGTGTCGGCCGCACCCGAATTTACCGGCGCGGGTTCCGCCTGTTTGGCGCCTTCAGCGGCTGGGTTCGCTGGTTTTGGTTTGGTGTCTGCACTGGGGCTTGGGCTCGGGCTGCTGCTTGCAGAGGAAGCGTTCGCATTGTTGTTAGCCTGTGCGCTGCTGGTAATTGGACAAGCGCACACGGCGATAATGATCACGAGAGCGAACGCCGTCGAAAAACAAACCTTGCGACACTTCTCACATTCAACTTTCGCCCAAGGCCGCGCGTTTGATATTTGAATTATGAGCTTGACGAGCGCGTCCAACATGAGGTTTCTCCTTTGAAAGTTGGAGACAGAGGAACAACAAACGGGTTGAAATATTTAAGACCCTGAAAACGTGTAAAGCTCAAAGGAAACGAGGTTGAATAAACATGAGACCTTCCCGGAACGAGGAAGCTGGAATTACTTATTAATGTGCCCGGGCCATCGAGATTCCAAAAGAAAGCGAGGATTCGGAAATTTTGAGTCGAGGACACCCGCCTTATACGCCGCTAGCAAGAACTCTGTCAAGAGTTTTATCGAACTAAGTGAGCTGAGCAGAGTCTGCGGGATAACAGACTTGGCGCATCCAATTTTTCCAAGCAAGTTCAATTTTCAACAATTATTTCAAACCCGACTTGACCGTTGACAATCGTCGAGCTGATGATTGAACAAATCTCCTTGGTCCGTGCAACTTTTTTAATCACTGAAAGTGGGTATGAATGCCTAACTATCGTTTTGTACAGCTTGATGTTTTCACGCGCGAGCCGTTCACGGGAAATCCGCTGGCGGTGTTTCCCGAGGCCGAAGGCCTGACCGACGATCAGATGATGAAGATCGCGCGCGAGATGAATTTGTCCGAGACTGTTTTTGTGCTTAAGCCGGAAGAGAGTAAACAGGAAACAGCAAACGACTCTAAGCCAGGCAGTAAGACTGAAGCGACTACTGATCAGCAATCTCCTCTACGGCGTTTGCGCATCTTTACGCCCACGCGTGAAATTCCGTTTGCCGGCCATCCGATCGCGGGCACCTGGAATGCGCTTGCGCGCGAAGGTATCGTGCCCTTGCCTAATGGCGGCAACGGCTGGACGCGGATCTATCATGAGGTCGGCATCGGTGTGTTGCCGGTAGAAATTGAATTCAAAGAGGGACAACCCGCGCAAGTGGTCATGACGCAGGGCAAGTTTGAAATCGTCAGGGAAATTGATGACACTCATGAGCAAGCCGAGATTGCGCGCGCCTTGGGTCGCGATCGAGACGATCTGGATGAAAGCTTGCCCATCCAGGTTATCTCAACTGGCTTGTCGTCCTTAGTTGTACCCATTCGATCGCTTGCGGATTTGCGGATGTGTCGCGTGAACAGCACTTTGTTAGGCGAACTCTACACGAATCTTGGCGCCACCGGTTGTCATGCCTTCTCGCGTGAGACCATCGAGGTTCCGGATTCGCGCGCTCACGGAAGGTTCTTTGCGCCGGCGGATAATATTGCTGAAGACCCGGCAACGGGCAGCGCTTCCGGCGCGTTGGGAGGTTACCTGGTCCATCACGGCGCCACCGGGATTGAACCGCAAGAGGGCCGTTATAAATTTGTGATCGAACAAGGCGACTTTATGCATCGCCCCAGCCGGATAAATTTGAATGTCGGCGGAAAGCCTGGCGCTGTCAGTGAAGTAAAGGTCGGTGGGCCATCGGTCGTGGTCGCACACGGGGAAGTATTTGTCTGACAGCAACAAGTTCCAAAGTTGGTCCAAAGTCCAAGGTCCAATGTCCAAAGTCCGCTGACGAACGGCACTTGTTATTTTCATTCTTGGTTTGTTTTCTCGGCTTGTTTTTGACTTTGGACTTCGGGCATTGGACTTTGGACCTTGGACTTTGGACGTTGGACCTTGGACTAATTAATTAATGTCTGAACCTTTCGATTTAATAATTATTGGCGCCGGACCCGCGGGCTTGTCTGCGGCCGATGCGGCGCGCCAGGAAGGCTTGCGTTACCTGGTGCTGGAGAAAGGCACGATTGCTGACACCATTCGACTCTACCCTGTAGGACGCACCCTGTTCTCAACGCCGAATGAGTTAGAGATGCACGCAGGCAGCCTGCAGCCGGTGCGTGAAAAACCAACGCGTGAAGAGTTGCTTTCTCACTACATTCATTTTGTTCTGGACAACGATCTCAATATTAACACCGGTGAAATGGTGCTCGAGGTCAAGCAAATCGCGCCCGAAACTTTCCGCGTTCACACAAACAAAGACGACTATCAAGCCGCGCGAGTATTGTTCGCGACGGGCGCGATGGCCCATCCGCGCAAGCTCAATATTCCCGGCGAAAACTTGCCAAAAGTCCATCATCTCTTCGTTGAACCTTATGCGTATATTCGCAAGGATGCCCTGGTCGTCGGCGGCGGCAACAGTGCTGCCGAGGCCGCCTTGTTCCTCTCGGAGGAAGGTGCTCGCACCACGCTCGCAATCTGGCGCGAAGATTGGGAAAACCGCGATCCCAAAGCCGGCGCGATGAAACACTGGGTGCGCTCGCCGCTGGAAAAAGAAGTCGAAGCCGGTCGCCTGCGAGTCATCCTTTACAAAAATATTATCGAGATAACCGAAGCGACTGTGACGTTGACTACTGAAGATGGCGAAGAGCTGACGATCGCCAACGACGTGGTGTTCGTACTGATCGGCAGTGATGCTGATCTAACTTTGCTGAAGCAGTTGGGAGTGAAAACCACTTCAGGAAAGTTAACTGAGATGCCGGTTTACGATCCCGAAACTTTCGAGACTAACGTTCCCGGCATTTATGTCGCCGGACATTTCACTCATGCGCGACACATCAAGGCAGCCATCGATGTGCCAAGACGGATTGTGCCGTTGATAGCGCAGAGTCTGCGTGCCGCGCCCGCGAAGTAAGGTTAGAACTATGCAGGCAAAAGGACACAGTATCGGCGAACACTTCGCCAAAAAGGATCCGGCGGTGCGCCTAATCTACGACGCAATACTGCGCGAGGCAAAAAAATTGGGTCCGGTGAAAGAGGATCCAAAAAAGACTTCAATCCATCTAGTAAGAAAGTCCGCTTTCGCCGGCGTCGCGACACGCAAAGCTGCACTGGTGCTGACACTAAAGTCAGACACTGACATCCCTAGCCAACGAATTACGCACCACGAGCAAGCTTCAGCGAATCGCTGGCACCTGGAAATCAAACTCGAAGCCCCCGCACAAGTGGATCGCGAAATCTCCGGTTGGCTGAAAGATTCTTACCAGCTCGCTGGTTGAGTTTGCCCGTCATTTTCTGATCGCACAATCCAGAACTAGCGTTCCGGAGACATCCGCTGGAATTCGCAGGCACAGTGAAGACAAACGACTCCGTCTTAGTCATCGGCGCCGGCGCCGCCGGTCTGGCGGCCGCACGTGATCTCGCTGCGGCTGGCGTGGAAGTAACGGTCGTTGAAGCGCGCGATCGAATCGGCGGCCGCGTCTTTACTCTCAATGACGATGCTCTCGATCTGCCGATCGAACTGGGCGCCGAATTTGTTCACGGCAAACACCCGGCCCTGATCGCGCTGCTGAATTCATTCAATCGCTCCTTTGTCGATGTCAGCGACCGGCATTGGTATTTCGAGAACGGCGTGCTTAGCGGATCGCACGATTTTTGGAACAAGCTCACCGCGCTCTTTGACTTGATGAGTAAAGATGCGCCTGATCAGACTTTCGCCGCGTTTTTGGATTCATTGCCAGACGATCCGCAAACAGTAAAAGCGAAACATGTGGCAACCAGATACGTGCAGGGCTTTCATGCTGCCGACGTACAACAGGCTGGCGTCCACGGGCTAATCGCAGCCAACGACGCCGAAGATGCGGTTGACGGCAATCATTCCTTTCGAGTCATTGCCGGTTATGAAACTATGCTGCAACGATTAAGTGAAGAGGCAAAACAACTCGGCGCCGTCGTTCAGCTAAACACAAAAGTGACTGAACTGAACTGGTCCATCAATAGAGTGGAGGCGGTTTGCCTATCAGGATCACAACCAAAGCGCTTTGCTGGTTCGCGCGCGCTGGTCACCTTGCCGTTAGGGGTGCTGCAACAGAAACGGGCCACCGAGGGCGCGGTGACATTCAATCCTGGGCTGCCTTCAGAAAAGCAGAATGCGATTAAGGAAATTCCCATGGGCCACGTAGTCCGTGTTGTGCTCCGCTTTAGCCATCGCTTTTGGGAAGATTTGAAACTTCCCGCGACCGGCGGACACAAAGAGCTTTGGCAAATGGGTTTCATTCATTACCCGGACGCGCCGATTCCAACCTGGTGGGGTTTGTTGCCAACGCACGCGCCTATCCTCGTTGGCTGGGTTGGCGGTCCGGATAGCCGGAAATTTGCGAAGCTTTCGGAAGCCGCTCTGCTTTCTCAAGCGTTAAGTTCACTCGAACAAATCTTCAGCGTTTCCGAAGCTGATCTCAAAAACAGTTTGAAGCATTTTTATTTTCACGACTGGAGTGCTGATCCGTTCGCACGCGGCGCTTATGCATACCTGCCGGTGCACGGTCTGGAAACTCAGCAAGTCCTGGCACGGCCAATTGAGAACACACTCTTCTTTGCCGGCGAGGCCACGAGCGTCGGCCACATTGGCACCGTGCATGGCGCGCTCGAGAGTGGACAGCGCGCCGCCAAAGAAATCATTGCCGGCATGTGACCTTACCTCCTGCGGCTCTTCCTCATAGCCCGCGGCTTAAGTACTGATTAGCTACGTCATCGTCCCAGATCGTTTAGCCTTATCGTACTGCTACGAGCTCCTTGGTTCCTGCACTTTTTGCAATAACAATCTTTTCTCATTTCAATTTTGTCACTGCTCTGCCGTTTGCAAGCGGCAGCGTTGCTTTTCTAAATTCGCGCCAAACCCTCATTTTTATTGCCTCTCGCGGGCATGGTTCTTGCCACCAGTAGAAGAAACGAATCTGGAAATCAATGGGCAACCGATAGGTTTTAAGGAGGCATGATGAGTTCGATTAAAGCTTGGCCGCACATGACAATCGTGGCCATTATTTGTGCATTAGCTGCGGGGTTGGGCGTCGCGTTTTACATGAAACATGAGCAGACCGTCGCGGCAGAATCTCTTCCAAACGCAGCGCGGATTCAGCGCGTTGATGGCGAGGTAGCGCTGAATAATGGTCTTTATGATAACGGAGATAATTCGCAATGGATTAATGCGACGCCAAATACTCCCTTTTCAGTCGGCGATCGCATCTACACGCGAGACAATTCGCGCGCTTCACTCGCCTTTACCGGGCGCAACTTTGCTCGAGTCAATCCGAATAGTTCACTCGATGTGATCGCACTCGAGGATCGCCGCACGCAACTCGCATTACGCGACGGCTCTGCGATTTTTGACGTTGGCTACCTTGCGCCGAACGAATTGTTTGAAGTGGGCACACCTTATGGCGCTGTCGACTTTGATCAACCCGGGCTTTACAACGTCGGTTTGAGCAATGGCAACGCGGTTGTATCCGTGCTCAGCGGCCTGGCCCAAGTTGTTGGCCTCGGTGGCAGTGGTCAAATTAGCAAGGGCGAAATGCTAACGCTTGCCGGCGCCACTGCGGCGCAGGTTTTGTTGTCACGACTCAACGGTCAGGACGCGGGTTATCTGGTGAATGATTACTACAACTACCAGTATCCCAATCTCTACGACGGACGCTATAGCAACTACGATGCTTACCTGGCCGATCCCTATTACTACGATCCTTACAATCGCTTTAACAGTTATCAATATGTGTCCAGCTCGATACCTGGCTTTTACGATTTAGATGCCTATGGCAACTGGCAAAACGTTAACGGGTATGGTTATGCATGGAGCCCGCGTGTCGATGCGGGTTGGGCGCCTTATCAGCAAGGCTACTGGGAAAATGACTATCCCTATGGCATGACCTGGGTATCCACTGAACCGTGGGGCTACGCGCCGTATCACTATGGACGTTGGGCCAATATCAACAATCAGTGGTTCTGGATTCCTGACTCAGTCAATACCACGCCAACTTATTCACCTGCGTTGGTGGCGTTCGTGCCACTCGCTGACACAAATGAAATTGGTTGGGTGCCACTCGGGCCGGGCGATCCATACGCGCCTCGGTATTACGATTCCAACTGGCAACCTTATTATTTGACGCGCACCGATAACGTAGTGACGCAACTTGTGAATCTCAATGTTCCGAACGCCGTGGCCTACGCGCCGATTCAGGATTTAGGGCGTTCGTGGGATCCAAGAAGTATCAACCATGCGAACCCGCAAATGATTGCGCAAGTGCAGCCCGTGCTTGATCCGCTTACGTTAACGCCTTTGCGCAACGCTGCGATTCATTCAGCCTGGGGCCGTGGAAAGATTGACTTGCCGCCAGGCATCGCTAAAAAACTCTACGAAACCCAGGTCGTCACCAGCTCGCTGCCTAATGCGCCACCTTTCAGAAAGGATTTGGCAAAAGCGATGCGACTGGAAGCGGTTCCCGAGAGAGCTCGAGGAACGAAGTTTCAGGTCCAGGATCAACGTGGCGAGCAGCGAGCAGCGGAACAGCTCGCCAATCCGCAAGCTGATCAGGAACGAAGGCAGAAAATAGATCAGCTGGCGAATGAAGCATCTAAAGGCAATCGCGACGCGCGCCGGCAGATGCAGGACTTGCAACAGCAACAGCGCCAGGCTGACGTTGGCCGTAAAGAAGCTGCGCGAGCTGCAAACCAACAGCAGCGTCAGCAGCAGATTGATCAGCAACGCGCGCAACGCAGTGCCATACAACAAGCACGAGGCGAGGCCGTGGGACATCGCGAGCAACCGCAGCGGCAAGTGATTCAACAATCGCGCGGGCGTCAGGACGTTCCGCGCGCGCGTGAGTCGCAGGGTCGCGTAGATGTGCCACGAACACAGTCGCAACCCCATGCGCAACCGCAACCGCGCGTAATTCAACAGCAGCCTCGCGCCCGTCAGGATGTTCCGCGCGCGCGTGAATCGCAGGGCCGCGTAGATGTGCCACGCGCACAGCCGCAACCCCGCGCGCAGCCGCAACCACGTGCCGCGCAGCCACAAGCCGAGCGGCCGGGTAAACCTTCGCATCCAGAAGGTCCGCCCACGCGTAACAATGGTCAGGGTAACGCCGGAAATGCGGGCGGCGGTGGCGGTAAAGGCCACGGCAAAAAGCCGTAAACAAATACTGCTACATTATTAGCAGCACGCAAAAACGCCGGGTCTCGATCCGGCGTTTCTGTTGTTACGTGTCTAGTCGCAGTATTGCTTGCTGACTTCGGGTACAGGCATTGCACATGAGTTGCGAGCTTACAAAAAAGCGTATCATTTCAAGCAGAGGAGATTTATGTCAGCAACACAAACAGCAGTCACTGGAAATCAATCACAAACGAGCCAAAACGGCGGCATCCAAGCGAGCGCGAAGCGAGACGTCGCGGAGACCGTATTGAAGACTGTGGATAAAACCACTGAGAAAGCAACCGGAGTCAGTCTATTTCACATTCTGACCTTGGGCGCAATTGGCGCCTCAGTCGCTCTTTATCTGAGCGGAAAACAGAAGGCAGGAATTTTCGTTGGTCTTTGGCCACCTACATTTCAAGCGCTAAAAGCGGTGGTCGATAAGGGACACCAGTCGGCCTAATAGAGTACGTTCTTACTCATTGCCAAAAGAAGGCGGAGAGCCATCGCAAGATGTCTCTCCGCTTTTTCTTTTTGGTGTTAGTGCTCCTGAGTCCTGAGTCCTGAATGCTGAATTACCTTCCTTCGTTTTGTCTTTCAATCATCCACTGCGGGTAGAGCGCGCGCGGCGCGGTTGTAGCCGACAACGCTTGGATATCGGCTGGTGATAGTGTCAACGACGTCGCCTTTAGATTGTCTTCCAACTGTGTCATCTTGTTAGCGCCGATGATCACCGAAGTAACGCCCGGTTGCGCCAGCAACCATGCCAGGGCAACTTGCGCCACCGACGCACTCTTATCGTTCGCGATCCGGCTAAGTTCATCAACCGCGTCGAACCCGCGTTCTTCATCAATCGGCGGGAACTGAAAACCACTGCGTCGCGCGCCTTCCGGATTGGGATTGTCGCGACGATATTTGCCTGAAAGAAATCCGCCCGAAAGCGGTGACCATGGCATCACGGCAATGTTCTCTTCGCGGCAAAGCGGCAACAATTCATGTTCAAGATCGCGCCCGACCAGAGAGTAATAAGCCTGGAGCGAAACGAACCCTGACCAGCCACGTTCATCGGCAATCACGAGCGCTTTCATTAAATGCCGCGCCGACCAGTTGGAACAGCCGAGGTAACGTACTTTTCCCTGCCGCACCAGATCGTCGAGCGCGCGCAGTGCTTCCTCAATCGGCGTCAACACGTCCCAACCATGAACTTGATAAAGATCGATGTAGTCGGTTTGCAGTCGCCGCAGGCTCGCTTCAACTGAGCCGAAAATGTGCTGCCGCGACAGCCCGGTGTTATTCACATCACCTGCGCCAGAAGCGGCCGCTTCGCTCATAGAACTGCGAACTTTGGTGGCAACGATTATCTTGTCGCGTTGAATCTGGGTGTTCTTGATTGCCTGCCCCAGCACCGTTTCGGATTGTCCGTAAGAGTAAACATCCGCCGTATCGAAAAAATTAATGCCGGCGTCTAATGCTCGACTGACCATTTCATTCGCGCCAGCTTGATCGACAACAGCGATGCCATAAAAGTTTTCCCCGAACGTCATCGTGCCCAGGCACAGTTCGGAAACTCGCAAACCAGTGTTACCAAGTGTGTTGTATTTCATGCGGCAATGATAGCAAAGGAAGTGACAAGTGACAGGTGACAAGTGACAGGGTGACAGGCGCGCTGATCGATGACCCTCATTCCTCTTACCATTCACGATTCACGATTCACGATTTACCTGTCACTTGTCACCTGTCACCTATGTCCTGTCACCCGTCACCCGTCACTTGTCACCTGTCACTTGTCACCTGTCACCTGTCACTTCTTACTATTCACGATTCACGATTCACGATTTACCTGTCACTTGTCACCTGTCACCTGTCACTTCTTACTATTCACGATTTACGATTTACTTTCTTCACCGGTCACTGCTCACCGATTTACTTCTTCACGGATGCTGCGCCAGCTTCCGGATTACTCCGCCTTCGGCATCAGCCAGCGGGTAGATCACAATAAACGCAGCGGGATCGATTGCTTGCACGGCTGTCTTGATCCTACCGATTTCCAAACGCGTCACTACACAAAAAAGGATGTCCTGCGGCACGCGATCCATCCCACCTTCGCCTTTGTAAACTGTTACGCCACGACGCAGGTCACGAACGATCGCTTCGCGGATCTCTTCGCTTTTGTCAGAGATGATGGTGATAGCCGTGTGCTCATCGACTCCGTGGATAATAAAGTCGATCGTTTTCGAGGCCGCAAAATAGGTGAGCATCGAATAAAGCGCGGACTCAATTCCCAGAAACAATGCGGCGGTGGAAAAAATGACGACGTTTAGCAATAAAATGACGTCGCCAACTTTCAACAAGTGACTGCCCTTGCTCACCAGCAGCGCTGCGATTTCAGTGCCGTCAAGAACTGCGCCACCGCGAATCGCCAGACCAATGCCGGCTCCGATGAAGAAGCCGCCAAAAACCGCCGTCAGCAACTTGTCAGGCGTAACATCTGGAAAATTTACGAAGGCAAGGCACGCGGAGAGTCCCGCGATTGCGAGTGTGCTTCTGATCGCAAACCCTTTCCCGATCAACCGATAGCCTAGAGCGATGAAAGGAAGATTGATCACCGGAATGAGGACGGCGAGTTGCCAGCCAAGCACGTTCGCCAGCAACATTGAGACTCCAGTAACTCCGCCGTCAATGAAATGACTCGACAAGAGGAAACCCTTCAAGCCGAGGCTCGCGGAAAGAATGCCCAACACAATTAGGAGGACATCAAGCGCTACGTGGATGAACTTTTTCATTGGTTGGAAGGTAGACTACCAGTTCTGCGGTATCAATCGGAAGGGCGTCCGATCAGCAAAATTAACCGCGCAGCGAACAAAGACTGCCGCTGCGCGGAGTTCTTACCTTTCATTCTTATTCTTCTGTTATTGCTCGCTCTTGTTCCGCATTTTTCTTGTTCCTGCGCGAGTTCAATTCCAGATAAGTCACCCCCGCGAACACGAAGGCTATGATCACTAACACCACAATGATTTCCGAACTCATAAAAACTCTCCTCATTTGAAAACAAAACACAGTAACCGGAGCACACAGCTATGGCGTTTGATCCAGTTAACCAGAGAGACAGCAGCGCAAAGAAGCTGTTCCCAAATTGTCAGGCGATTGAGTTAAAAGGAGAGCGGCGGCGCGCGTCCACGCGGACGAATCGAAAAGGATGAACGATAAATTGCCTGGTTGGCATCACTCGCGCTTTGTATTGATCTAACGCCAGCTACTTGAAAGTATTCTGCCGGCAAGTTAGAGAAGTCGGGTGCGAACTGTCGCAAGCGATTATGTCTGGCTGCTAAACCATGCGCTCCGGAGTGCGATGCATTGGTCAACGCATCGGGCGTGGGGAACGTTAGGAAACTCGATAATGAGTCACTGGCCGCCGGCGCGACTTGCCGTTCTCCAGCACTCGCCCTCACCAGAGCGGCCGGCGCGACACACAAACTGACCGGCAGCGCCGCTATCAGGAGTGCCTGGCGAAGGAACATAAACAACTTTGAGTATGACTTCATTATCAATCACAGATTGTAACAGCTTCGGTAGTTTTTCTCCCGCGACCGCTGGCAATCACTCGAAATGAAGAGTGAAAAGTGAAGAGCGAAAAGTAAAGAGGTAGAGCATTAATCAGCGGCGTAATAGTTCAAACATCCGAGGTAACAAATAGCAAAGTGAATTCGCGAACCGACTATTCACGATTTACGATTAACGATTTACTCTCTTCACCTGTCACCCGTCACCCGTCACTTGTCACTTTCCACTCTTCACTTTTCACTATTTACTATTTACTATTCCCCACATGTCACGCCACGAAGATACTTTCCAACTGCCGTTAGCGCCTGCGGAAGCAAAGAACCTTTGCGGACAGGCAATCACTTCGCTCAATTGGCCCATCGTCGATCTGGGTTACGGCTGGAGTACTTCCGAATCGTTTGGCTTTGGCTTTACATGGCCGGTCTCGATGCAAGTCAGAATTGATTTTGGCGACGGCGGCGGCAGTCGCATAACAATCTTCGCTTCAAATTTCGGGTTTGGCCCAATTCAGAAAAGCCACGTGACCGGCAAAGTAAGAATTTTGCGCCAGCGCATCGAGCAGATGTTTCAAAACGGCCCGCAACCCGCTGGCTCCCAACAGCAGCAGCAAGCGCACCCGCAACAATCGCAACAGCAATCGGCCCCTTCCTCGCCGTCTCAACAATCCAAAGCGGAAGAGATTTTCCGCAACGGTATTTTGTTGGACACGGAAAAGAAGTAGAACAGTAATTGAATCATGCTGTGCGCTGTTTGGCGTTGCTTGCCATAGCTATCTCCTCAATTCGCTCCTTTTTGTTATCTGAGATCTCAAATTGCTTTGAGAACGGCGTAGCCGTTCAATGAATTAACCCAGGGCAACGCCCTGGGTGTGACACCACCCTGGAAACAGACGCCTCAAAAAATATATCGCGCGGTCTCGATGGCCGCGCGTTTTGTTCCTCGAAGAACGGCGTAGCCGTTCAATGAATTTAGCCCAGGGTAAGCGCGAAGCGCGCCACCCTGCGAAAGAGCCGCTTCAAAATACATCGCGCGGCCTCGATGGCCGCGCCTTTTGTTCCTCGGAGAACGGCATAGCCGTTCAATGAATTTAGCCCAGGGTAAGGAGCGTAGCGACGCCACCCTGGGAAAGAGACGCCCCAAAAAATACATCGCGCGGCCTCGATGGCCGCGCGTTTGTTTTAAGCATTGAAAAAAACAGAACGCCGACCCATCGAGGGTCGGCGAAGCACATCATCTCGCCTCTCATCCCAGGGCGTTGCCCTGGGCTATTAGATTCCGCACCGTCGGTGCTTTTACTCGACGCGCTGCGTGTGGCTGCTTCTTCGAAACCCAAGAGGCGCGGTAAGGCATACAGCAACTTTAACTACTGTGCCAAGTCTCGACTAGGGCCTTGTTGTATGTCCTGACCCATGACAACCAGCCTACCTAACTTCTTCTTTATTTCAATCGGATTGTCCGTATTTTTTGTGCCCTTGCTATAGATCTGGCGCTTCTCAACAAACACTATCGTCTTGAAGGTCTTATCATCTTTCTTAATGATTTTATCGTCCTTAAGGATCATCCCAGCAAAATTTGCCATCTCAATCGGATAGGGATCCTGCCAAACAGCGGCCACACCCTTTGCAACAGGATTGCTGAGAATATCTATGAACTGCGAATAGTCCTTCGCATGGTTTACATTGTGGAAAAACGGATTAAAGCCTGTCATCAATGTTCCTAGCGAGTCTATTACTGCCATTACGATCGCGCGCGGGTGAGTAATCTTGCGGCGCGCAAGACTGCCCTCAACCACCGGATAATTACTGGTGATAACTTCGCCATTGTCAGGCGTCTCGAATTTGAGTCCACCGAGCGCTATGTCGCTATCTGAGTGATTATCAATAGCAACCTCGACGCAGTAGAACTCGTTCCTGATGGTGCGCCCAAAGAGATTTCCGCAAATTCCTGGGGTCATTACAGTCCAGTTTGGTTCCACCTTACGTTTAATGCCGGCGTAATTTATCGTGAAAACGGCTACCGTGCCGCCGGCCGTTGCGATCAGGGTTATTACATCCGGCGCTTGTTTCATTGAACGACGTCCAAGCAAGGTTATTGAATTGGTCTTGTCGTCGTTCACTACGGCACCTAGTCGCACAAATTCACCCAACTCCGGCCTTGCCAGGGCCCACTTGACATTGCTTCCATGTATGGGCTTGTCATCGCTGTCTAACAACGTTGCGGTGACAGTCAATTCCCCATCAGGTGTGAGATCAACTTTGGCCGGGTCGAAAGTAATTTTCGCTGGCGCTGCTGTCGGAGTGTTCTCATAAGTTACGACTAAATCGCGACTCACTTCACCGCAGGTTGCCGCAACCAAGGTGGTTATTTTTTCTTTAATCGCCGGATTGCCCGCGCCTGCAGTAATAATCAATGTGTTGGCTTCAGCGTCGTCAAGGGACCTGCTGAATGCAAGTGGCGAGTCCGCTGTTTCCGAAATGCTTTGCCATGAAACTCTCTCGCTTGGCATGGCGCGGCCGTTTTGATCCAGCACGGTTGCCTTGACTTTGACTTTTTGCTTCGGACCCACCGTGGCTACTGCCGGATCAAATGAAATACTAGTCGCGCGCGGTTCGACACGAGCGCGATTTTTCTGCGGGCCGGCAAGCGCAGGCGTAGCCAGGAGCCAAATGATAATCGCGGGCAACAGTCGTCTGGTTGAGGACGATACGTATATCATGTTCTCTCCTTGTGTTTGATCCGACGCTTCAGTAGTTAGTCCAGGCGGTCCGCTGCCTAGCTAGGCGCTACGCTATGAGTGCGAAAGTCTTGCGAGACCAGCATTGGAAAAAGGCCCCAAATAAGAACGCCCTTCAATTGGTATGAAAGGCAGCGCGAAAACATTTCAGCAGCGACATTTTTGAGCGCTAATTGTGTCGCTTTTGGTCACTATTTACAGTCCCGCGACTCAACGAGCGTATAACCGCATTGCTCAACCGGAGTCTCAATGATCCAGGAACCAGAAACAGACGCCCATCGCTAAAGTTGGGTCGTAAGTTTCACGAGTAACGGTTAGCACATTGACTTGGAGTTCGTTAAAAGAATTCTGCGCGAAAATCTCTTACAGCGAGGTATCGCCGGCTTTCGTTAGAAAGCAACTTAACTAGAACGCATCTTCCCCAACTCGCTCACGTCGCGCGACGTGGGTCGCATAGGCAGCTTCTTCAACTGCATTCGCTACCGCTTCGGCGACGCGTTTGTCGAACACGCTGGGGATGATGTATTCGGGATGGAGTTCGGCTGGGGTAATAATATTTGCAATCGCATTTGCAGCAGCGAGTTTCATTTCTTCATTAATGCTGCGCGCGCGACACGCTAGCGCGCCGCGAAAGATGCCGGGGAAACAAAGCACGTTATTAATCTGATTGGGATAGTCACTGCGGCCGGTGGCCATCACCGCCACGTATGGCGCCGCATCTTCCGGCATGATCTCGGGCGTCGGGTTGGCCATCGCGAACACAATCGGCTTCGCGGCCATCGCTTGCAAATCTTTCTCATTGATCACACCAGGCACAGACAGGCCGAAGAAAACGTCGGCGCCCTTTAGCACTTCATGCACATTTCCCTGTTCATTGCCGGGGTTTGTGTTTTGCGCGTACCAGTCCTTCACCCAATTCATGTTTTCTTTGCGGCCGCGATAGATTGCGCCTTTCTGATCGCAGCCAATAATGTTTCGCACCCCGGCGTGCATTACAATTTTCGTACAGGCGACGCCCGCGGCGCCCACGCCGTTTACGACAACCTTGATCTGGTCCATCTCTTTGCCGACGATCTTCAGCGCATTAATTAAGGCGGCGAGGACAACTACCGCAGTGCCGTGCTGATCGTCATGAAAGACGGGAATGTCGAGCTCCTCTTTAAGCCGCTCTTCAATTTCAAAACAGCGCGGCGCGGAAATGTCTTCGAGATTGATGCCGCCGAATGCGGTGGCAATATTTTTCACGGTGCGCACAATCTCGTCGGGATCTTTGGTGCCGAGACAAATCGGAAAGGCATCGACGCCGGCAAATTCTTTGAAGAGCATCGCCTTGCCTTCCATTACCGGCATGGCCGCGGCTGGTCCAATATCGCCCAGACCTAGCACGGCGGTGCCGTCGCTAACAATCGCCACCATGTTCTTTTTAATAGTCAGGGTGAAAGCTTTTTCCGGATCGTCGTGAATGGCTTCGCAGACTCGGGCGACGCCGGGCGTGTAAGCCATCGACAAATCCGCTCTCGTCTTAAGCGGAATTTTAGAGACGACTTCGATTTTGCCGCCGAGGTGGATGAGGAAGGTGCGATCGGAAGTTTGCAAAACTTCGATGCCGTCAATGTCTTTTACAGCGCTAACGATCTTATCTTCGTGTTCGCTGGAGAGAGTGTTAACGGTGATGTCGCGAATGATGTAGTCGCGGCCGACGCTAACAATATCGATCGCGCCGATGTCGCCGCCGGCGCGGCCAATAGCGGTGGTCACTTCGCCGAGGGTGCCGGCGCGCGACGATAGTTTCACGCGCAGAGTTAGGCTGTAGCTATCAGATGGCGCTCGCTCAGTCATGATTGAAAGTTAAGAAATTTATCATTTTTCGATTAGAGGAGGTAAGGCGGGGCATGGAGCCGCGGATGAACGGCAGAAAAAGAGCGGGGGCAAGCCACCCTTCCCTACCTTGAGGTTCCTTTCGAGTTGGATAGAAATCTGAAAAACCCAAAATAAAGAGCGAGGGCAAGCCGCCCTTCCCTACCTTGAGGTTGCCTTAGTACTTTGAGGTCCTGTTAGTTTTTCTTGGAACCCAGCACCTTTCTTATCTGTTCAACGATCTTAGAATCCAAGTGATTGCTTTTTGCAATCTCAAGCGAATGTTCGCCGAGCAACTTGTAAACTAGCAGTGCTCCAGCGATTCGTTTTGAAGAGATAGCTTTCATATGCCGTTTAACCGTGGCCACGTCGCCACGCGCAAATGTGCCGGTCAACGCATCTACCGGATCACGGGACTGGAGATTTCTTAACGTGCTCGCCACCAAAGGTAGCAATATCTCACGCGCGCGTTTTCTGGTAAGCCCACACGCCTCCAGCATCTGGCTGGACAGATCAAACAGCGAGACGAGGTGTGGTGACGCCATCACAGCGGCCGCATGATAGAGCGGTTTGTCCTTTGCTTTGATCGAAAACGCTGAACCGCCGAGATCGCGCACCAGGGAACGCGCTGTTCGCAGGGCAATGGCATCGCCTTCCAAACAATAAAACGCACCGTGCAACGACGCCGCGCCGTTTTGCGGATTGCTAACGGAAATGAGTGGGTGGATTGAGCCGGTATGGAAACCAGTTTTGGCGAGCGGGGCCAAAACCGTTGAAGAAAGAGCGCCACTCGTATGCAGCACGACATCGCGTTGTCGTCTGCCGCGTTTTAGTTTGGCCAATTGTCTAGCAATCGACTGGATGACGTCGTCGGGAGTGGTGATAAGCAGCAGATCGCTCGGCGGCAGTTGCTCGAGTTGGGCGGCGCTGAGCGCGAGGGTGGCGTGGTTGATTAGCTTCGCAGCACGCTTGGCGTGAGAGGCAGTTTTGCAAACGACGGCGCGAATGACGTAGCCGTGGGATTGCAGGCCAAGCGCCAATGCCTGGCCGACGCGTCCGGCGCCAATGATCGAGATGGAGGGTTTGTTAGCCATCGATCGTGACACTCACAATCGTTCAAAGCAGGAAAACGGAAACTTGAGCCCGAGGGTGCGACAGTTCCAAACAACCGCGCTAAAAGTTTTAGCAACAGCTTGCAACCACTGCCGCACCTTTCGGCGCTCAGCGGCCCGGGAACATTCAAGCCCACACCCTCACGGGCGTGGCTATTCAATACCGGCCCTTCGGGCCTCAGTATCTTTCCACTCCCAACAGCAGACGTTGTGCGGCCTTTGTGTGTCTCTGTGCCTCCGCGGTGGATTACCTAGAAATCATTCACCACCAAGACACAGAAATCACCGGGGACGCACAGAAATTTTAAATCACGACATAACTCCAGGCCCGACTTTTTAGGCTTTTCCGAATACTAGGATTATAATGGCCGCGTTTCCCCTGCAGCGAACAACGCTAAGCCGCCAATAAAATCGAATCTTTCGTTGAAATCCGCCGCCGAGGCAGCGGCTCAAGTTTTTTCTCGTTGAAGATAAATTGTTCGCAATTACCGGCAAAACAAGCGCAACCATGCAGCCAGAGTCGGGCATCATAGACTGCGCGTTTGAAAATAGCTAAATCAGCTTCCATCGAAAGCGCACCCAGTTATCCAATTTTGTTGCGCAATACTCCTCAATCCCTGGTGTCTTAAGGGGTCTTCCCCGGAGTCCTTTGTCGCCTGTTTGTTTTTGAAGTCTCTGGAGGTTTTTTCAAGATGATCAGCATCTCCCGAATAACGACCACCTTTATGCTGGCGTCCGCCTTAATCCTAAGTTCAATTGCCGGGCTCGCTCAAACAACTCAGACGAGCACCGCAAACGACAAGTCAAAGAACGACAAGACAGCCACCAGCACCCAGTCAACAGATCAAATTGCAACCGCGAAGAACGACGCGCCAAAAGCGCTGCCGCCGCTTCCGGCTGGTTCGAACAAGCCGTTGCCGGTCAATGACGATCCGACCATGATCGGAAAGCGGAACATCAACAAAGGCATCATCGCCAAGATGAGCGGCTCAACGGAAAAGGAAGTGCGCATGGGTCGTGAGCTGGCGGCGGAAGTTGACCGCCAGGCGAAATTCATTGATGACCCGGAGATTACCGAATACGTCAATCGCGTCGGCCAGAATATCGTGCTGCACTCTGACGCAAAAGTTCCTTTTACTATTAAGGTCATCGATTCGGACGAAGTGAATGCATTCGCATTGCCCGGCGGCTTTTTCTACGTGAACAAAGGTTTGTTGTTGGCGGCTGACAACGAAGCGGAAGTAGCGGGCGTTATGGCGCATGAAATCGGCCACGTCGCTGCGCGTCACGCCGTTGAGAACCAAACGAAAGCAAACATTCTTGAATACCTGGCCATGGGTGGTTCAATTTTTCTGGGTGGCATTCCGGGAATGATTTATCAGAACACAGCTGGGCTGGGATTGCTGGGCGTCTTTATGAAGTTTAGCCGCAGCGCGGAAGAAGAAGCCGACCGCCTCGGCGTTCAATATATGTGGGCGGCTGGTTACGATCCGACGGCGATGGCCACTATGTTTGAGAAGTTAGAAGCAAAGAACAAAAAGAAACCCGGCGTCATCGCGCGCGCTTTTTCGACTCATCCGGCTCCTCCCGAGCGACGCGCGTCGGCTTTGGCTTTAGCGGCGCGCTTTCCTGAGCATGAAGAGTATGTGATCAGCACTTCGGAATTTCAGCGGGTAAAAGCGAAGTTGTTGCGCCTTTCGAATGCCAGAGTCACAGCGTCAGGCGCGCTGCCAGCGGCAGACAATGGTTCCGCGCCGGGTCGGCCGACACTCAAACGTCGCCAGCCCACGCCGGACGATACCACTACGACGACGGACAGCGGTGAGCAGAAGTCCTCGACTGAGAAGGCTCAGCCGCCGAAGTTGAAGAAGGCAGACAGCACCACGACCCCGCCGCCGCAGTAAGCGTTAGCCGAGCGGCCGCACTTCAGAGGCCCTTGGGCAGTAAGCGTTAGCCGAGCGGCCGCACTTCAGAGGCCCTTGGGCAGCAATGCCCCGAGGGCCTTTTTTCAACCGCAACTCGCAGCGCAAAGCGTAGCGCGAACTGTTATTTTGCGTCTTCACTCCGACGAATCCCGTAACGCAAACTGTTAGTTTGCGTCTTCACTCCGACGAATCTCGTAGCGCAAACTGTTAGTTTGCGTCTTCACCCCGACGAATCTCGTAGCGCAAACTGTTAGTTTGCGTCTTCACCCCGACGAATCCCGTAACGCAAACTGTTAGTTTGCGTCTTCACTCGGGACAATCTCGACGAAGCCCCGTAACTTGACACCTTTTTGGGCGTTCGGTATTCTAACCGTTCGCGTTTTATTCACTGAAAACAGAGATAGTTAACCATGTCAACATACTTTCCCAGCGGTAAGGATCTCGCTGGACAACGAAAATGGTACGTAGTGGATGCGGCGGGTCAAACGGTCGGTCATTTGGCTTCCGAAGTCGCTTCCATTCTTTCGGGCAAGCGTAGTCCGCGCTGGACTCCTTTCATGGACGTCGGCGATCACGTGATCGTGATCAATGCGCGGCAAGCGGTGCTCAAGGGCGCCAAGGTGCAACAGAAAATGTATCGCCGCCACACGCTTTATCCCGGCGGCTTGCGTGAGGTAAGTGCCGAAGAGATGTTTGCGAAGCGGCCGGACCGCGTGATTACTCTCGCCGTCCAGGGCATGCTGCCGAAAACCAAACTCGGCAAAGCGATGGCGAAGAAATTAAAAGTTTACGCCGACGCCGATCACCCACACACCGCCCAACGCCCCGAAGTTCACACGCTCACCACCCGATAACAAAAAGCAAAGATATAAAGAGGACGAGATATAGCTGTGGCTGATATTCAATATTACGGAACCGGACGACGAAAAAGCGCTACTGCGCGAGTTTACCTGCGCGCGGGCGATGGTGCGGTCAAAATCAATCGCAAGCCGTTTGAGCAATACTTCCCCAATGAAACGCTGCGCATGATCATTCGCCAGCCGTTGCAGTTGACGGAAACGAGCGGCAAGTTTGATTTGCTCGTCAACGTCAGCGGCGGCGGTCCGGCTGGACAAGCCGGCGCGATTCGTCACGGCATTACGCGCGCGCTGATGGAATACAACAGCGACCTGCGTCCGGCGCTGAAACAGGCGGGCTTGATAACTCGCGATCCGCGCATCAAGGAACGCAAGAAATACGGGCAGAAAGGCGCACGCAAGCGCTTCCAGTTCTCGAAGAGATAACAAATTTGCGATTGGCGAGTGCCGATTGCCGATTTGGAACTCTTATTATTGCCAATTGGAACTCTGTTGAAGTTAGTTTTTTCAATCGGCAATTGGAAATCGAAAATCAGAAATTAACCTAGTCCATTGCCACAACTCGGATTGGTTGTCTTTGAAAATCAAGGACCGACAGTTGCGGCGAGTACATTAAACCAGTTCACAAAGGAGCGTACAGTTTGGTATCGGTTACGATGAAAGAATTGCTGGAGGCTGGCGTGCATTTCGGCCACCAGGTACGGCGCTGGAACCCGAAGATGAAGGAATACATCTTTGGCGAGCGCAACGGAATTTACATTATTGATCTGCAAAAAACGCAGCGCATGTTTCGCGACGCGCTGGCTTTCGTGACGAACGCTATTGCTGAAGACAAAGGCAAGACTGTGCTGTTCGTCGGTACCAAGCGCCAGGCACAGGAAGCGGTACGCGAAGAAGCGGAGCGCGCCGGACAGTTTCATGTTAACCAGCGCTGGCTGGGTGGTCTGCTGACCAATTTCCAGACCGTGCAAAAGTCCATCAAGCGTCTTAAGGATCTGGAAGCAATGCAGACCGATGGTCGTTATGAAAAGCTGACCAAGAAGGAACGCATCAAGCTCGACCGCGAGCGCGAAAGTCTTAATAAGAATCTTTCGGGAATCAAGTCGATGAACCGGCTGCCCGATATCGTTTTTATTATCGACGTACGCAAGGAAGAGATTGCCGTCGCCGAAGCGAATCGCCTGGGCATTCCCATCGTGGCCGTAGTTGATACCAACTGCTCTCCTGAAGGCATTGACTATGTCATCCCGGGCAACGACGATGCGTTGCGCGCGGTGCGCTTGTTCGCTTCCCGTATAGCCGATGCGATCGTCGAAGGTCAACAGATTGCGACTGAAGGCGGCGTGGTTGCTGAAGAAGCCGCAGCCGGCGAAGCCGAAGGCGGCACAGCGAACGCGGACACAGCGACTACTGAAGGAGCGGCAAGCTCGGAAACTGGAGTTGCTGAAGCATCCGCTGCACCCGCTAATGAAACGGCGAACGCACCCGAAGCACCAGTCGCGAGCAGCGAGCCTGCGACGCCGGCGGCTGAGCCTGCGACTGATGCGCCGGCGGATACCAGCGCAGAGTCAGTGGTCGCTGCAAGCTGAACTACCAGAGTTAACTTTTTATTTAACGGCGAGCGCAGCCTTCAAAGCGGGACTCCCGCCGGGCTGCGTTTTTTGTTTGAGGTAAACTAAAGTTTGTTTCGTTTTCAATAACTCGCTTCTGTAGGACAAACTTTAGTTTGTCTGGTTTTCAATAACTCGCTTCCCCCAAACGGAAGCCCAACAGAACAAACTAAAGTTCGTTCTACACATCGGAGAAATTCATAATCATGGCAGACATAACAGCAGCAGCCGTCAAGCAACTGCGCGAAAAAACTGGCGCCGGCATGATGGAATGCAAGAACGCCCTCGTCGAAGCCGCTGGTAACGAAGAACAAGCAGTGGATATCCTGCGCAAGCGCGGCCTGGCATCAGCCAAGAAGCGCGAGGGCCGCATAGCCGCTGAGGGCATAGTCGGATCGTACATTCACATGGGCGGCAAAGTCGGAGTGCTGGTCGAAGTAAACTGCGAAACCGATTTCGTCGCGCGCGGCGACGAGTTCCAGCAATTAGTCAAAGACATCGCGATGCATGTGGCGGCGGCTGAACCCCGCTACGTTTCGCGCGAAGATGTGGCCGCCGCCGATCTCGACAAAGAACGAGAGATTGCTCGGGCGCAAGCCAAGAACGATCCTAAAAATGCAAACAAACCTGACCAGGTGATCGACAAGATCGTGGAAGGCCGGCTCAACAAATTCTATGAAGAGTCAGTCTTGCTCGATCAGCCTTTCGTTAAGGATCCCGCTAAGACAGTCGCCGAACTGGTGACCGAAAAAGTTGCGAAAACAGGCGAGAAGATTACAATTCGCCGGTTCACGCGTTACAAGATGGGTGAAGGCCTCGAGCGCAAGGACGAAGATTTCGGTAACGAAGTCGCATCGCTCGTAAACTGAGCACGAAATGCTGAGAAAATAGGACGCGTTAGCGTCCAGACGAGTTTAGCCCGGCGTTTCAACGCCGGGGAATGGTAAGGTTGAATTTATTGTCGCGTAGCGACAACTGAAAGAGTATTCGGTCGTCGCTGACGCGACGAACAACCCGGTTGGGCTGACGATGCCGGCCTTGAAAGGCTGGGCTAACATCGTCTCGTCGCTAAACGCGACGATTTGTTCATACCAACAAACCACTATGAGCGCTACCGAAAACAACCCCCGATCCGCGCTTACTTATAAGCGCGTGCTCCTGAAGATCTCGGGAGAAGCGTTGATGGGCGAGCAGAATTATGGCATCGACGTTGACATCGCGCGCATGGTGGCCGAGCAATTGAAAGCCGTCCATGAGTTGGGCGTCGAAATCGCGGTTGTCGTCGGTGGCGGCAATATCTTTCGCGGCGTTTCCAAAAGCGCCGGCAACATGGATCGCTCGGCCGCTGATTACATCGGCATGCTGGCCACGGTCATGAATGCGGTCGTGCTACAAGACGCGCTCGAAAAACTTGATGTCAAAACGCGCGTGATGTCCGCGATCGATATTCCGCAACTGGCCGAGCCTTTTATTCGCAGGCGGGCTGTACGTCACCTGGAAAAGGCCCGAGTGGTAATCTTCGCTGCCGGCACCGGCAATCCTTATTTCACTACCGATTCGGCCGCTGCTTTACGCGCGCTCGAAATCAAGGCTGACATCATTCTGAAAGCCACCAAGGTTGAGGGCATCTATAACGCAGACCCGATGTTGGATTCGACAGCGATTCGTTTCGACTGCATTACTTACCAGGAAGTTTTGGAAAAGCAATTGAAGGTAATGGATGCTTCCGCCATCTCGCTTTGCATGGATAACAATTTACCAATCATTGTTTTCAACATGCGCCAGCCGGGTAATATTACCCGCGTAGTGGCCGGTGAAGTTGGCGTAGGTACGAGGGTATCTTTGAATAAATAGTTTCGAGTTTCGGGTTTGGAGTTTCGAGTTTCGGGTTTCGAGTTCCGAGCTCGCCGTTGGGGAAAGAGAACGCAAAGTCTGGAATCGTAGAAAAGGAATTGTTTTTTGAACTCGGAACCCGAAACTCGAAACTCGAAACCCGTAACTCGAAACCCGAAACTCCTTTCGGAGAAAAGCGCATGAGCGAAAAGGACGTAATCAAAGACACTAAGCCGCGCATGGACACCGTCATCGACGATTTTCGTCGCAAGCTCTCGACCGTGCGCACCGGCCGCGCCGCCATCAGCTTGCTTGACGGAGTAATGGTCGATTACTACGGCACCTTGACGCCGCTAAACCAGATGGCATCGGTGCATGCTCCCGAACCGCAAATGCTGACGGTGCAACCCTGGGATCAAACCCAGGTCGCGGCGATTGAAAAAGCGGTGCGCGCTTCCGATCTGGGGTTAAATCCTTCAAACGACGGCAAGCTGGTGCGTATTCCCATTCCGCCGCTGACAGAAGAACGGCGCAAGCAATTGGCGAAACAATGTCACGAGATTGCTGAAGATCATCGCACCGCGGTGCGCAACATTCGTCGCGATGCCAACGAGCGTTTGAAGAAGATGCTCAAGGACAAACAGATTTCTGAAGACAATGAACGCGACGGTTTGGAAGAAATTCAGAAACTCACTAACTCGTACATCAGCAAAATCGACGAACTGACAAAATCGAAAGAGACCGAAATCACCAGCGTGTAGGAGAACGTGAGAGGTGACAATTTACACGTGACAGGTGACAGGTGACAGGTGCCACGTCAGGCAATCCACTCTTACTTGTTAGTTGTTACTTGTCACTGTACTCACTTGTCACCCGTCACTCGCCACCCTTGGTTTACGTATTGACTCCTTTGCAACAGTCTAATACTATCCGTCCACCTCGCATCCAAAGTCTTGAAATGAGTTCCCTCTAACTCGAAAAACTCTCGAAGCTCGGAACTCGAAACTCGGAACTCGAAACTCGGAACTCGAAACTCGGAACTTTTTTACGGCTGGTCATCCGGCCGCTGCCTATCTTTCCCGCGCCAGTCTCTTTTTCAAGCACCGCAAACGCTTTTGCAGAATTCAGGGCTGGCGGCTAGGTTGATATTCGATGCTGCCCAAGTTTAAGCCAGAGATAACCGATCCCGATTTTGAGGCAAAATTCAAGATCTGGCAGACCCAGCGCGATCGTTGCGACTTCCAGCTAAAGATAGTGACGGCGCTTTTACTGATCCTGACGGCAACGCTCGGAGTGATTCAATATTTGTCCCAGCGCCGGCAGTTGATACGACAGAATGAAGAGGCCCAACAACAACGGCTTAAGGATTTCAACCTCACCATCTACCATGCGCGGCTGGAGATTTACCTCGAAGCAACTGACATACTTTCCAAGTTTGTTTATGCGAGTAACCTAAAAGAAGCCGAGAGAGCTGAACAGCGGTTTTGGGAGTTATATGATGGGAAGTTTTCAGTATTAGAAGACGAAGGCGCAAGGGACGAAATGATCCTGGCAGGAGATTTTCTACTGGAGTGGGAAAAATGCAAAACCATTCCCGTTCCCGACCTGTTGCAAGATCTGGCATACGATTTTACGCAGAGCTGTCGACGTTCGCTGAAGACTTCATTCCCAAGTGGATTCTCGGAACAGTTGAATCCGCTGACCGCCGGCGAGGCAACACACCCGCCACATCTGACCAGAGCGATGCTTGAATGCGTCTGTGAATGGTAATTGAACTCGCTTCCTGGCTAAGAGTGATTCAGTGCGCAGCATTAACACATTGGTACGAGATGAAGCCATCAGGCGTGGCTTGGATTTTATTTACCAAACCGCCTGCGAGCCGGAAAACTTTGAGACGTATGGCTACGACTACCTGTCGTGTTTTCATTGCATCGCGTCAACTTCCAAAGATCTGAACCTCCGGCGAATGGCTCGCAACATGGGCCGGGAACGAGCACGCGCATGGCGAGAAATGAATCCGCAAGTTCCTAGCGACGCTGACGCCGACGATCTCGCCTATCTCATTTTTGGCAGCGCCGCAGCCGATAAGCTTGGTGTTCGCGACATTAAATTTAAGCAGCAAATCAGTCGAGCTGTTGGCAAACATTCTGCCGCGGAGTATTTCTCGTTTGATCCCAAAATTGAACCACCGCCATCAGATGTGCCTGCCGAGTGTGTTTGCGAATTCTATAGTTCCAGAGGCAGCAAGAGATGTGACTACTGTCACCGACGGTTAACAGAGATGAGCTCCTACGGTGTTTGGGTTGATGCCTTGACACGGAGTTACGCGGCCGAACGTTACGGTGTGCGACTGGATGCGGGCTTAGCCGACGTTCTCCAATGGTTGCCGGTGATGCGTCCTTATCCGGCGTACGAGGACGGAGATGAGGACCATCACTACTGGGCTATCTACGCCGTCACCCACATCATTTACGTGCTGAATGATTATAGCCGGTATCAACTCGAGCCGGCGTGGTTGCCGCAGGAGTACGCATTCTTGAAACGAAATCTGATTCAAGCAGTGGAGATGGACGACCCGGAAACAATTGGCGAGTTGCTCGACAGCCTCAAATCGTTTGGTTTGACGAATGATGATCGATTAATCAAGAAAGGCATGGATTATCTGCTGAGCTGTCAAAATCCGGATGGCAGTTGGGGAGACCTGGACGCCGACGATATGTACCGGCGTTATCATCCTACCTGGACCGCCATCGATGGCTTGCGAGATTATGCGTGGCGGGGCAAACGACTGAGCTTTCCCAGATTTGCTTCGCTGCTAAAAGAAAACGGCGTCGGAAAGCGCCGTATTTCTCATAATGTGAAAGGTAACTTGTCAGATACTAAGGCCGGGTAAGGCCTGAGCGGCGAGCTAATTCGGCATGGCGAAAACATCATCGCCAATCGGTTGATTCAGTTTCACGTCCTTAACTTTGTATTCTGCAAAGAACGCGCCCTGCGGCATCTCTAACCGTTGCGTAAATTCCATCGCCACCAGCACGCCATCAACTTCCTTCATCTTCTTGTTCTCGGTGCCAAACTTGTAACCATTGAACGGGATCAAAAACTTCACGACTCGTCCGCTGGCCGGATCCACATAGAAGTTGGTCACGTTGCCATCGCTGTCGGCGATGCTAAAGCCACGTAACTTCTTCTCATCGGGTATTGCCGTAACCACATAACCAGCTTGATCAAATTTCGGTAGCACCGCCAAACCAAACTTGCTTGCGGGCGGTAAATCTACACCCGGCAAAGAACTGTACGAGTGTTGCCCGTCATAAATTGTTTTAAAGCTCACCGCGGGCCGCGCATCAATTTCAATGCGCGCTTTGTCGCCAGCGATTACGATCACGAAACCGCCCGGAATGGACTGCGTCGAGTTGGGCGCATAAAGATCAACCGAGCCGCGCAGCACCATGCTCTTTAGCGCTTTGTATTTTTCGCCGCCCTGCGCCGCCAGTGCCGCACGCGCCAGATCAACCGGCGTGCTGGCGCTGGTAATGGAAACGGCAGAAGTGGCCACAGGCGGATCGCTCGGTTTCGCGGCCTCTGTTTGCCCGGAAGCATTTGCCACCGCCAGCAGGCTTATGACTGCCAGTGAAAGTGAGAGAGAAGAAATTGTTTTCATGGGGGTTATCCTCTTATGAGATGCAAACCTTTCAGCCGCCAAACAACTTAATGCCACGGCTGAAAGCAGCAGCTTAAAAATTGAAACGAATCTGCGCTGTTATTCGACGATTACCGGCGCCAGTACCACCACCGCCGCCACCGCCGCCGCCAGGTCCAAAGCCGCCGAAGCCGCCGTTGAGTCCCAGGCTTTGGCCAAAGAAAGGCGAAGACAAATTGCCAACCGGCGGCGACAAATTGACGGTGTTGAATAGATTTTGGAAGTTCAACGAAAACTGCATGCTGTAGCGTTTGGCTTCGGCGCCGCCGCCGCCTGCCGGGCCGCCGATTGATGACAGGCCACCACCGCCTCGACCACCGCCGCCGCCACGAGGTCCGCCACCGCCACCGGAGATTTGTGGGATGCCGGCGGCGCCACCGCGACCAGCGCCTCGGCCGCCGCCAGCGCCTCGTCCCTGATCACCTTGAGCGTTGCGATTCGTCGCCGAAGATGAATGCAAGTCGCCAAAGTTCCAGGTCTTAGTTATGCGCATGTTGACGGAAAGAAACGCCGGCCCCTCGCCAAAATTGCGCGGTATTAGCGCCTCGCCTGGCGCGGGCCGCAAATTGAAATTACCGTAAGGCGTGCAAACAATGTTCGCTGGCGGATTAGTGCAATCAACCCCGGCCGGCGCAAACGACGGCCGCTCGGTAAACAGACGATCACCATTGGTGTCTTGTCCCGTAATGATGTTGAAAGGCCTGCCGGAACTCGCAATGATGAAAGGATTCAAGCTCAATTGCCACCATGGTAGATTCACCGTGCCGGCAAACGTGAAACGATGTCTGACGTCAAAGCCCGCGCGCCCGTATTCGCCTGTAAGGTCGTACGAGTTCGCAGGGAAGGACCCTGGACCATCGGTATCATTTTTGGTCTTGCTTAATACATAACTCGAGAAGAATGTAATTCGGCGACTAAAGCGATTATTGAAGCCGATAAACAACTGATTCTGATCAAATCGTCCCGCGGATTCATACTCATAAATATCGCCCACATTGCCGAAGGGGCGAGTGCCTGTTCCCGGCACCGGCGCGTTGATATCCCGCGAGCGCAAGACGTGTTGAATATGAATGCTGAACACGCCGGCAAACAACGTGAAGTGATACGGCAGTTGTCTTTCCACCTGCGTTCCACCAAGGTAAACCACTGGTGCCCTCAAGTTGTCGTCTACCCGCCAAGTGATTGAGCGCGGTATAGCAGTCAAACTTGCGGCCGAAGGCACGTTTGGAAATGCATCGAGCGGCGAGGCAGCCGGATCCACAAACTGTCCGGCCGCGTTGTAAAGCGGCACTTCACTCACAAAAAACTGCTGTTGATTTATGCCGTTGAAACGATTTGCCTGGAGTGTGTTGGCTTCGCCGAAGCGGTTGTAAAACATGCCCGCGCCTCCACGAATCACCATCTTCGGAGGTTTGGTACTGTTAGCAGCACCGGGCGACCAGGCTACCGCAAGGCGCGGCGCAAAATTAAAATTGCTGCTGATGTTTGACTGGTTCTCGTAGCGCACGCCATAGCTGAACGTCAGATTTGGCCGAATGCGCCAATCATCCTGAGCATAAACGCCGACATCTATTTGCGAGACGCTCGCCTTGGGATTTCCGGTGGCAATATTGAATTGCGAAGCGCCACCGCCGCGGCGACGAACCTCAAGCGGCGAAAGATTGTAAGGAGCGCTGCTGAAAAGCAACGTGCGCCGATAGCGCTCAAGACTGTCAGCGAATACCGGTTGATTAAAAATCGGATTGTTATTGGCATCCAGCGCCGGCACCAGACCGCCGGCAAAAGTAAAGGTGCCGCCAAAATTATTAGGATTGATGTCGGTAATTGAAACGCCGCGAATACGGCCACCAAACTTGAAAGCGTGTGAACCCCGCTGCCAGGCAAGAAAATTCTGTAGCTCCCAGCGCTGATCAGTGTTGGTTACCATGCCCACTTGCGAGCCGCCGCTAACAAACGAACTGCTGACGTTAAGCGTGGGCCGCGAAATATCACCAATGCTTTCCGAGCGCTGCCGAGTAAACTGAAAACGCGTCTCGTCAATCATGGTCGGATTGAGCACCGCAGTTTCAGTAACTTGAAAATTGTGTTGCGTGCTCGATGATGTGTAGGCGCGTTCCGGCAAATTAAAACCGCCCACCCCATTGTTGTCGGTGCTGGAATGATTAAAGCTGTAACGCACAATCAGCGTGTTGTTGGTGTTGAGTTGATAATCCAGCCGCGGGCTAAAGGTAATCGTTCGGCGCGGCACAACCACTCCAAAACCAAGTTGCAACGGGTTTAGATTTGCATCCAAAACTGTCGCCGTCACCAACTCGTTATCGTCAGTCTCGCGCCGTTCAAAATCAAAGAAAAATGATGCTTTCTTCTTTACTACTGGACCACCGAGATTGCCGCCGTAATTTCGTACTTGAAAAGGAGTGCGCCGCGCGGAAAATGGATTGCGCGAGTTCATGCTTTCGTCCTGAAAGTTAAAGAACATGCTGCCACGCAACTTGTCAGTTCCCGGCCTTGTGAGAATGTCGATTCTGCCTGAAGGCTGATCGTTCTCAGCGGCAAAAGGATTTTGGTTAATGCGAATTTCGCGAATCGATTCCTTGGGAGGCAGACGTCCGCCAGAAAAGCCATCGACAAAAATCTGGCCACCGTTTGGACCTACCGAAGGCCCAGCGAGCGCCTGGAGCGCTGCCGCCAGTTCATCCGGGTCGTCAGGCAACGCATCCAGATCTTTTCCCGTAATCAAAGTCTGATTAGCGTTGTTGGTGGATTCTGTGCTGATCGGAGGTTCCGCAGCGATAGTCACCTTCTGTTCTTCGATAGTGACTTTCAACGTGAAATCTAAAGATTGTCGCTGGCCTGGCGCTATCTCGACCGGAGTTTCGTCAGAGGGTGCAAATCCCGTCGCGAAAACGGTGATCGTATATTTTCCCGGAGCCAAACCACTAAGCGTGTAAATGCCGTCGCCGTTACTGGTGGCAGTCTTCGACACTCCGTTGGCGTCGGTTACAGTAACAGTAGCGCCGACAATGGCAGCGCCAAGTTCATCCGAGACTAACCCGCGTAAAGTGCCGCGTGTTTGTTGCGCAAAGGCAATTGCCGTCGAGATAACTAAGATGAGTAGCGCGCCCAAAGCTTGACGCAAAAATTTCCAGGAGCCGTTCATAATTGAAACCTAAATGAGTGCTAACCTTTCGCTGAATCTTATTAGGGCAAACCAATGCCAAAATTTATGCCGCTACCAAGTCCGCTCGATGGATTCGGCGCGGACTGACCGGCGGCCTGTTGCCGCGCTGCCATCATGCTGAGCAAAGTGTCGGCTCCTGAGATGACGCTTATCGCCGTTAACCGCGTAGGATCGGCGCCTTTTGTGCTGGAAACAATTATCGTGTCGCCTGGCTTAACGTCAGCAATAGCGATGGTGGGCAATCGTTCAAGCATGTCCTGGAGATTCATGCCGCCACCTCCTCTGCGGCCACCTCCAGCGCCCGCGCCTGTCGGTGGACCACCTTGTCCCTCACTTGGCCGGCTGCCGGCAGAAGCTTGCGCACCGCTGGCATTTGCGCCCGGTGCACCTCGACCCATCATTCCCATCATTCCACCCATCTCTGAGGCGGAAGGAAAACGGCGCAACACAGCATCCTGCTTCACCACGATCGTCAGCGGTTGTTTAGTTTGCATGTCGTTAATTTTCACTTCACCGGTCGCCGCATCAACGGCGGTAACCACTCCCGCAACTATGCGGAAAGACCCGGTAACAACCTTTTCTGCCGTAAAAGAAGTTCCGTCAGCGCTGCGCTCACCTAACGCACGCAGTTGATCGCCAACTTTGAGTTCGGCAAATTCTGCCGGCCTGGCATCGGCAAATTTTATCGAGTCAGGCGCATAACGGCGCAGCTCAACTTTGTCGGTGACTGGAATAACAACTGACTGCTGGCCCATCAATGAACGACTGGAAATGGTTATCTCTTTGGTTTCCGGTTTTAGTGCGGTGATGATTCCGAGAATGCCCCGCCGCTTCCATTCCGCTCGTTCAGCATCCTGTTTCTTAGCGATGTCCGCCTTATTCATGACGACGACGACAAGCGCCGGCACAGTTTTGCGATCGTCCGAAACTTTGCCACGTGCCCAAACACGATCGCCCTCGCCAACATCGGCGAGGGTAATTTTGGTCGCATTGGTAAGCGTCTTTTCTCCCGGCGCGGACTTCATGTAAACCGTCTTATCGGCAACCGTCACCGTAACCAGCGAGCCGGCATCCGTTTTTACGATCAACTGATGGCCGGCGGCATCAATAACCTTCACCTCGCCAATCACGCTGTTAGCCGTAATACCAACGTCCGCGGTTTGGGCAGCGCCTGTGGCGGTCGTGCCGGCGCCCGTTTGGGCATTCACTGCCAGAGCAGTCAGAACCAAAAGCTGTAGCGCACCAGTAAGAAAAAGCGCCTTCATCTATTCCTCCGAATTCACTATGAAACTAAGCAGAAACGCGGTGGTCGAACCTCAACTGCACCTGTTCCGTCTGTTACGCTCAAAGCGTTACTAATGTTCTCTAAGTTGTGCGTGCAAGTACCGAATCGGGCGATGTTATTCCGAGAACGTCACGCTCCGTGTTCGGAAAAGTTGCACAATTCCCACACTTCGACCATGGGAAAGCTTTTGATGCAGCAACGCCTCAATTCGTTGAACTTTTTTCCCGATTTCTTGAAATAGAAAGCTAGGCTTCCTGGGCTCGTCGCCAGCCAACCTTGTATCGAGCGGTGAGGGCGAGGCCGAGGCTGGTCACCAAAACGAGCGCCACCACAAACGGCCAAATATACGGCAAGGACGAGAGCGCAATCCAAAAGACAGTGCCGGAGAGTAGCGCGACAGCTTCTGAATTTGTACCGAGCCGCAAAAATTTTCTTTGCAGCCAGCGACCGGTGGCCGCGTAGATCATGACGCGTCCGAATAAGGTTGCTACCAGGATCAGTAGCAATGCCATCAAGCCGAGCACGGCGCTGATTGGTGCTGGTAAATAGCGCAACGCGAAAGGCACGCCGACCCCAATTACCACGGCGCCGGTGAAACCGATTACCGCCACGCGCAGGCTCGTCAATTGCAATCGAGCAATTCCGCGGCTGATCGTTCCCGGCATGGCCGCGGTCAGGGCCAGCGAGACGATGAACCAGAACATCACCGCCAGTAAGCGAAACCCGATGTAGGCGGCTGACCATTTCGGCGCCAGCAAGTCGGCAGGGTTGCGCATGATGTTTCGCAATTCCTGCTCATAGCCTGCATACATGATGGTCATCGCCTGGGGATTACGATTGGGAGATTGGTCCAGATGCTGATAAGTACCGCCAACAACCATGACATCACCGCCAATGCGCGCGCCTTCGAGTTGAATTACCGACCCGCCGATAGCTGCCACGTCGCCTTCTACGACGCCGCGCACGATCAAATCGCCACCTAAAGCAATCGCGCCGTTTTTCACCGTACCGTTGATCTGAAGCGAGTGACCCACGGCGTAAACGATTGTGTTGGAAACGCCTTCAACGACATAAGGACTGTCAGATGCTGTTGGTAGTGGCGGATTTTGCGCTGCTACTGCGATTTGCCATAACGGAATCGTCAGCAACAGCCGGCAAAATATTAAGAGGCGGCGAACGAGGGGCAGATCAAAGCGTTGCGAAAGCGGTTGGCAAATCCCCATTGATGCTGTGGCTGGATACATGCACGCCGCGCTTAATCGAGCACGCGAGTGCGGTGGTAGCGTGATATGAGCAGTGTTAATAGGCCAACGGCGAAAGCAAGCAGCAGTAGTACTGCCAGGTCAGTCAGGTTTGCATCGGTCTTAAGTCCGCGCCGCAAAACTCGCGCCAGCACCGAAAACCCAGCCAACGCATCATAAATCGTCTTCCCAAATAAACCGATGATTCCGAACGCAGCTTTGAAAAAGGATTGCACGCGGCCGAGCGCCGCGCGACTCGACGCCACTCCCAACAGTGGAAACGCAACCAACCCCAGCACGATACAATAACGCAAGGCCCGCCGATGCTCCGCGCGATCACGCACCCCACGCATATCGTTCTCCGCATGCACCGCGACGACTCGAGCAAAGTCTGGCGGCACTTCTAAATCAAACCGATTAGCCAACGCCGTATCCAGTTCGCGCATTAACACGCGGTGAGCGCGCAGTTCGGTCTTACAGTCTTCGCAAACGCTGACGTGATGTTCAAAACTCGCTCGCTGGACGTCGTCGAGTTCGTCGTCAACAAAGGCAGCGATTTGATCGCTCTGGCAAGTTTTGTGTTCGCTGGTCATCGCTTGCAAATTTACATTCCTGTAATGCCGCGCAATAAAAACTGTTGGCGCATCATTTCACGCGCTCGAAACAAACGGTTCTTCACGGTGCCCAACGGCAAACCCGTGACCTCAACGATTTCTTCGTAAGTGAGATCCTGCGAGTGGCGCAAAACGATCAATTCGCGGTAGGCAGTTGGTAACAAGCGCACCACTGATTCTATTTCCAGTCGCCGTTCCTCTCGCTCGCTCTGCTGTTCCGGCGTGAGCGCTTTGCTTTCGATTGCCAGTTGTTGGGGCTCGCTCTCAGTGCCGATGTTGATCGAGAACTCACGGCCGGCATTGCGGCGCAGGTGGTCGATGGCGGCGTTGTGCGCAATTTTATAAATCCAGGTCGAGAATTTGAACTCCGGCCGATAACGCGCAAGCGACGCATAAATCTTGATAAATATTTCCTGCGTTAAATCGAGCGCGCAATCGTAGTCGTTCACCATGCGATAAACATAAGCCGAGATGGGCCGCTGGTAGCGACGCACCAACTCTTCGAAACTGCCTTCGACGCCCTGGGCGGCAGTGGCCACCAATTCGCGATCGGCCGCCGCGGTTACACTAAAAATATTGGGGGTTGCTGACATGCTCATCATGCAGAAGTATTACGTTAAGAATTAATAGATGTTTCAAGTGTAGCTGGCGCAAATCGCAGCCTATTGCCAGGACAAAGTAGCCAGGCCCGCCGGCGCCGCTATCGAGTCAAAGCTGAGTTGGCGCGTTGAAAGTTGTAAACCAAGATCCTCAGGCTCCAATGAACGCAGATCGACTCCAAGCGTGTCCCGAACAATACTGGCGATGCGTTCGCGACTCAAGGCGTCGCCGACCACGAGCATGCGGTTGAGCAAACTGCCGGTTTCGCCGTCGGCACGCTTCTCGCGATAAAACATAAGCAGCCGATAAAGTTCGTCTTCACATTCATCAGGCTCGCAAAGCACGGTGCGAATTATCAGTGGTTGTTTGCCACGGAAAACTACTGCTGTGAAACCAGTCTCGGACGAGCTGATCAACAACGAGTCGCCGCTCGCGCCATTGAGCGTCAACCATTGTCCCTCAGCAACATGGCGCGGCAAAATTAATCCCGAGCGCCAGCCCAACCGGTCCAAAACTTCTTCGTATTCTGCCAGCACTGCCGCGCGAGTTCCCACCAGCAAATAGCGCGGCCGTCCTTGCGCATCCGCAGGCAGACGCTCGCGTGAAAACGATAATTCTTCCAGCGGCAAGCCAAAGCCACGTTCAACTTTCCAGGTTAGCACTTCCTGCAATTCCGCGTTCGAGCCGGGATTAGCATCCAGAGTCATAATCAAACTACGACTAGAGGCGTCCGGCAGGCTGACCGACCAACGCTTGCGCTGCAATAAACCAGCGCTGGTCGCTAACTCTTTTAGCGCTGCGGCGACTTCTGCCGGATCTGAAATATTAGACTCGTCGAAACTAGGACTAATCAGTGAATCCGGCACTGACAAGCTGGCGGCGCGTTTGATCGTACTCATGCCACGACTGCGCTCGAGCTGGACCATAGTCAGTTCGCCCTTCTCGAAACCAATTGCATTCGACGGGTACCAGGGCGAAACTAATTTGGAAAATGGATTAGGCATCTTTCGATTGCGGATTGCTGATTTTTGATTGCGGATTACCAAATTTCGGATTGCCGACTGTTGATTTCGGATTTGACATTATTGACTCGGGATGGCGCGTTAACAATCCGCATTCAGCACTGCGCAATTCGTTGTTATTCCGCATTCACCAATCCGCAATCAGCATTCGTTGCCATTCCGCATTCAGCAACCCGCAATCATCATTCGTTATTAATCCGCAATCACCATTCGTTATAGGGCGTTCCCTCAGAGGAAACATCAGTTGACGAACTGTGTACGTCGGTCAAGCCCTGTTCTCCTGAACTCGAATTGGGATCGTCTCCAGTTGTCGGCGCCCAATCAGCCTGCCCCGTAATCGGATCTTTGGGCAGCTCGCGCATGTATCCGGAGCTAACGAGATCATCCAACGATTGCGGCAGTTTCTGTTTGTCCGCGGCGTATTGATCGATGAGCGAGCGCAATTTGGAAAGGTCATCGCGCAAGACCGCTTCACGCGTCGCCAATATGGTCTTTTGATACTGGGGCAAAGTAACGGCGGCAAGGATGATGATCACGGTTATGACAATCATCAACTCCAGCAGAGTAAAACCCTTCGATAGCTGATTGCGAATCGCAAATTGCGGATTGGGCCGCTGCAAATCCCAAATCCGAATTCGGAAATTCGAAATTAGTTTACCAGTCACGGTACTTCTCCCCGTTGAGAGCTGTGTCGCTGGACTTGGAACGAACATCAAAAACGTTTTCGCCGCCCCACGAACTCGCGTCCGCACCGTCATAACATGAGCGCAAGTCCCAGTCCGCCTTGCCTGTCATAGGATCAATCGGAATACTGCGCAAGTAAACTTTCTTCTTCGTCGACAGCTGGCTATCCAACTGCGAAGTCGTATCGGTGCTGGCGGTGCCAGTGCTCTCCATGCCGCCACCGCTTCTCATAGTGCCGCCGCGCGGCACGACGTTTACTCCGCTCACCAGTGTTTCCAAATCGGGCGGGTACCGATCCGGATTGTCGACTCCAAAGATCGTGCAGTCAGACATCACCACCTTGCTGCGCGGATCGATGTAACTTGGACCATTGCCATTGGTGCCGCCATTTGTACCGCCGTTACCGGTGCCACCAGCACCAACGCCAGTGCAATTCATTCCCACGGTATCGCGATGAAATTCATCAATGGCGGTGCGCATCTCGCGCAACGCTTCGCGCAGCTGTTGTTCCTTTTGCCGTTTGACCGAAAGCTTGAGCAATGGAATAACGGCCATGGTCATGATAGTCAGCACGGTGATGGTGATCACAAGTTCCATCAAAGTAAATCCGCGCTGTCTTTTTTTATTCATTGCTTGCCAATCTCAGCCGGTCAACAAACCTACGCGGCGACCGGAAAGCTGACTTGCAGTTCCTTCGTCGCCGCGTTTGGAATTGCTTAAAAACTGCACAGCGTGCAAACTCACGTTCTCACTGTTTTATGGTCGCGTTGATTGGCGCCACATCCAGCGTCACGTTACCCCCATCGGCGGCCATCAAATGCGTGGCGCCTTTATCGAACACCAGGCCCGCATCGCCGGCGCTGACCGCTTCTACATCAATGAACAGCCAAAGCCCCGCTCCTTTCAGCGACGCGGCACTCTGTAGATTTGCGAGCGAGATTAAACAAACCCCGTTGGCATCGACCGACTGGCTCATGGTCGGCGCGTTGTCCTTAGCGCCACTGTCGGACGACAACTGCGTTCCCGCGCTCAAACCTTTTATGCGTACGGTCTTGGGATTGAAACGCAAACCCAGCACCGCCATGGCCAACGAAGTATCGGAAGTCAACTCGAGAGCAAAACGTCGCGTCTCGCCAACTTTCAATGCTACATCGTTTGGCGTCATCAATAGCTGAGCTGACCGGCTAATGCTGGCCGGCGAAGTTAACGCAGTATCGATTGGCTTCGCCATGCTGGTTAGCACAGCCTGCGGGTTTGCATTGAGGTTCGTGTTGACCGCTGCTACCTGTGTTGCTTCCGAATTGCTCACCAATGATTTCGGTGCCGGTACAAAGGCGGGCAACTCGTCGCTCGCCGCAGCGTTCTTTGCCACCTGCTGCGAATTTTCCGTAGACGTTGGCGTGACATTCTTCGGGGTTTCTGTTACCGCCACCGTATTCGTGACCGCATTCGATGCCGGCGCGGTATTCGCCGCGTTCGTGTTTCCAGCCGCGGGAGCATTAACGCTTGCGGGCGCGGGCTCAAAAGAATTAGTCGGGCGGGCGGCGGCGTTTCGTCTTTGCGCGCTGGCGGCTGCCAATTGCTCTTCGCGATCTGCATCACGCAGCATCGCCTCGAGCGAACCGGTGGTAGGCGATTGCAGCGTGCCACTGGGACGCATTTCTTCGTCGCGCGGCATTACTGCGGGCGCGCGCAACACCCGGGGCGTCACTGCAATAACAATATCTATTTGCCGATTGTCCTTAGTGGGTGAAGTAAAGAAACGACCCAACACGGGGATTAGACCAAGCAGTGGTAATCCAGTGCGCCCGTTCGTTTGCACATCCTGCGAGACACTGGCAAGCATCATCGTGCGATTGTTTTGTACGCGCGCCGTGCCGGTTATCGTTCGTTCTGTAAAAGTCGGTGTTAGGCCACTGGCGCCGAGGACGTCTTTCGATTCGATGGACATCTTTACCTGCACGTCCTGATTGGGAAACACCTGCGGCGTAAACTTAAGCGTCAAACCGGTTGGCTCGTAATTAATGACTGGAAATCCTCCTGAAGGAAAACCGTTCTGCGTGGTAGTCGTGCCGGTTTGAACTCCAAATGGATAAGCCTGGGCTGTCTGCACTGGAACGCGTTGTCCGATGCGCGCTGACGATTCCTCGCCGTTGAAAGCGTGTACCTGAGTGGAAGCAATCAGCTTGGTATTCTGCTTTTTCTGCAACGCCGCAATGGTCGAAGCCGGCAACACCAGCGCGCCCGCGAGGTGGACCGGTAGCAAGGTCGATCCGGCGCCGGTTATGGCTGTTGACAATTGGTTAAAGGTGGCCAGCGACGATTGAGTGCCGCCAAGATTCGCCAGGGAAGTATCAGTGCCAATTTGATTTCCAAATTGCATCAAGTCGCTGCGGGATACTTCATAAATATTGACGTCCATCACAACTTCAGCCCGGTCTTTATCAATACTTTGAATCAGCTCGCCGATCAGGCGAACGTTTTCAGCAGTATCGCGGACAGTCAAACTGTTGGTTGCTGGATCCGATACGACGATTGTTTGCGGACGGCCCACTGAAGGCGGAATAGCTTGTTGCACCAAACCCTTTGTTTTTTCCGGATCGCTATTGGCTAAATAGAAGGTGCGCAACACCAGTTGCTGGTACTGCGGCCGTCGCGTTTGATCGGCAACTACAATCGTCCGCCGGCTTAGCTTTTGGAAAAACAAACCTTCCTGCAAAAAAATGTAGTCGAGCGCTTGTGAAGTACTGACATCGCGCAGATTAATATCGATCTGGCGCGGCTGCACAAACGATTGTCGATCAAAAATTACGTTGAGATTGAGTTGTTCCGCCAGACTGCGAATGAATGCTTTGAGATCGCCACTGTAACTAATTACGCGCAACTGTTCGGTGCGGGCCGAAGGCAACGGCGCTTCGGTCGCGCTACCAGCTTGCGTTGAGTCGGTTGTCTCGCCGGGTCGCGAGACGTTGGTTCCCTCTTTCACGCCTTGCAGTTGCAGCATTCGTTCCATTTCCGAAACGGCCAGTTGATTTACCGGGTCGTATCCATAGGCTTGGCGGAAAGCGTTATAAGCGCCAACGAAGTCGCGCTGCTCGGCGAGTGCGCGTCCCTGCTGCATATAACTTTGCGAAGCATTAAAGCTAGCGCGCCGGAAATGGAGTTGGTATTCGAGGTTCGAGGGATCCGCTGCCACCGCGAGGGTAAACTCCTGCGCAGCCTTTTCCCATTGCTGGGCGTTCTCGTACTCCATCCCCTGCTTAAAGTTCCGGTCACCCTTCTTTGCAAAGGCGGTCACCGGCAACAGCAACAAACAAAGAGTAACGAACAGGGAAACGAGGAGGCGGGTTTCGTTGTTTTTTCTCATTTTCATATCTCTCTTCAGGGGAGCGGGGGTCAAACGTGGGCTAATAATGCCGCGCAAAAAGCCAGGATGCAACCTCAGGAACCTGGTTTTTGTTACACGCTGCCAATAAATTCCGGTTCCTAAAACGATAGGTCAATAACGCATACTTCTTGCCAGGCTCAAATGTCGGTGGCCGCGATTGGCGGCCTAATGATCAGCGCTGTATTCCTCGACGAAGGTCACTCGATTAATCTCATGCAAGGTGGAAACGCCGGCAAAGACCTTCTTCAGTGCAGATTCTCGCAAGCTGGTTAAGCCTTCCGCCTCCGCCGCGCGTCGCACTTCCGAACCGGGCCGCCGCTCCACGATCATCTCGCGAATATTATCGGAAAGGTCCAGCAATTCGTGAATGGCGGTGCGGCCGCGATAGCCGGTGTGGTTACAGGCGTCACAACCGACGTTCATGAAAAAGGGAGTCTCTCGATGATCTTCCGGACGCAGTCCAGATTCAATTAGCTCGTCGTCCTTCGCGTTGTATTTCCGTTTGCAGTAAGGACAAAGCATGCGAATCAGACGTTGGGCCAGGACGCAGTTTAATGAGGAGACAAAGTTATAAGGCTCGACCCCCATGTTGAGAAAACGCCCGATCACGTCAATCACGTTATTGGCGTGAACCGTGGTGAAGACGAGGTGACCAGTCAATGCTGATTGAATGGCAATCTGTGCCGTCTCAGTATCGCGAATTTCACCCACCATGATCTTGTCGGGATCATGGCGCAGGATCGAACGCAAACCGCGATCGAAAGTTAGTCCCTTCTTCTCGTTCACCGGTATCTGCGTAATGCCATGCAACTGGTATTCGACCGGGTCCTCAATCGTAACGATCTTGTCTTCTTCGTTTCTGATCTCGTTGAGCGCGGCATAGAGCGTAGTGGTCTTGCCGGAACCAGTTGGCCCGGTGACCAGCACCATGCCATACGGCTCAGCGATGTAATGACGAAACTTGCGCAGGTCATCTTCAGCAAAACCGACTACATCCAAATTAAGATTTTTGAATTCTTCGTTGATCTGTTCCTTATCTAAAATACGAATCACCGCGTCCTCGCCATGAATCGTCGGCATGATCGAGACGCGGAAATCTACGTTACGGCCTTTATAGCGAACGCGGAAACGGCCGTCCTGGGGCACGCGGCGTTCAGCGATGTCCAGTTCGGACATTACCTTGATACGCGAGATCAATGTTTGATGGTAAGCAAGATCGATCGGATCGACCTTGGCATAAAGAGCGCCGTCAATGCGGTACTTGACCTGGACTTCGGTGTCGCGAGTTTCAATGTGAATGTCCGAGGCGCGCGATTCCATGGCGTTATAGATGATCGTGTCCACCAATTTGATGATCGGCGACATCTCGGAATCCGTCGCCAGCCGATCCAGATCCAGCACCTCTTCGCCTTGTTCGGTTTCTCGCACTAAAGAAATGCGAAAGCCCGAAGCTGCTTCCTGCAACACGCGCTGCGTTGCGTCGCCGCGCCGCAACACCAGTTCGATACTGCCGGCAGTTGCCACATAGGGAACAATACGCGAGCGCAAAGCGCCCGAAATTTCATCAATGCGTTCGAGGTCGGTCGGGTCCGCGAGCGCGACGTGCATGCCTTTTTCATCACGGCGCAGCGGAAGAAATTGATAGCGCACCATTAAATCAACCGGAATCTGATTAAAGATCTCGTAGTCAATTGGCGACTCTTCATCCACCGGCAGCAGATCAATAAAAGGAAGCCGATAGCGGCTCGCTAGATCCTTGGCCGCTCGCACCTCCGGCGGCTCATGACCGTCGCCACCCTTTTTAGCAAGATCATGATTCACTACTCCCGGTGAGCCGTTAGCTTGCTGTGGCTGGGTGGCAGCGGGATTTTCAGTAAACTGCTTCATTTTTAGAGCTTTCGCTGGAGATCAATGATGGCCGGCCGCACCGGCGCCGCTGGAAATTGATTGAATGATAGGCAGGTAAATCGCCAGCAAGATGGTGACCACGATCCCGCCCATAACCAAGAGAATCGCAGGCTCAAGCGTGGTCGTCAACTGCTCGAGTCTGACTTCGGATTCGGCGTCGTAAAACACGGCAACCTCGTCAAGCATTTCTCGTAAGCTGCCGGAACGTTCGCCGATGCCAACCATATCGATGGCTAATAAGGGCACCCAGTTGGCTGACTCCAGACTTTCGGTAAACGTTCGTCCTTCACGAATCATCGGCAGGATCGCCGAACTACGTCTGCGCAGCGCGCGGTTCGTGATTGATTCGGCCGCAATTTCCCAGGATTCGACGAGTGTAATCCCGCCCGCCAACAGCGTCGCCAGCGATCGCGTCGCCTGGGCTACTGAAAGTTGAATTATCAAATTGCCAACGAGTGGCAACTTTAGAAGAAAGCTGTCGAGCGCCATTCGCCCGGGCTCGGTTCGCGACCAGAGAAAGAGAGCGATGCCGCCACCAATTAACAACGGTCCCAACCAAATGATGTTGCCGGCGAGCAGTTTTGAAAAACCAAGCACAAGTTGTGTGACTGTCGGCAGCTCGTTGCCGAAACCGGTAAATAAATCTGACATGCGCGGCACTACGTAGGTAGCCAGAAAAGTAACCATCCCACCCGAAGCCACCAACAGAAACAGCGGATAAGCCAGGGCGCCACGAATTTTGCGTCGCAAGGCCACATTGCGACGCATGTACGTAACGTAGCGCTTGAGCACATCGTCAAGCGCGCCCGATCGTTCTCCAGCCAGAATCGAGGCCGTGTAAATACGTGGAAAGATGCTTCCCTGCGACGCAAATGCCTGTGAAAGAGCCGCGCCTCCCTTGATCTGTTCCTCAACATCGCCGAGCACCGCGCGCAGTCTCGCAGATGCCGCGCGTTTCCGGAGCATGGCAATCGCCTGCAGGATTGGAATGCCGGCGCGTACAAGGGCAGCCAGTTGTTGATTGAATAAAAGAAAATCGTTGGCTTTGACTTTAGATTGGCCACCGCGCGAGCCAAGACGGGTCAGCGCGGTTACTCCACTGGTTTTTGGCGGAGTGACATTAAAGACGCGAAACCCTTCGCGTTCGAGCCGCGCGCGCGCTTCATGAACGCCCGGAGCTTCCACCGTGCGCGTAACCACTTCGCCGGCCGGCGTACCTAATCGACAGATGAACTCAGCCATTATTTACTGCGAAATTCCCAATAGAATAGAGCGCGGAAGTATAACACGCGGTTGATGCAGCGCCGCGGAGGCCGCTTGCAGCGCGTTCATAAACACGTTGAGCGCAGCAGAAAGTTCCCAGGAGCCAACCTGCCTTAGTGGCGAAAGTGGCGAAGCCTTTTCGCTTTACCAACTCGAACGCCTGTCCTACAATCAACTTCAGTTGACACAGACTGAAAACTGAAAGCAGCGCACGGCTACGTCTCCCACGTCCGTCCTTTCCGGGTTCGATCCGAATGAGAGATCGTGGGCATCAGAATTCCCCGCCCCAGCATCTGTATTTGCAGCCCCTTAATCTGGGTCGGCTAACCCAAATTCATCTATCGCGAGGTTTCATGTACCTACCGGCTGGACGCGTTACCAGGCTCGCTCCCCTTTCCCTGCTGGCATTGCTGCTTTTCATCTTTCCTGTTTCCTTACGGGCGCAGGACAAGACCGATAACAAGCCGGTCACTGACGGCACGGCAACAGCAACGCCGGCCCCGACTCCACCCGGCGGCGATCAGAAACAAGGCTCAGAGATCGCCGGTCCGGTTATTGTGAATACCGACCTCATTACGCTGACTGTTACGGTCACCGACACTTACGGGCGATACGTTTCCGGCCTCAGTAAAAACGCTTTCACGATTCTGGATGATAAAAAGCCACAGGAAATAACCTTCTTTAGCGACGATGATTCGCCGGTTTCGGTTGGAGTTATCTTTGACGTATCCGGATCGATGGGCGGCGACAAGATACGAAAAGCGCGCGACGCGCTGTCCAAGTTCATCCAAACCAGTCACGATTCCGACGAGTATTTTTTGATCGCTTTCAATTCCCGCGCGCAACTCTTGTTGGACAAAACCCGCGACGGCAATGCCGTGTTGGACAAACTTACTTTCGTGGAAACGAAAAACAATACGGCGCTTTATGATGCCTGTTACCTCGGAGTTGAAAAGGTGCAGCGCGGTACGCATCCAAAACGCGCATTGCTTCTAATAAGCGATGGCCAGGACAATAATTCGCGTTACACCTTTAATGAACTGCGCCGCTTGCTGAAGGAATCCGACGTCACGCTTTACGGGATTGGAATTTTAAGCGGCAACGACGCGGGCAGCAGCCTCGGCATGGAAGGCCAGGGCATTCTTGATGAGCTTGCCAGCGTTTCAGGCGGTAAAGCTTTCTTCCCGCGCAGTGCCGCCGAAATGGATGATATTTTCGAGCAGATCGCCCTCGAACTTCGGCACCAATATTCGATTGGATATAAGCCGACCGACTTTGGCACCGACGGTCACTGGCACCGGATTAAAGTTAAGGTCAATCCGCCACGCGGTCTGCCGCGGTTGTTTGTACGATCGAAAGAGGGTTACTACGCCATTCCCAATAGCCACTGACGCCGGGGGACGGATCTCGCATTCAGCGGCAACTGATCAACTCTCCTCAAGCATCTTTCCCTATTGCTGAGAGGTCGTGCCTGTCACGCCTCTCATACGCGCAATACTCCGCTTCGCACCGGACTTAAAGAAAGGGTAGACTGTCAAACGTAAACCGGGACGCGGTGAATTATTTTTTGGTTTTTGTAATAAGCACATGAAGAGACGAACAAAGGATCGCGGCAGAGTACTGAATAAGGGAAAACGTTTGCGGCTGGTTTGGATTGCCGCCATCGTTGTCGTTGCCACTTTTGCAATTGGATCTGGTTTTGTACTAGCGGCACGCACGCAGGATTCACGGCCGCGTCGCAGCTCGAACATAGCGCCAACTTCGGCGCCGACACCGACGCCGGTTCCTGTTTCCACGCCATTCCAAACGCGGCCCGCGGTAACGCCGACGCCCACGCCGCGACCGACGCCAACCGATAGAATTGCCCCCGCCTTAGGTGAACCGCCACCGGCGCCAATTCTCAAGCCGAAGCCAACACCAACGCCACCGGAGCCGGAAATAGACGAAGGCAGCACTATCGTCGTCAATACTGAATTAGTAACTCTGAACGTGCGGGTCATCGATCGAAACAATCGTCCGATCGACAACGTGCGGCAAAATGAATTTCACGTTTTTGAAGATGGCGTGCCGCAGCCCATTGAGAGTTTCAGTCGTGAAGAAGTGCCCATCAGCTATGGCCTGGCGGTTGATACGTCTGGATCGCTGCGCTCGCAGTTGCAAGCCGTGATCGATGCCGGCAAGACAATCATTAACAGCAACAAACCCGGCGATGAGACTTTTCTGGTGCGCTTTATCAGCAGCGACAAGATCGATACCGTCGAAGACTTTACGTCAAACAAGGATCTGCTGATTGACGGACTCGACAGCTTGTACGTCGAAGGCGGACAAACAGCAATCATTGATGCCGTTTATTTGAGCGCCGAGCACGTAGCCGAATACAAAAAAGGCGACGACAACGATCGGCGAAGACGCGCGCTAATTGTCATCACTGACGGCGAAGACCGAAACAGTTTCTATAAAGAGCCGCAACTGTTTCAACGTTTACGGGAAGAAGACGTGCAAATTTACGTCATCGGTTTCGTAAATGAGTTGGACAAAGACAGCGGCTTTATTCGCAAGAGCTCAAAAGACAAGGCAGTGGCGCTGATTAACAAACTCGCGACTGAAACCGGCGGTCGTGCCTTCTT
>JADMIO010001076.1_pt1 | contig 75497 bp, 46 predicted proteins | sample 8958161 | NCBI WGS metagenome assembly JADMIO01 (sample SAMN16585339, study PRJNA669376) | soil metagenome | isolation source: Crop rotation soil | place: USA: Cullars Rotation, Alabama | collected 2011
AGGTGAGCCAGTGTGATTACATTTGCGGCCTAACTGTGGCCAGTCCAGTTACGCTGGAGTCACTAGTATTTAGGTGACACTATAGAAGCGGCCGCGACAACTTGTCCACGTGGAATTCTAAGCTTAGGATCCCAATGTGCTGGAAAGAAGTCGAAGATCGCGTCCTGCAGTTGCGAATCGATGACGTTGCGGTCCGAAACCACAAGGATGGAATCGAAGAGTTTGTGGTGTTTGGCGTCATGCAGGTCCGCCAGAAAATGTGCGGTCCAGGCGATCGAGTTGGTTTTGCCGGAGCCGGCCGAATGCTGGACCAGGTATTTGCCGCCCGGACCGTCTTTTAATACTGCGGCCTGCAGTTTTCGCGTCACGTCGAGTTGATGAAAGCGCGGGAAGATGATCGCTTTGATCTGTTTCTTCTCGTCCTTCTGGGCAACGAGATAGCGGCCCAGAATTTCCAGCCAGCTGTGGCGCTCCCAGACCTGTTCCCATAAGTAGGATGTGGGGTGTCCCTTGGGATTTGTCGGATTGCCCGCCGCTCCGTGGTTGCCGAGGTTGAATGGGAGAAACTCCGTCGCCGCGCCGTTCAGCCGCGTGGTCATCTGAACTTCCCGATTGCTGACCGCGAAATGCACCAACGCGCCGTTCGGAAAACACAGAAGGGTCTCGGCGGGTTTGCCTTTGGGATGCGGTACCCGATCGAAACGATATTGATCGACAGCATCCTTGATGGATTGCGTGAAGTCCGTCTTCATCTCGACGGTGGCTACGGGAATCCCGTTGAGGAACAAAACCAAATCGAGACAGTTCTCATTGTGCTGCGAATAGCGGACCTGCCTGACCACGCGAAGCCGGTTCGCTTCGTAGCGTTTGAGAATGTCAGGATTCATCGCCAGCGCCGGTTTGAACTGAGCCATCGCGATCTTCCCGCGCAGTCCGAGCATCTCGATGCCGTGTCGCAAGACGTCAAGCGTCCCTTGCTTGTCGAGACAATCCGAAAGCCGTTTCAGTAGCGTGTCCGCAGCCTGAGAGCCGTGATTCTTAACAATCGCATCCCAAGCATCGGGCTGGGTTTCTTGCACCCAGTCCAATACGTCATCGGGAAACAAGACCCGGACCCGATCGTACTTGGTCGCATCACCGTCGGAGTAGAGCCAACCGTTGCAAGCGAGGTTTCCGCAGACTTCACTCTCGAAATTGATTTCCTTGTGAAGACTCACGCACTCACCGTTTCGGCGAATCCTTGTACATCAATTTCCCCGGTGACGGCTGAGGAGATTAGTGCAGTCCGCCTTTCTTGAAGAAGAGTGACAGCTCTAACTGCTTCGACGATAAGCGAATCTAATCTGTCCAATTCAGTTTGCAAAAATCTTACGATGTCGTCTTGCTCCTGCAATGGTGGCAGCGGAATGGGAAATCGACTAATTTCTCGAAGTCCCAGGTCAGGAACTCCGATTCCTTGCGTACGGGTTCTTGCCTCTGTGAGGATCATTTCTCCATCCAAGAGGAAGCGCATGAATCTTGCAGATGCCAAATTGCCGACTACGCGTACAACACAGCACGAATAGGAGATAAGGAACCGTTCGTCGGTTTCGACGAGGCGGGCCTTGCCCAAACTGTCCCGCCTCAGTCGGAATCGAAGTAGACCGCCGTTAAGATAGACACGACGGAGGGTCCTTTGAAGAAGGAAAGACACAATTACACGCCGCAAGAAAAGGTCGCGATTTTAAGAAAGCACTTGGTCGAGAAGCAGACGGTTTCCGATATCTGCGATAAGCACAACCTACAGCCGACGGTATTTCATCGCTGGCTGAAGGAGTTTTTTGAGAATGGCGCGGCGGCGTTCGAACACGATCCGAAAGGGAGTAAGAAACACCAAGACAAACAGCAGCGGCGGATCGATAAGCTGGAGCAGAAACTACGGAAGAAGGATGAGGTGATGGCGGAGCTGCTGGAGGAGTACGTGATTGTAAAAAAAAGTCTTGGGGAGGATTAAACCAGCAATGGGTCGCGCACGACATCCGGGACCAAATCGTCGATTTTGTTCGTCGCTGGAGCGAAAAGACGGAGATTGCTGTCAGTCGGGTAATCCAATGGCTCAAGATCGGCGCCAGCCGGTTCTACGATTGGCGAAATCGCTACGGGAAAGTGAACGAGCACAACGCCTGGATACCGCGCGACCATTGGCTGGAAGATTGGGAGAAACAAGCAATCATCGATTTTCATCACGAGAATCCATTGGAAGGATATCGTCGACTGACATTCATGATGCTGGATCGCAATATCGTTGCGGCCAGTCCGTCCAGTGTTTGGAGAGTGCTGAGTCGGGCTGGGCTACTGCAACGATGGAACCCGAAGGCGTCGCTGAAAGGCAGTGGATTCCAGCAGCCGTTGAAGCCGCACGAGCATTGGCACGTCGATGTGTCGTACATCAATATTTCCGGAACTTTCTACTATTTGTGCAGCGTGCTGGATGGCGCCAGCCGCTACATCGTGCACTGGGAAATTCGGGAATCGATGAAAGAACAGGAAGTCGAAATCATTCTGCAACGAGCGGTGGAAAAGTTTCCGGAAGCGAGGCCACGGATCATTTCCGACAACGGGCCGCAGTTTATCGCGAAAGACTTCAAGGAATTCGTTCGGATCTGCGGCATGACGCATGTCCGGACATCTCCGTATTATCCGCAATCGAATGGCAAGATCGAACGTTGGCACAAATCGATCAAAACCGAATGCATCCGGCCCGGTGTGCCGTTATCGCTGGAAGATGCGGAGCGGATCGTGGGTCAGTGGATTCATCACTACAACACGGTCCGGCTTCACAGCGCGATTGGTTATGTCGCGCCGTTGGACAAGCTGGAGGGTCGCGAAACTCAAATCTTCACGGAGCGCGATCGCAAACTGGAAGAGGCTCGGCTAAAACGACAACAACGTCGGCGACAAACCACAGGCTTTGGCAGCGATCCACTGGCTACAGTAAACTGACCACGCCGGGTAAAGCAGAGGCCGGCGCTGCGGGGACGCAACCGCGCCAAGGAATAGCTCGGTGGGCTCATCGACACGATGACGGGACGCGCGGCTTCCACTTCGCGTCCCACCAACATCATCGGACGATAGACCCGTATGCCTTCCAAAATCCGATAACAAAATGTTCCCCTTCCTTATTGCTTATTCCTGCGATTGCGCTGGCATACCTCATTACCAGGCGCTATCGTTTGTACCTAACAGAACGCGGCCTCTCTCCGATTCACGCTGAACCAGGACAAAACAAGCGCCGATTCTTGAATAGATTATGTCGTCACGTCGTGGGCACACTTTCGACGATAGTCTGTCGAAATCCTCTATGCTAATCATTTTGACATCCTCAGTGAAGTTAAGGGTCCCATCATCGAGAAGGTCTTTCGCCGAAAGAAATGGAATGCCCCGCTGCACCGCCCTTGGCATTTCATGATTAATGTCGTTGATTTCGGAACAGACACGACCCAGTCTCGTGACATTCCAGTGCGCAGGTACATTGCCAAGCCATTCGATGCCGGAGGGTTTCATCGGGGCGTCAGGGTTTAGGCCCTTGGTGACGGCGTTGGAGACGACGGCCTGCCGCTTTTCTTTCAGCAGTTCAATCAGCTGTCGCTGCTCCTCAATCAAAGCATCAATCTTTTCAACTTCAGAGTCCAGAACCGCAACAATTTGGCGTTGTTCGTCGATAGGAGCAATGGCGAGAGGAAAGGCTGCGATGCTCTCCTGAGAGATTCCAAAAAAGGTGGTGCCGGTTCGTTCTCGAACCATATATGTCTCAAAGGCAGGCGTACGCAAAATGTAATAGAGAAAACGGTTGATGAACGCTCCTTGAAGCGGACGGAACAAGAGCAAGTGGCTGTTCAAACACGCAGGCCCTGGCAATGAGTCCACATATGCCAATTTGCCCATAGCAGCACCGTCCTTCATCATCAGGAGATCGCCGGGGTGAAGTTGAATCTCGGGCGCTTGCGCAAAGCGTTCGTGCGACACGTGGTAACAACGTGCCCATTCGATGTGATCGTTCTCGAAATGTTCGCTGGTCACCAAGAAGGGGCCGGCGTCTGTATATTCATCGGCCCGAAGGCCTTGCCACCCAAGCCGTCCCTTTAGTGATGCCACGTGTTTCAACGGAATTAGATTCCAATGCTTTGGAATGTCACCCAGCCAGTCAAGACCGCTGTGCCGATACTGCGGATACCTCGCCCAACTCACTTTGATAAACCTGCAATCATTGCGACGATTCGGTTGCTTACAATCCTAAGTTCCGCATCTATCTCGGCAAGTTTGCGCGGTGGCTTAAAAACATAGAAGTGCCGGTTGAATGGAATCTCGTACCCGACCCTTGTCTTCTCTTCATCGATCCATGCATCGGGAACGTGGAGCAGGACTTCACGTTTGAAGTACGTCTCAACATCTTCATTTAGCGGAACATTTTCAGTATCGCGGAGGTTGGCATCCGGCTGTGGCTTGCCCTTCAGCTTTCCTTTCGTTGCCTTGACAATCTGTCCCGACGCATCGCGCTCCGGACGCTCGACCGTGATCGTGCGGTACCCGAAGTCCTCATTCTTGAAAATGCGGCTGATCGGCACGCCCTCCTTCTTCACTTCTTTGCCATCGCCGAACAGCCGCGTGATTTCTTCAATATGTTCGGTTCCCAGTTCCTTCCGTTTGCTCCCGAGGCTCTTCCGCATCTTCTGCCAGAAGCTGCTAGCATCGATCAACTGCACCTTGCCCTTGCGATGTTCCGGCTTGCGGTTGCTGACGATCCAGATGTAGGTGCTGATGCCGGTGTTGTAGAACATGTCGGTCGGCAAGCCGATGATCGCTTCGAGCAGGTCGTTCTCCAGCACGTAGCGACGGATCTCGCTTTCGCCCGATCCGGCGCCGCCGGTAAATAGGGGCGAGCCATTCAGCACAATGCCAAAGCGGCTGCCGCCGTCCTTGGTGGGACGCATCTTGGAGATCAGGTGCAGCAGAAACAGCAGCGAGCCGTCGCTGACCCGCGGCAATCCGGGGCCGAAGCGTCCGTTGAAACCCTGCTCCTCCTTTTCCTTCCGGATTTCCTTTTCGATCTTCTTCCACTCGACGCCGAACGGCGGATTGGACAGCATGTAGTCGAAGTGTTTGCCGGTCAGACCGTCGTTCGAGAGCGTGTTGCCGAAGATGATGTTGGCGATGTCCTGGCCCTTGATCAGCATGTCCGCCTTGCAGATCGCATAAGACTCGGGATTCAACTCCTGTCCGTACATCACCAGCCGCGCCTTCGGATTCAATTCCGCAAGATGTTCACCGGCGACGGATAGCATGCCGCCCGTGCCGGCCGCCGGATCGTAGATCGAGCGCACGACGCCGGGTTTGGTCAATGCCGAGTCGTCTTCGATGAACAATAGATTCACCATCAGGCGGATCACTTCGCGCGGTGTGAAATGTTCTCCGGCCGTCTCGTTCGAGATTTCCGCGAACTTGCGGATCAACTCCTCGAAAACGCCACCCATTTCGGAATTGCTGACCGTCCCTGGATGCAGATCGATGTTGGCGAACTTCTCGGCGACCAGATACAGCAATCCGGACTTGCCGAGGCGGTCGATCTGATTATGGAAATCGAAGGATTCGAAGATGTCTCGCACTTCCGGCGAGAATGCCTGAATGTAGGCAACCAGGTTTTCCTTGATGTGGTCCTGATCGCCCATCAGTTTTTTCATATCCAGGGGCGACGTGTTGAAGAAGTGCTGGCCGGACTTCCGCAGGAGAAATGGCTCCGGATTCAATCCCGCCTTGCGGCGCGTCGCGAACTCGGCCAGCACCGCGGCTTTCGTCGGTTCGAGCACGCAGTCCAGCCGCCGCAAGACCGTGAAGGGAAGAATGACTTTCCCGTATTCGGATTGTTTGTAATCGCCGCGCAGCAGATCCGCGACGGACCATATAAAGGATGAAAGATTGGTACTATTCATGAGCGTGCGTAGTTTACAAACCGCACGCCTTCAGGGCAATGGAGGAACGGATAGGCTGTTCGCGGGTTTTGCACAAAAAGGATTTGATTTGACTCGCACCTATGGTGGACGCATTCTCGTCGAGTTATGGGCCCACCTTACAGAGGTGATCTTTCATCGTTATTTCCAAGACGAGCGAGTCATTGCCGAGAATCGCGGCAAGTACAAAGGAAAACAGGATCTCGATGGGTACAGTCATTGAGGGTTAGTACTCTCAACCGCAATGTTGTACGTAATTGAATTTACACCAAGCATCTTCGCGATAATGTCTGCGGGGTTCGCTGCGAAGGGAAATAATAGGGCGGCGTCTGTAGCTGCTCCTATGAGAGCTGCAGTCTTACGACTGATACCGCGAGACTGGCATCCCGCCTCTATCAAACCACCGGGAGTTGGCTTACCAGTAGTCGTAAGGCTTACCAAATTGGCGAGATTGAATGCAGTCGCCGATAGGGATGCCATCATTTCGGATGTCGCGATTGCCGCTCCTCCGAGTGTCAAAGCCTCTTCCGTCAACACAGCGCCTGCGGCGACCGCGCCAGCTCCTGAAGCGACTAAGCCTACCGAAGCACCTATAATAAGAATCGTTTTTTCCTGTTTCGTGAGTAAGCCTGACGGATCCCTCCAGCGACTAGGATTTGCGTGAACATAGGTATACGAATTAACTCCGCCTATCATTCCGATCAGATCACTTTCGAGATATCTGCCAACGCCAGGAATATAGTCTCGGAAACCATTGTGATTCCATCCGGTCTCGGCTTCAAATTCTTGGCCCGGCAGACGGAGATTCTGTGCAATCGTTCCGATTCCCGTGTTGGTTGCGCCGAATGGTTCGTAGTCGGCTTTCCATGCGATTAATTGCGCGGCATCTGTGGCAACTTGCGGGGTTCCCAGACGGTCGTCGTGCAGGTAATACGTTTTGTTTGTCGGTGGTTGATACGTCGCGATTGGGCGATCATCTAGATAGATGTAGTCAACGCGTGTGGCGCCGAGGCCGTCGCTGTCTTCCAGGAGATGTCCGGCTTTGTCGTACTGATAAATCGATGTACCGGTGACGGCGCCGGTTTTCACCAGGCGTTGACCAAACGCGTCGTAGGTATATTGCATCTGGATTGCGCCGCCGGCCAGAACCTGGGCTAGTCGGGCGGATTGGTTATACGAAATACCGGTTGCCGGTTTCGTGCTGGGGACATTCGCCATCGTCGTGATGTTTCCGGCAGGCGTGTACGAGAGTACCTGCGTTGCGGTGCCGGTCTTCACCTGCGTCAGACGGTTACTGTTCGCCGTGTAAACGTATGTCGTCAGTGTTGATCCAGCTTGCTGCGACAGCCGGTTTCCGACGGAGTCATACGTGTACGTGAGATTGCCGTAAACACCACCATTCGCCGTGAGGAGCCGATCCAGCGCATCGTAGGTGAAGTTCTGGCTGTTGACGGGTTTTACGGTGTCCACAATCGAGCGGACGTTATCGACCGCGTCGTAGTTGTACGACAAACCTTGAACCGGCAGGCTTCCGGTGTCGGACAGGTTGGTGATTCGGTAATCGTTGTCGAACGTTCGCGTTTCCGTCACACCGTTGCCGAACACCAGACTGCTGATGGGTCCGAAGGGCTGATAGATAATGCCACCGACAACCGGCGCAACTGGTGCCGCAGCATTTGGTTTAAGCGTGACGCCCGTCACCCGACCCATCGCGTCGCGGTTGTAACCAACCGTCGCACCGGACGGATATCCGATAGAAGCAGTGCGACTGGCTGAGTCGTAGCTGTAAGTCGTCACCTTCGTCACCGTTCCACGAATGCGGCGTTCGCTCGTGAGGTTGCCGCGTTCATCGTAGGATCGGCTCAGTGTACCGACCGGATCGGTGACGGAAGTCAGGCGGCCGATTCCGAAGCCGTGTCCCGCTTCATCGTAGCGGTAGGTGACGTTTTCGGCCGCCGCAGTGGGATAGGTTGCGGTGAGCACCCGGGACAACAAGTCGTACGCGTAGTTGACGGTTGCGTTTGCCGCATCGATCTTTTGAGTCAGATTTCCAGCCGCGTCATAGCGATAAACGGTCTTTCCGGTATCCGGGCTGAGCGTTTGAATCACGTTCCCGAAGCCGTTGTAGACGTACGTCGTGACCGCACCGTTTGGCGCGGTGACACTTAACGGACGATCGTGGCTATCATACGACGACGTCGTGACGCCCGAAGCCGCGTCGGTAATGCGAACGCGCCGATTCAACGGATCGAAGGTCTGCTGCGTGACTCGTCCCAGCGCATCCGTAATGCTGGTATCATTACCGTTGTTGTCAAACACGAACCGAGTGGTTTGGGCAACACCACCGACTTCGCTGATTATCCGGCCGAGAGCATCGAATGTCGCGCCGCGTGAATGCGTCAGGGTTCCTGCGGCATCGAACACTTTCGTTTCGATCCGATTACCCATGGCATCGAGGGTGTAGGCCGTCCGCTGTCCGAACACATCGGCGACGCTGACCAGGCGTTGCGCGTCATCATACGTGTTGATTACGGCAGAGCCATCCGGCAATGTCGTCCGCAACAGATTACCCGCCGCATCGTAGCTATACGATGTCGTCAGTGTGCCCGCCGCCGTACTCACGGCGCTGCTGATGAGGCGCAGGCGAGCATCGTACGCGAATTGAGTCACAACACCGTTTGGATCGATCGTCGTCAGCGGCCTGCCGCCTGCCGTGTGTTGTGTGGTTCGTGTCACCTGATTTAGCGCGTTGGTCACGGCAGTCAGTGTGCCGGTGGCGTCATAAGTAAACGTAGTCACGTCGTTCAGAGGACCGCGGACAGAGGTGAGCAATGGGCCGGTCCATGTGTTGGTCCAGATCCGCGTGCTGCCGGCAGTGCTGTATGGAACGGTCGTGGTGGTGGTATCCGTCTCTTTGCGGGTTAGCAGATTTCCGCTGACGTCATAAGTAAACGTTGTCGTCAGGCCCGGTGTGACAACGCTTAACGGCAGATGGAACACAGGATCGAAAGTCGTTGTCATCGTTCGCGCCTGGGGAGTTCCCGCCGCTTCCGTCACGCTGAGGGGCAATCCTCGCGAGTCATTGACGTAGTCGATACGGTTTCCGTTCCAGTCGGTTTCACTCGAGAGATATCCGTTGCTGTCGTATGTCTTGGTAATCGTCGCACTTGCTGTGGTCGGTGTGGCAACTCGAACCAACTGCGTCAGTTTCTGAACGCCTTGTAGTGCTGTGAACTTGTGAATCACTTGCAGCCCGAGCGCGTTGGTCTCGGTGCGGCTGCCGTCTGCGTTGTACGTGATGGTCGTGCGATCCACGCCGCCAGCGTGCTGGGACGATGTGGCACGGCCCTCACCGTCATAAGTCCAGGTTGCAAATCGTTTGCCGTTTTCGTCGATCAACCCTGTCATTGCGAACTTGTACGTCGGGTTCTCGTAAAGATAGGTGCGCTTTGTGGCAGGGACTGTTGAGAAGGAAACGGAAACCAGCCGATCGAGCGGGCCCTGTGCTCCGGTAGTGGAGTCGTAATCGTAAGTGAATATCTGGTTGTCCGGCGTCGACATGGTACGCAGGAATCCGCTGGTGTTATAAGTGAACGCCAGCGATCTTCCAAACGAATCGGTAACCGACGTCAACTGAAATGCCGAGTTGTAGTTGAGTGTTTGGACGTAACCGCTACGCGTTTGAATTTTCGAGAGCACGGCCTTCGTCGAACTGATGGCAGTGTAGGTATCCACCGCATCATCAGCACCCGTCAATGTCCATGTCGAACCAGCTTGCGTCAATTTCAAGTCGACATCACTATCGCTTGTCCAAACGTTACCGGTCAGTTTGAAACTCAAAACACGACCGTCGGCGCGTTCGACGGAAGCGGTACTGGGCCCAAGGCGAATGAAGCGATCGTATGAGCCTCGCCAATTCAGACCAAATGTTTTGGCGAATATCTCGGGCCCGATGTTTGCGAGGCTGTTGTAGTAACGCGTGAAGCTCAGTGGATTCGGACCGACGGTTGTGTAATCCAGCACCTGTTCGTAGAGATTTCCGGTGGCAACATCGATCGGGTCGCCGATCGCTTCCTTGCCCTCGCGCAGCTTTTCACAGGACATGCAATCGCCGAGGTCTTTGCCGTTAATCGAAGCCTTCCTGGGTGTTGCGACGCAAACCTGGCTGATGCCGTTTTTGATGCATTCATAAGCGATCACCTGTGAATCGCCGCTGCCTCCGATATCGGCCCACAGTCCGAGTCCGACCCAATCCTGTTGTCCGGGCCAGCGCGTGACGTTAATGCCACTCTTGATGTACACGACATCCTGGCTGTCCGAAATGTGCGGAGACTGGCCCTCGCCAATCAGAGTTGTGGCGTAAGGGTTCGAAGCGGTCGCCAGATAAATGTTATGAGTCTGCCTGGGGAAGCCGTCCGCGTACACGATCGCCATGTCCCTGTTGATGTCTGGCGACTCATAACCAGGGAAACTGTCAGGCGAAGCGTTATTCGCAATTTTCCCAATGCCCGTGACGTTGAAGCGACGAGCCGACACCGCACCCGATTCGAACTGGGTGTAGAAGGAAATCGTCTTGCCGGTGCTGGATATGCCGAAAGTCTTGCCGGCCGCGTGCTCCTGATAACGGCAGATGCCGGTGTTGAATACAACGCCGAAGCCGACGTTCTGGACTACGCAGTTGCTATTGCGGTTGCTGAACTCAACTGTGCTCAGAGCTCCGCCGGGATCCCGGCGGATAATGGAGTAGCCGAGACCGCCTCCGGAATTGTCTTCAAACCATCCGATCGTGCCATCGTCGCTGATCGCCGGACGTTCGTGGTTGCGTGCGCCGGAGGTGATTGATTGGGTTAAGCCATCTCGACTGAGAAGGAAAACCTGCCAATAGCCGTCATTGTCTTTCTCGCTCCAGACGATGTCGCCGAGATTATTGGTGGCGGGCCATTTATGATCTTTATTCCCGAAGGTCAATTGCCGTCGATCATAACGTCGGACGTCGGCAGCCGAGCGCTGCACCGGATTAATGACGGCTCCATCTTCGGTTACGGTGAGGGTTCGTGTTGGATTACTTTCGCCGTCATCCCAACCGGCGACGATGTTGTCGCCTTGGGTTTCATCGATACCAATGTTGTAGGCCTGGCCGATATCCCAGATAAATGATCGCGGCGTCGTCACGGTTATCAATGGTTGGTTCGGTCCTTCTACAGTGACTGTCAATCCCGGATTGTCTTTGCCGATTACGACAATGGCTTTTGTGGGTGCAAAGTTAATTGCGAAGTCAATGAAGTTGGTACCCTGGTCGCCAAGGACAGTAATGTTTCGACTGTCCTGCAACGCGCCGGACAAATCCCGCACTTCTGCCAGGTATGTTCCAGCAACGAGATCTGGAATGTAGTAATTACCAGAGTGATCCGTCTGATCCTTACCCTTCATAACGCCGCCCTGCGAGACGGTGACCGTCATAGCGGACAGGGCTTTTCCGTTCAGCGTCTTAACCGTGCCTCCGATCGCGGGAACGAGAGACACCGTAGGATTTAGAATTAGTGGATCGAGCTTTACTCCCAAGTAATCCTGGTGCGTGAAAGTCGAACTGATATCGATAAAGAATCCCGCCTTGCTGACTCGCATGATCCAGAAGCCTTCGACTGTGGCGCCAGGAGCAACGTCGCCAAAGCTCACAGCTAGATTGGCCGGCTGCAGGCCAAGGCCGTCGGCGGTATTCGAGGATCCGGTGAGGGTGAAATCGACATTTGGACCAAGGACCGGAATTCCGAGAAGATCGGCCAACAATAACTGATCGAGCGGCATATCCGAAACGGTGGAGACGATGCGTGGCTGTTCGGACTCAATGGTCAGGTTATGGGCTGTTCCGTAACCGACGTTCTTTATGTTGACGCGGAGGTAGATGTCCTTCTCCGGCATTACCACATACGGTGCAGTGTAAGTAATCTGCAACTTTGGTGCGGGCAATACAGTAATCGTGACTTCCTGCGTCACGGCCGTCTTCGCTACACCATTAACGGTGAATTGCAGCGTCGCCTGTACTTTGTACTGCCGGCCAAGCGGACTTGTGCCGCCGGCTGACCCATTTGGAATCAGTTGCCAACTCACGACTGTCGACGACGGAACGTTTCCACCATGCGTGGCGCCGAGCACGTCGGATGTCACTACCGTGAAGAATTTGGCTGTCGCGTCCGTGCCATCCATTTCACGGATCTGAACGGTTGCGAATGTATTCTCGAGGGTGGTGCGGACATCAATTTTCAAGTCCGCGTTGTAGGCCTGGCGCTCGAGTTTGATCGTCTGATCGATCGCCATCTGAATTTGCCCGCCCGTAGTGATACTGGGAGGGCCAACTCCATCCTCGGGGTCGGCACACTCGCGGATCGTTAGACAGGTGATACCTCCGCCTTGCGGCAGCAACTTGGGCGGCTGCGGCACATAGATCGAATCAGGGGTGATCGTCGTGATCGTAACCGGAACGAGATAAGTACTGTCGGAAGCCAAATCGGTCCAGCGACCGCGGAAAGCAAGCAGGGTCGGCTTCGTCAAAGTCGTGTCGGGGTCGCTGGCAATGCGTGCCTGCAAGGCATCCTGCAATGACAGATTCCCATCGGGAACGGAGATGTCGAAGCTGGTGGAATCACCCGACACATATAGCGTCCGTTTCTGCGCATCAAAGTTCGTATGCCAGAACGCCGTCGTCTGATTCAGGTTGATTGTGTCGTTATCCGTGGCGCCTCTTTCCGTTTCAATGAACGCGACGATATCCTGCCCATTGAACGGAGTTTCCTGTGGCTTACGAATGTCAAAAGTGACGTTGCGATTGCTCTTCACGGACTGGACGTAACTACCCGACTCGTAGCGCAATACGGGATTCTGTGGATCCGTCCGTTTGTCATAAACATAAGAAACGGATCGGAACGACAAGTCGTCAGGACGTATATAGTTCACCGGAACTTCACTTGTCGTCGTGCCCACTTTCACCTGGCCGTCCGCTGAGTAGTCATAGTCCGCCTGCACAACCAGCGATCCAGCCGAGTGCGTCGGAAGCCCGCCATTGTCCACGGTGGCATAGCAGGCGACGTCCACCGATTGATGCGCCGCCAGCCCTTCCACCGAATATGTGGTCGCGTTGTCGGCGAACCAGACATGTATTCTCTGGCCTTCCGGCAATGACCCATCCAGACGCGAAGCATCCAGCAACACGTTGCGAACGGGCGCCGTTGGATGCGTATTGGTGACAGTGAATGTGCAGGGATACCTGCCGCTTGGAACGTCTTCGGGATAAAAAGACAACTGGAGTTTATACGGCAGCACCTGTAACGCAGGTTTTGGCAGCGATGTTTTATAGGTGACGTTCAGGGTGACGTCATACACATCAACGATAGCGGTCGGCGTTACCGTAAACGTCAGGCTGACCACGTCGTAAACCATCACCACATCGCTGCTCGCGGTGGCTGCAGGCGTAACCGTTACCGTGCCAACGCTTGGTTTGTGAGACGGTGCCGTGACGATATAGCTGTATGTTCCGGCCTCGACCCCGGAAATCGTCGCCGCACCCTCGGAAGTCGTCGCCGTTTGATAATTCCTTCCCGTCGTGCCGCCGATCAGCGTGACCGTACCGCCGCTCACTCTTGCACCCGTGTCATCACTAACAGCGAAGGTTGCCGTTCCCACCGTCAATGCCGTTACCGATACCGTAACCGGCACCTGGAGCGGAGTCGTTCCGCCCGCAACATTCAGCGTGAAAGCGTAGTCTCCAAGCGCCGCTGTTGTAGGCGGATAGACACGAAGCTGGAACGTCTTTAGCTCCGCCGGATCGATACTTCCGAGCGACGGGTTCACGACATCAATCCACGAATAGCCATTGGGGTTCTGGAGACTGACGGTTGCATTGGCCATCGGGAGGAATCCGTCGTTCCTCACGTATAACGTCGCAGTTAATCCGCGTCCGGCGTTGACCCCGATATTGACTGGGGATGGAATCAGTACCGGCGTGCTGACGGCAGGATGCAGCGTCACATTGATCGTTGTGGTTTCCTGGCTGACGATGCCGCTTGGAGCATCGGTAGCGGTGACCGTTACTTTCACCATGACGGCCCCATTTGGCGGCGGGGTGACCGCAGGTGCCGTGAGTACAATGGGCGATGAGACATTCGCACCCGGATTCAATATGGCACCGGACGCCGGCATGTTCACGGTCATTGAGCCGGATGGCAGCACGGTCGCGGAATAGCTGATGTTCGACAACTGCCAATCTCCGATGTTCTGGATATCGATTGGCATAGTCGCGTTTGCGCCCATCACCATTTCTTTCGTTATGGTACTGGGTGCCAGAAGCATACCGACGATTCGGAAATTGGCTACCGCAGTTTGTGCGCTGCCTCCGGAGGCCGCCGTGGCCGCGAGTGTGTAGGAGCCTGCTTCGGAAGAATTTGGTATGAACGTCGCTTGGTACGATCCCTGGAAATCCGTGTACGGATTCAGAGTTCGTGTCGAGCCGCGGCTACCGATAGAAATCTGCACCGGAATGTTCGGGATGCCGTTACCGGTGGCGCTCGTTGCCCGGCCCGTAATGGTCACGGGCTGTCCACGTTTGTAGCCGGACTTATCCGTCACGATCGTAATACCGGTAATTGCCGGCAACGGCGCCGCCAGCCCCGTTCCAGACAACGGGACGTTAAAAGCCTGGCTTGAGGCGGAACTGCTGATCGAGACACTTCCCGCCACTGACGCTGAAGCAAGCGGTTTAAATTGCACCACAAAGTTACGGGAGCCTGACGGTGGTATGACCAGGGGCATTGCCGGCGGATCCATCAGACTGTAGAACGCGCCGCTGATCGATAGGTTGTTGACCGTAACCGGTTCGACTCCAGTGCTGAAGATGGTCAACGTTTTCGTGGCGGCCGTCGCCACTGTCACACCGCCGAAATCAGCCGGAGCCGGATCGACACGCAAGCTGGAAACGGGATTTCCAACAGCATGGAATGTAACGGGACTGCCAGTGAGTCCTGATGCAGAAGCGTTAACGGCATTCGTTCCGCCAGCCGGACCAGGCGTCAGAAATACCGCCGCCTGACCATCACTGTTTGTCGAAACAGTGGCAGCACTCAATGACCCGCCCCCGGCCGTGACTTGGAAGGTCACCGGTAAGTTCGTGATGGGAGCCGAATCCTTACCCAATGCCGTTACCACGAACGGTGCCGGTAGTGCATTTCCGACGATTCCCACCTGATTCTCGCCGGACGTAAGCACGAGTGCGCCAATTCCCGTTGCACTGAATACCGCCGCTGGACCGGAAATCCCAGGAGACGTCGCCTGCACAACATTGATTGCGACTGCGGGGCCAAGCGCCAGGGTCGCTGAGGCAAAACCGGCGGAGTCCGTATTCACGACGAAGGGCACCGCGCTTCCGTTAATAGTGCCGTTGCCGCTAAGAATCGTGAACGTGATCGGTACACCCATTAGGGGTAATCCCGTACTGGACGTTACCCGAACAACGAACGGCGCGGCGAGCGTCCGTCCGATGGTGGCGGATTGACCATCGCCGCTGATCGGCAACATCATCGGCACTGCGGCGAAAATTGCGGTTTGATCGACTGCCGTATTGTTCCCGGAGTTCACATCGCCACCACCCGTGACGGATGCCGAGTTCACGACAGGTGAAGACGCGTCCGCGGCCACATTCGTTATTAATGTGATGACGGGATAAGCAGCGCCGCTCGCCAATGCATCGGAGCGTGAGCACGTTAAGGTCGCCAGGCTACATGTCCAGCCGGCACCCGAAATAGCTGTCGCAGTCAAGCCCGCGGGTAAGGTATCAATCACCGTGATCGTGCCAGCGGTCGCAACGGTACCGATGTTTCGTACGGTAATGGAGTAGCCGGCTCCGATTTGTCCCTGCACAAAATTCCCTGTGTGCGAAGCAACGATACTCAGGTCGGCAGGACTGGATGTGCTGACGCTATCGGACGCAATATTGTTGTTCGTATTCAAATCACTCGCGTTCGAAACCGTGGCCGTGTTCGTAACCTGATTCTCAGCCGTTGTTGCAACGATTACGTTCAGAGTAATGGCTGGATAATTGGTCCCGGCCGCCAGCACGTCTGATCGCGTGCAAGTGAGAGTCTCCAACGAACAATTCCAACCCGCCCCCGCTATACTCGATGCCACGAGACCAACCGGAAGGTTGTCGATCACGGTCACGAGTCCGGAGGTGGCGCTCCCTCCGACGTTACTGACATTGAGTGTGTAGACACCCCCTGCTTGCCCACGAGTGAAGATGCCGTTGTGCGTCTTCGTCAGAGACAGGTCTGGAGCAATGTCGATAATGGTGCTATCTGTAGCGGTATCGTTACCGACATTGAGTTCTGCACCACCCGAGACCGTTGCCGTGTTGATGACGGGCGAAGCCGCGTGCGAAGCGACGTTTACGGTTATCGTGATGGGCGGGTAACTCGCTCCTGCACTCAAAGAGTCGGCTCGCGAGCACGACAGGCTACCGGTATTGCATGTCCAGCCATTGCCGGATATCGAAGTCGCGGAGAGTCCGACTGGCATGACATCCGCAACCGAGACCGTCCCTGAAGTTGCCCCGCCGCCAATATTGGTAACGATAATGGCGTACGTTGCTCCGCTCTGACCTTGCTTGAAGTTGCCTCCATGCGTCTCGGTGATCGTCAAGTCCGCTGGTACTCCGATGGTGGTCACGTCTGTCGCGTTGTTGTTGCCGACGCTTTGTTCTCCTCCACCAGCGACGGTTGCTGTATTCGTCACCGTCAGTGGCGAATTGGCATCAACGTTGACGGTCAACGTAATTGCGGGATAAGCAGATGCCGCAGCAAGGGCATCCGCGCGCGAACATGTCAGAGTTGCTATTACGCAGTTCCACCCGGATCCGGTGATGTTGGTCGCGCTCAAACCGGCCGGCAGAATGTCGGTCACCGTCACCGGGCTCGTCGTCGATACGCCTCCGGTATTTCGAGCGACGATTGAGTAAGTGGCGCCGATCTGACCCTGGACGAAGTTGCCGATGTGAGTTTTTGTCAGCGTGAGGTCTGGCGGTCGCAGGATGGCGGTGATATCCGACGATACGTTGTTCGTCAGGCTTTGATCGCCGCCGCCGGTCACTGTTGCCGTATTCGTAACCGGCGATACGGCATCGCCCGCGACATTTACAGCCAGTGTGATGGTGGGATATGCGGCACCGGCTGCCAGTGAATCGCTTCTTGTGCAGGTCAGCGAGGCGAGGGTGCAGTTCCAGTTTGTACCGCTGATCGCCGTGGCGGTTAATCCGGAAGGAAGTGTGTCGACGACAGTGACTTCGCCGTGAGTTACGCCCTGTCCAATATTGGTGACGGTAATGGTGTATGTTGCCCCTGTTTGCCCAAAGATGAACGCTGAGCCATGGGTTTTGTTGACCGCGAGATCCGGTGGCGGAGAAACGGCGGTAACGTCGCTGGAGCTGTTGTTGGACGTGTTGAACTCGCCACCACCCGAAACCGTGGCCGTGTTCGTCACCGGATTCGGTGCTGTACTCGATACGGTTACTGTGACGGTGATCGCAGGGAAGCTTCCTCCGCCCGTCAGGACGTCCGCACGCGTGCAGGAAAGATTAGCAATTGAGCAATTCCAACCGATGCCGGTCAGCGCTGTTACCGTCAAGCCGCTCGGAACGATATCCGAGACAGTAACGGCACCAGTGGTCGGAGCGGATCCAAGATTTGTCACGAGAACGGTATAGGTTGCGCCAACCTGCCCGGCGGTGAAGTTGCCGGAGTGCGACTTCACCAGGGTTAGATCCGGAGCTGAGATGATGGTCGTTACATCCGAAGCGCTGTTGTTTGTAGTCTTCAGTTCGCCGCCGCCCGAAACGGAGGCGACGTTTGTCAGGGAAGCCGGCGCATTGTTAGCGACGTCCACCGTGATTGTGATCACCGGATAGCTGGAATGTGCCGCTAGAACGTCGGCCCGCGTGCAGGCCAGAGTTGCGAGAGCACATGTCCAGCCGTCGCCGGTGATACTTGTCGCACTCAGACCCGCAGGAAGCGCATCGATGACATTGACCGTGCTCGAGCTTGTCGATGTGGCGGCATTGCCGTTGTTGGAAACGGTCAGCAAGTACACCAACCCGTGCTGACCCTGAGCCGCCGTTCCGTTATGAGTTTTAGTGATGACTAAATCCGGCGGAACCAAAATGAAGATCTGATCAAGGGCGGTGTCATTCCCGGTGTTTTGCTGGGACCCTCCCGAGACGGTCGCAATATTGGAAGGTGATCCCGTGGCATTTGCTGCGACCTCCACAGTCACGCTTACTGGAGCGTAGCTGCTGTTTGCCGCCAATGCATCGGATCGACTACAGCTAACGGCGGCGATAACACAAGTCCAGCCTGTTCCGCTAATGTTCGTAGCGGTGAGGCCAGCGGGCAAAATATCTCTAACAGTCACTGTGCCAAAGGTGGGACCCGTTCCGGAGTTTCTGACCGTGAGTGTAAATGTCTGCGCTGTTTGACCTTGATAGAAAATGCCCGCGTGCGTCTTGGTAACGGTTAAGTCCGGAGGTGGATTGATACTTGTTACGTCGTTCGCCGTGTTGTTTGCTGTGTTCAGGTCACCACCGCCAGAAACAGAGGCGACATTGGTTACTTGTGCCGCGGCAGCAGGTGTCACCGTGACGGTTAACAGGATTGGCGGATAGCTCGTTCCGGGTTGCAGGACATCATTGCGGGAGCAGCTGACAGACGACAGCGTGCACATCCAACCGGTTCCGGAAAGATCTGTCGCAGTGAATCCGGCAGGCAACGAATCCGTGGCAGTTGTCGTGCCGTAACTCGGGCCCTGTCCGACATTCGATACGGTTACCGTATACGTGCCGGTTCGGCCGTAATCGAAATTGCCGCTGTGGTTTTTGGTAACTGTTAGATCCGGCGGAGGACCTTTGCACTCTCCCGCGGAGTCTGCAGAAACGATCCCTTGGATTTCGGCTCCTGTTAAGGAGCGATTGAAAATCTGTACTTCGTCAATGACGCCATTCCATGTCCGTGGAAAACCGGCTGCACGTACCTCCGAATATGAGGAGCCAATTGTCCATGGTACGGATGTATAGGACACCGATCCTGTTTTACTCAGCTGCGCCTCAAGCGCACCATTCACGTACAGTTTCAAAGTTGCACCGTCGTACGTACCGACGACGTGATAGAAAGTCCCCGTCGGGAATGCATTCTGAGAAACAACCCTTTGAGTCGAGGTCGAGCCCGACGCTAGGCTGAATCGTCCGTCGGTGGCACGCCACCAAAGGGCGACTGCAGCTTCGCCGGTTCCGAGCCCGCTCGCTTTTTGCACGACGACACTTCCAAAGTCATCGTTATTGGGGCCGGCACCATCTGGCCGAACCCATGCGGACACCGTGAACTGTTGATTGTTGAGGGACGAAGACGAGGGTATTTCGATGTATCCGTTTTGACCGAACGTGAATCCACTCGCTACCCGTCCTGGTACGAACGTAACTCCACTAACACTTGAGGGGTTGCTCAGACCCTCAAGATCGCTGACAGTGTTGTCCGCCGACCACCAACTTACCAGGCCCGCGGGCGGATTCGCGCACACCGAAAGGGTTGAACTTGTGGTTAGCCGATTGTAGGTGTTATTCGTAAAGAACCGGAAATTGTAGTTGCCACCGGCAGCCGGCGCAGTGAACGTGATCGTCGCTGAAGACAGCACAGTGCCTGGCGCGGTCTGCAAGTTATTCAGATAGCGCCAATCCAGGTAGTGGTGATCATCTGGGTCACCAGCCGGATATATTGCAACCCAATCTGTCGTGCTGGGATCGGGCGCGCCACTGACCGTAACGGAAATCGTCTGCCCGGGGCTCGCAGATGCAGGCGAAAACGTCAGCGTCGGATTGGTGATGGTCATCGTGAGTGCGAAAGAAGGAGAGGTGCCGGCGCCATTTGTAGCCGTCAAAATAAACGGCCACGATCCCACGGCTGCAGATGCCGGTGTACCGGTGAACACACCCGACGTCGTGCTGAAAGAAATGCCGGGAGGTAAGTTCCCACTAGCATTGAAGGAAGTCGGCGAGTTCGTTGCCGTAATTTGATACAGCGGACTTTGATTTGAGTAGGAGATGCCCACGCCGCCCTTTGCGGTTGAGCCGCCGGTTATCGTTGGCGGTTGAAGCGCGAGAGAAAAGGCGGGGCTGACTGCGATACGCGTGAAGCCACCATCAGCAAAAAATCGGAACTCGTAAGCGCCCGGCGTCGCTGGAGCATTTATCGTCACCGTTGCTGTCGGTATCGTTGCCGATGGTCTCGATTGGGTGTTGTTCAGGTAACGCCAGTCGAGAAAGCTCTGGTCAGCGGAGCCGACGACATACAAACCAACCCAGGCTGTTGGGCTTGGAGCTCCAGTGGCTGTAACGGAAACCGATTGGCCAAACGTTGGTGACAGCGGAGTGAATACCACTGTCGGCACAACAATATTCGTAGGATCGGAGCCGCTGTTGTTAGCTGTATTCGTCTCACCGCCGCCAGCGACCGTTGCAGTGTTGGTTACTAGTGGAGGCGCATTGTTCGCGACATTTACAGTGACGGTTATCGGCGGGTATGCCGTTCCCGAAGCCAAGACATCACTGCGATTACACGTAAGAGAGACCAAGGTGCACGACCAGCCTGTCCCCGAGATAGCCGTTGCAGACAAGCCTGAGGGAATTGCATCCGTGAGTGTCACGGTTCCGGAGGAGCTCGCGAGACCCGTATTATTAACGGTAATCGAATAGGTGGCTCCGACTTGCCCGCTGTAGAAAATGCCTGAATGCGTCTTTGTAACGGTCAAATCGGGCGCTATCGAACTGAATGATCCGGTATTGAACACGACGCCATGGGCCGAGCCAGTAATCGTCGTCAAAACCGTTACGGTGCGGTCTGGCGTGATCTTGTAGATGGAACCGACACCCGACGCGGCGTACAGATTGCCGGCATTATCGAACGTTATGTATTGAATGCTATTGGGCAAACCCGCAGCAAAAACAGTTCGCGCACCCGCTGGCGTGAAAACGTATATCGTTCCGCTGCTGGATGAATCCGCCACATACAGGTTACCGTTGGAGTCGAATGCGAGTCCTACGGGGTAACTGAGGCCGGAAGCGAAGATGCTCTTCACGCCACCGGGTGTAATCATATTGATCGCCGGGCTGCCACCGCCAACTGGCGAAGGGTCTGAAACGAATAGATTGCCGTTGCTGTCGAACACCAGGCCGAGCGCGGACACACCAGTGGCGAAGGTGGTTCTCACTCCCGCGGGTGTGAACTTGTAAACCTGGTTGGCGAAAGCGTCGCCCGCGTAAACATTCCCACTGGCGTCAATGGCTAACCCGTATGGATTAATCCCACTGGCAAAGGTTGTTCTGATGCCGTCAGGCGTAAATTTGTAGATCTTTCCCGCTCCCGCAGTCGGGTAACCACCCTCCGACGTGTACAGGTTTCGCTGGTCATCAAACACGATTGCGTTGGGTGTGAGGAATCCCCCAGAAGCGAAGGTGCTTTGATTACCATTTTCGAATTTAATGATGCCGCCGCCTGATGGATCGGTATACGAGACGAAAACAGAACCTGTGGTTTGGGGCGTGAAGGCGGACGATGACAGGAATGGAAGGATGTCGACGTTTGCGCTTACCTTGTCGCCAGAGCCTGGTCCGGCTGCGGATGGGCCTGATGCAGCCCCCCAAAAATTGTTGCGAGCATTCAGCAGGAAATGGGAGTCATTTTGAACGCCGAAAACATTTCCGAAAATATCGCTGTCATGAATCGTCGTGTCGGACGGATTGGATACGTGCAACGCAATGCTGTTTTGCGTAAATACCGAATGGTCAACCGTCAGGTCGCCGCTGGACAGAACGCCAACCAGGATGCCTTGCGTATTATTCTCAAAACGACTGTCGCTGATAGTGGCGCCGCCATCAACCCCGAGTCCAATGAAGTTGTTACTAAACGTTAAGCCACTTAACGTAACCTGCGTTTTAGAGGCCAGCCCGACGACGGAGATCGCACCGTAATTCGGTGATGCCCACCCTCCATAGCGCACGGAAGCGTTCATAATCGATCCGCTGGACGCACTATCGAAGAAGATCCATGCCCAATCGGATTTGGCTGGACTGCTGGCAGTGCCATCGCCGTTGGTGTCGCCGCCAACGCTGTCGTCCCGGAGTGACGAGAATACGATAGGCGCGGCAGACGTTCCGTTGGCAGTAAGCGAACCGTAGACGTGAAGATCATTACCACAGCCGGATTCGAACTTAACAATGACGCCGGGCGAAATCGTCAGCGATCCCCGGATATCTATTCCGCTGAAGCCTGTACAGCGCAGAACGTAGGGCATCGTCGATTGCCCCCACAGCGCCGAACCGGACAGCGTTCCCAGATTGATACGAGCGGCGTTGAAAGTCGCTCCTGTCGAAGTATTGCCAGATAAGGAACCGAGGAAGTTCGATTCGAGAAGGAAGGGAGAGGTGCCGCCGGTAAACGTGTTGTTTGCAATCGTGCCGGTTACGTCACTGCCGCCAAAGAAACCGGTCGAATTGCCCACAAACGTTGAACCACTCACATTAATAGAGGGAGCGGTGCTGTTCTGATGAACAACGTAGATGCCATACGTGTTGTTTTCGAAGCGGCTTCCGGTAATTGCCCCTTTCCCGTCAACGCCCAGTCCGATGGAGTTGTTTGTAAACGTGATGGCATTCAGAGTTATTTGTGCCGGCGATGCCGCCCGGTCTATGGAGATGGCGCCATAAGGCGCCGTCCAGCCGGCGTTGCGTAATGACGCATTCGTGATGGATCCAGTCGCCGAGCTTTCAAAATAGATGTAGGCCCAATCGGATTTGGCAGGAGTGGTGGTGGTTCCGTCGCCGTTGGTGTCTCCGCTAACGCTGTCGTCACGTAGTGAGGTGAAAACGATCGGCGCCGTCACTGTTCCGTTGGCGTTCAAGGAACCAACGACGTCGATCCAGTTACCGCAGCCGGTGGCAAACTTGATCACTGCACCGGCGGAAATCGTTAGTGTCCCCGTGCTTGATATTGTGACGCCGCCGCACCCGATCACATACGGCGACGTTGTAATGGTCCAAGCCGTAGTGGACGAGATGACTGTACCACCGGCGATCGCGATGGCCGCCGGATCTACCACTGCGGTATCCGTCGCGGTGTCGTTACTCTGATTTGCTTCACCACCGCCGGCCACACTGGCCGTGTTCGTGATGGATACAGGCGCATCCGTGGCGACTGTAACGCTAACGGTGATCCCGGGATAGCTCTGGTTGGCCTGTAAAGTGTCGGATCGTGTACATGTAGCGTTTGTACAGGTCCAACCGGTGCCGGACATGGACGTAAGGCTCAAGGAGGACGGCAGCGATTCCGTAACCGTAACCTGACCTGTTGACGCGCTCAATCCGATGTTCTTGACCGCAAGGGAATAGAGGGCAGCCGTTTGTCCTTGAACGAAGTGTCCGGTGTGTGTCTTCGTGATCGTCAGGTCGGGAAGCGCGTTAAACGTGACGGTGTTATCGCTACTCGTCGAAGCGACGTTTGGCTCACCCGAAGTTGCTTTGAAAGCTACTCCAACTGGAACGGTGGCGATGACCGTCCCTGATTGCGTCATACCGGTAACGGCGACGTCGTACGTGGAACCGCTGCCGGATACAACTGCTGTTGTCGCTCCGGCGGTACCCGCTACGATCACATCGCCTGTGGCAAATCCTGTGACCAGCCGACTGAAGACGACCTGGAAGTGAATTGTGGATTCCGAAGTGGGATCCTGTTGGTCGGGGCGTTGCTCAATGGTCACGGTCAGCGGGCGTCGATCCACAAAGTCGATACCATCCGGCCCATTTGCAACGCGAAAGGGCGAGCCGTTCAGTGGCGTCAAAGCTCCGGTGTTCGCGTCGATTCGGTAACCAGACACATCCCCGGACGTGTAATTCGTTACGTACAGAAAGTCACCGGAAGGCTCGACTGCTGCGAAGTACGGATTTGTTCCCGCCGCGAAAGGCGAGCCGCTTACCGGCGTCAACGCACCAGTAGCGGAATTGATGCTGTACGCCGAAATATTGTTGGAAGTCCAGTTCGGGACATACAAGAAATGACCGGAACGGTCGACCACAGCCGCTTCCGGGCCGGTCCCGGCAACGAACGGATTTCCGGGAACAGGAACCAAAGCGCCGGTTACGGCATCCAACTGGAATGCGGAAACATTGTTGGAGTTCTGGTTCGCCAGGTAGGCAAAGCGGCCTGTCGGGTCGAGTGCCAACGTACTTTCCGGAGTGGCGCCGGTTGGAAAGGGAGATCCGAAGATGGAAGACAATGCTCCCGTAATTGCGTTGATCGTATAGGCGGAAATGCTGTCGGAGGCCGTATTCGTGACGTAGGCGAAATGTCCCGAGGGATCGAGAGCTACAGCTTGAGGTCCGTTTCCGGTTGGGAATGGAGATCCTGGAATCGTTGTCAGTGAGCCGCTCGAAGAATTGACACTGAACCCCGAAACTGCGTTCGAACACCAATTGGCGACATACATGAATCGACCGTCGGTCGTAAGCCATACCGCGCCAGAACCGGCAGGAAAGGGAGAGCCGCTGACTGGCGACAACGCCGCGGTTTCGGGATCGATCTGGTAGCCCGAAACTGTTGTTACTGTGCAGCTGCCCGGTGGGAAATTGGTGACATAGGCAAACTTGCCAGACGGCGCTACCGAGACTGCAGCCGAAGCTACACCTGTCGAAAATGGGGAACCAGCGATGGGTGACAGCGCACCGGTTGCAGGATCTATCGTGTAAGCAAATATACCGGCACCCGACTGCGTTCCGACGTACATGACGTTGGGCTTGTCCGATGCATAAAGATCAGCAGCAAGTTGTATTGAGATGACAAAAATGAGAAAGAGGCGCAAACACAGGCCGCGAATACCGCTGACAGAATGTCTCAGAGCCCACACATTGTTCATCGAACACCTGCGTCGATCGATTGCACGCGAATCGTCCCAAGGTCGTCATCCATTTGAATGATCGAGACCGGTTCTAGTCCTACTGCAGCCAATTCAAATCGAGTGCGCGGTACCCTACTACATTGTTGATGTTTCGCCAATCGAAAGCGTGTGACGTCCAGCGATGCAATTTCAAAAAGCAGAAACCAGGGCGAAGGTTGGCAAGAGCAGCCGGAAGCAGATGCTTCGATTAATGATCAATCACACGTTAGGTATCGTCCGATGGCGGTTTTTCTGCATTGGTTCTTGCTGTAAATACCTTCATGACGTATGGTGACGCCGAAACTGAGACAGATTCTTTCGCTGTCCGGTCCAGGAGAATTGCCGTGAAGACTCGAATCGCTTTGATTGCAATCCTGTTCTTACTTAGCGTTCCGGCGTTTGCCGACACTTACACGATCGGCGGCCCAGGAGATGCGTTTATCGGGGATTGCGCGCCTTTTGGGTGCGGGCTGCAGTACCAGCAAATCTACGATAGCAGTCAGTTCGCGGGGGCGTTCTCGATCGGCACGATCACGTTCTTCAACAACAATTTCGTCCCTGGCAGCATCGCTCCTGCGAATTATGTGATTTCCTTGTCGACCACGTCCGTTGGACTCGAAGCTTTGAGCGCCACTTTTGCCGATAATCTCGGCGCAGATAATCAGGTCTTCTTCAGCGGCGCTCTTGGTGGACCGATTGATGCTTCGAACGAATTCACGATCACCGGGACGGCATTCAATTACGATCCGTCAACCGGCAATCTTCTGATGACAGTATCCCGGGACGGCGATGGCTTCGATTTCAGCGCCTTTTTGGATTTCACCACAAACGCAACCGCCGGCACGTTCAGCCGTGCCTACAGTTTCGGCACTTCTGGTATCGCCGATTTTGTCGAATACAACTCGGGGCTAGTTACCCGTTTCGCCTCGCCAGAACAACCAACAAGCACTCCCGAACCGTCAACCGTGAGCCTGCTTACCATGGGCTTGGGTGCATTCATTTTCAACACGCGTCGATACCGGCGAACGAATTAACCCCGCCGCGCACATCGGTATCATCTCGCCTTCAAATGCAATCACCTGCGGATATCAATGTCCGTAATCAAAGGCGTCCGCTGGCTGATGAAAGGCGGGAACGTCGTGGTTGCCAGAAACGGTTTGCCGCGCTTTAATCGAGCAGAGCTATCTGGATTTGAATCCGATTTTCTGACGGATGGCCTCGGGCATTTCAAAGAGGAGTCGCCGGATTTCCGCCAATTCACGTTCGATAGCCGCGAAACGCCGCTCGCTCTGCAGTTTCATCTCATCATGGCGGCGGTTGGATTCGGCCATTTCCCGGACAAATGAGGCCTGGTTCTGAATCAGAAGTGTGATTGCTTGCTGCAAGTTCACGCCGGATTCTGCTGGTCGTCTGGACATCTTCATCTCTCTCCTATTTATCCACGTTCAGACACACAGGCGCAACTTGCAGGATTCTCGCCACGGTGCATCTCTTGCGAAGTCAACAAACCACCCGTTTGAAGTTGCCCGCTTGACGACGTTTCCGCGACAAAAGTGAAGCGCCCCCGCCACCAACACGGGTGTAGCGGCTTCCGGTAATCTATTGCTGGGTATGCTTCCATCCGGGTCAGACGATGAATGGGGGAGCCGAATCAGTGGATGTTGAACCAACCACCCCGTCCCGATCCTTCGTTGCGTCCGCCCTTCCTTGGCGAAGGAGGGGAAGCTATGGATCCAGGGTCAGATTTAGCCGTTGGAAGAGTTTGGTGAGGCTCTTGCGTTCATAACCCAGCGCCTTGGCGGTGGCGTCTTTATCCTTATTATTGGCGAGGTATGTGTTCCAGACGTGATCGCGTTCCTGGCGATACATCATTTCTTCGAGATTCTTGGGTTTGGCTTCGCGCAACTGTTGCGGTAGGTCTTCGGCTTGAATCTCTTCGTTGCGGCACAGGATCACCAGCCGTTCGATCAGGTTCTGGAGTTCGCGGATGTTTCCCGGCCATGGATAGTTCTGCAGGACCGTCATGGCGTCCGGGTGCACGCGGCGGGGGCCGCGGCGGACTTGTTTGCGGAATTTGCGCAGGAAGTGGGTGACGAGAAGGGGGATATCGGTCGGACGTTCGGCCAGGGCCGGAACCTTGATCGGGATGACACTGATGCGATGGAAGAGGTCCTGGCGGAAGGTGCCTTTCGCGACCTCGGCGGCGAGATTGCGATTCGTGGCCACAACGATACGGATATCCACCTTGATCGGTTTCGTGCCGCCCAGGCGTTCGCACTCCCGTTCCTGGATCACGCGCAGCAGTTTCGCTTGCAGACTCATCGGCATTTCGCCGATTTCGTCCAGAAAGAGCGTGCCGCCGGATGCCAGTTCGATCTTTCCAGGCTTCTGAGCGATGGCGCCGCTGAATGCGCCCTTCTCGTATCCGAATAGCTCGCTTTCGATCAGATCTGCAGGCAGCGCAGCGCAGTTGATTGCCACGAAGGGCCCTTTCGCCCGCCGGCTGTTCCTGTGGAGAGCTCGCGCCACCAGTTCCTTTCCGGTACCGGATTCACCTTCGACCAGTACGGTGGCGAGGGTCGGACCGCACTGCGCGATGAGTTCGATCACCGCTGCCGTTGCGGGGCTGTTTCCGATCATCTCGTGTTCGATCTGCAATTGTTCCTTCAGGTCTTCGCTCTCGATTTCGAGTGTCCGGACATACAAAGCGTTTTCGAGCGCCAGGCCGGCAATGGCGGCTATGGACATCAGCAGTTCGATATGCGTCTTATCGAAGCGTCCGGCTGGATCGGCGGTATCGGCATAGATCGCGCCGGCCGGCCCGTTCTGAATATCCACCGGGATGCAGATGAAGGCGCGCACTTTTGCCGTCCTCAGGCTCTCGACCGAATCGATGCCGGCAGCGTGTAGGTCGTTCGTTGCCATGACGGCGCCGTCGTCCATCACCCGATTCACGATCGTCTGGCTGACGCGAATATCCTTGCGGGTGTTCCGGCGATCGCGGCCGCTGCAGTCCAGGAACGTTTCGCCATCCGCGGCCCGAAACAGAATCGCCGCGCGGTCGGCGGGCGTCATTTCGAAGATGGCGGACAGGCAACGATCCTGAATGTCGTTCGCGTTGCGAGTCTTGCGCAGCGAGCGCAGCAGTTTGACGAGCGCTGCGGACTGCACCGTCGTTGGCTCGAACGTAAACGTGTCCGGAGGAGTTAGCGGGCTGTCGTCGAGGAGAATGCGCGAGACGATTTCCGTATTGGGATTAAGCAGAAACGCGATCTCCGTATCGCCCGCGGCGAGGCGATCGCCATCGCCCAGCTTTTCCCGAACCGTGATCCGATTGCCGTTGAGGCGTGTCCCGTTGTGGCTGCGAAGATCCTCGATGAACCAGTCGAGGTCCTCCCGCAGGATGCGGAAATGCCTGCGCGAGAAATTGGGATCCTTAATCACCAGTCCGGACGTCGGATCGCGCCCGGCGATCAACTCGTCGGACCGGATGTTCATCTCCAGGCCGGCGTCGTCACCCGAAAGTACGCGAAGGAATGGCTCCATGGATCGGTCATTAAACTTAAATTCGCGTGCGATCGCCAGTCGAATGTTGCGGACGGGTTGCGGTCGGATGCCGGGGAACTGGCCACGACTGTCGACGCAGCACGCATACGTTTCGATTTATGCCGCAGAGCAGTCGTCGCGGGCGTAAAAGCCCGCGCCTACGACTGTCCTGAGGATTTCGTTGTCGGAACTGATGATTGACTTGCGGCAATCATCGAATGATTGATGCGAAATGCGTTTCGGCGTTCTCCGATCTCCGTTTGCTCGGTTTGTTTGATTCGAACTTCAAATGCGATCTCGAAACCAACCGGCGGCGTTGCCGCGTTTTGCGTTTTGCAATTCGGCAGTCACCGGTGACGTGCGCTGGTTTCCAATTGGCGTGCGGGTGTCCGCGTGTGGGTTGCGCTCGCCGGCGGCGGCTTTTACGGCCGCGGCGGCCGCTCAGCGGCAGGCATCGAGCCGTGCGCGTCATAAAGCGGCGGCAGTGCCGGGGCGGCCGAGCCGTTTGCACCATCTCCCATTCACGCACCTAACTTGTTTGACCGCTCATTTAAGAAGATCGAATGCGTTGCGGCGACGTTCGGCGCCGCCCGGCGACGGCCGTCGCCGTGAAATTCTGCCAAGTTATTGAAAATAAGTACTCCTTGCTTTGGGCGAAGGTCGGCTCCCGCGTGCATAAGTAATCCGCGACGGAACGAACAAACGGCTAAGGACGGCCAAATTCAAAAACCAGACAGATAAGGAGTTCGATATGGAAAAGAAGAAGAGTCAAAAGATGTCCATGATTGCCCAGGTCGTGAGTTTTGCCACGGCCAACCTGCTGCCCATTTTGACGGGCGGACTGGGTCCACAGCTTGTCGATAAGCTTCGCGCACACCTCACCAAGTTGACTGAACTTGCCGGTGCGCACTTCACGCAGGCCGGCGAGGTGAAGATCAATTCGGATACGCGGTCGGCGGCTCGTCAGGACTTGCACGCAAGACTGACGGCCATTCACACCACGGCCCGGGCAATGAGCCTCGACCGGCTGTGGATGCCCCGAAACCGTTCGGATCGGGCGCTGATCGATGCCGGTAATTCCTTTCTCACTCAGGCCGAGCCGATCAGGAACGACCTGATCGCTCACGGTCTGCCGGAGGCCTTCCTCGTCGAATTGCGCAACGCGGTGAGGGGCCTGGAGTCGGCGATCGTTTCTCATCGCGGCAGCAAGGCCGGCCGCAGAGGCTCGATGGTCAACTTTGACGCCACCATGGCTGAAGCGCTTGCGGATTTGAAGCGCTTCGACGCGGTCGTCAATAACCGGATTCAAGACGATCCGGTTCTCAAGGCCGGTTGGCAGATCGCGCGGCACGTGGAAAAGGTTCCGGCGACACGTTCGGCAGGGAAGACGGATCCGCCGTCTCCGCCGTCTCCTCCGCCAGCGGCTCCTCCCGCTATGGCCGCCGCCGCGTAACGAACCAAGGGGCGGGCGTGGTAATCATCAAAAAATGGTGGTTACCACGCGTCACTCTCAAAATAGACGTATTTTTTCGCGATTTTTTCACTCTATAGATATGAGAACCCTTTTTTCGAAAACGCGATGGAGCAGGAGCTACGGTTCCACAAAACACGGGACCTTGGAAAAGGCGGTATGGGCCTTGTCTATCTGGCCTACGATCGGGTTTCTCGTGTCTCCGTCGCTGTCAAGGAACTATCCGACGATTTCGAGCTCAACACGGAGCTTTTAGCCCGCCAGGTCAGTCATCCGAACATCTGCCGAATCAATGATTTATTTTGTGAAAACGGTAAACGACTCCTTTCCATGGAATACGTCGAAGGCGAAACCCTTCGCGCTCGCATCGAACGACAGAAGCGGATTCCCGCCGTCGACCTTATACCTATAGCCCTTCAGGCACTCGATGCTCTTGCAGCGGCCCATGCTGAGGGCGTTGTCCACTGCGACATCAAACCGGCCAACATCATGATCACCACAACGGGCAAGGTGAAGCTGATGGATTTTGGCCTGGCTCGCTCATTGGATGCGGAAAGCACGCACAGCGAAATGGCGCGGGGAACGCCCGCATACATGCCGCCGGAACAACGACGGGGTGATCCGGCGACACCGCAGACCGATCTTTACCTTCTCGGAGCCACCCTGTACCACGCGGTTTCAGGCACCATTCCATATCTGGATCTTCCTGATCCGTTGCCTGCGGATGTGCCGGAGCTTTTGCGTGGATTTATTCTGCGCTGTATTCAGATCAAACCCGAGCACCGGTTTCCGTCTGCGGCGACAGCTCGTGAGGCATTGTTTACCCCACGCCGCGGGCTTAAAGGCCGCGCCTACGAGTTTGCCACCGTCGTGCTGATTGCCGTGCTGGCCGTTATTGGTTCATATCGTTCGCTATCGACTGTGCGGAACTTCGTTGCTCAAACGCTAGCCGCGGATCCGGTTCCTGTCGCGCCTCCGAATGCACCGACCCTTGCGGTTCTGATCGACGGCACGTTTGGCGATCAACTGCAGAACGCGATGGCGCGCCAGGGGCACTTTCGGATCGTCGAGCGATCGCAACTGAACAAGGCCCTGGTGGCGCTTCAAGTAGAGTCGCTGGCGAACGTCGATAGCGCGACAGCACAAAAGGCGGGAGCGATCCTCGGCGCGAAATATTTGATGCTCGGCAGCAGTGTCACGGTCAACGATCGCATGACAGCTCAAATCCGGATCGTACGAACCGAGACCCTCGAACACGTGGGCGGCTCCGTTGTCGACGACCGTGACGCCAGGAAGACCAACGAAATCGCGAAAGAACTCGTGGAGAATCTGCAATGATTCGATATGCGCTGCTGGTGATTTTCTGTCTCGTGTTGACCCTTCAACCCGCTGTTGCGGCCGGGCCGAAGCGGATTGCCGTTCTCGATTTCAGGAATCTCTCGAAGGACAACTCTCTCGACAAAGTCGGTATTGGTGTTGCCGAGCGCGTGGCGGGCGAGCTTCGCGGAAAGCCGTCGCTCAGAGTCATTGAGCGGTCGCAGATGGACGCGGCACAGAAAGAGATTCGCTTCAGCATGTCGGCGGCGGCCGATGCCGCAACCGTACATCAGACGGGCAAGTATCTCAGTGTCGATTGGCTGGTTGTCGGCACCATTCAGATGGTGGCGAAGACGGTGTGGCTGGAAGCGCATGTTTTCGACGTCGAAACGGGAGTTCAGGTGCCCGTTCCCGACCTCGTATCTCATGGCCCCCACGACGATCTGCTCCTCCTGCAGAAGTCATTAGCCGAAAAAGTCTCTGCCGGTCTGGATGCAGCGCTGAAATTGCCGGAGACGCCGCCACTCGATCAGCTGAACACGACGAATCTCGCGGCATACGCCGCGTTTTCCGACGGCCTGTACTTTCTACGCAAGGATCTGGCCCGCCAGGCCCTGGATCAGTTCGACACTGCTCTCAAGCTGGATCCCAATTACATGGATGCGCACTACCAGCGGGGACGTGCGCTCGAACGGCTGGGACGGCACGCGGAAGCGATCCCGGCATTTCTCGCTGCGTTGCCTCGAGCGAGTGAAGCGCACCGTATCGCGTGGGAATGGCTCGCACCGGCCGCGGCGGATGGAGTCCATGGTCTGATTCAAGGTGCGCCCGTGAACAGGTTCGTCTATGCCGAGCGCAAGTCCGGCGAAACCCGGCTGCGGTTTCTCGAACCTGCAATGCACACGACGGTCGAGGCGACCATTCCGGATGAGCACATCCTGATGAGCCTGCTGCAGCTCCCCGGCGCCGCGCCAAGGCTGATGGCCGCAGTGGCAACGGAAACGTTCACGATTCTTCTCGCCGGTGAAGGGAATAGTTCCGGCCAGCTGAACAAGATTCGCCTGCATGCGTTTGGCAAGGACGGCTCGTACTGGTGGTCCATGGATCTCGACGATCTGCATGACTCCTCGCCTGCAATTCGCAGCGCCGGCGATGGCTTCTCGATCTACTGGCCTCAGCTGCAGCGCTTGCAGGTATTCGAGGCGCGTCATCACGATCTGCGCTACCAGCTCGATGGGATCCCGGCGGACGAGCAGCCTCTGTTTCAACACACGCAGGCGTTTGGCGATATCGTCGTTCTTAAATCCGACCGCGGCTTTCGCGCCCTGCGCATCAGCGATAAGTCGCAGCCCTGGCTGGTTGCCGTCGAGTCGCCATTAAAGGACTACGCGATCGCCGGCTCGAAATTATTCAGCGTGGAATCCGCGCGTCTGGTCATGATCGACATGGAGACAGCCAAGCTGCGCATCACGCCGGCAAAGCAACGTTTGACGTCGGCCCGCGTGGACGGCGATAGAGCCTATGTGGGAACGGAAACCGGCGACTGCATCGTCGTGGATGCGCGGACCGGCGCGGTCATTGCCACCGAGCCGGTGACGTCCGGCACACTCAACATCGAGTTTGCGGCAGGGAACACGATTGTTGCGAGTTCAGCTTCCGAAGTGTTCGGCTTGTTCCCCTCCGGTAAAAAGCAGTGGAGTTTCCCTGCGAATTATCCGTTCCGGGCGTTGAATGGTTTCAAAGACATGGTCGCGGTGAATGTGTCCGCGAATGAAGTCGTGGGACTCGATGGCTCGTCCGGCAAGATGGTATGGCGCCACACAAGTACGGGTTCGACTTTCGTCCTGGCGACGACCGGCCGTGACGCGCATGCGGTGGTGGATGACCTTGGCGTTCGTGAATACGTCATCGAAAAAAATCTGTCCGCGACCGACCTCGAAATACTGACGGATCTTGCCTCGGCTTATCTCGCGATCGGTGATGCGGACAATGCCTCTGCCATCCTGGATAAAGCGGCCGGTATTGAACCGAACTTTCCGTCCATTCATCTGGTGCGATCTCGCTTGCTGCATTCAGCGAACGAACTCGCCACGTACGCCAATCTGGTTGGGCGCGGCTCACTTGCGGGCCGTGAAGCTTTGGCCGAACTGAAGAAGACATACAACCTGAGCTGGACAGCAGAGATTGCGGCGGCTCCCGCGGGTCCTCAATTGATGGTCGCCGGCAAGGCTTTGATCGTGCAGCGGTCGAATGGTTTTGTCGGATTGAATGCCGTCGATGGATCGTCCCGGTTCTCTCAACCGGTCGCGCGTCTGCTTGACGCCGTCGCTCCCGTAACGGACGACTTACATGTCTGGTATGTCGGCGGTGCGCCGGGTGATCCGAAAGGGCTGGTGTTGTATTCCCTCGACCTTCGCAGTGGTGAAGCGCGCGAGCTGAAGCGCTGGCAATATGAGTTTGCTGTCGGCGAAACCATCATCGTTCATGCTGGCAATCAGGCGTGTGTGGGTGCGTTCGGTGCCGATGGTCCAGCGCAGCGTCTGTCGGTTGGTGTGCGCTGTATGAACGATACGACGGGTGAGCTTCTGTGGGAAAAGACCCACGAGGCGCCGGCTAACCCGATGGAGTTGTTGCGACCGGTCGGCCTGTTTGTGGCGCTGAAGGACTCGCTCGTGTATTCGTTTCAGCAGCAGGTGTTCGTTGTGGGCGCCGGTGGAACGATAACCGCCAATTATGCGGAGAAGGCACGGATTGGCCGCAATGTGTGGAAGGAACCGCCTGCCGATGGGCTGGTGCGTTACAGCAATACGTTGCGCGAACTAGTCACGATCGATCCGGTTACGAAGGGGTCCATGCCGCAGGGACCGCTCCGATTGGCGACGTCGCAGTTGCTGGTTCGGGATGGAGTGTTGTTCGCGGTTGGTGAGCCGCAGTTATTACGTGTCGATCTGAAGTCCGGCGAGAGATTGGAAGTCCCGGGGGCATTTCTCGACGTGCTCAGTACCGCAACACGGGTGTTCGCCCGACGGAATGACAATGTGGTGTTGGAATTGGATCCCCGCACATTGAAGGTCCTCGCGACGCATGAACTGATGTGGGTTCCTGCAACCTGGGTGGTCACGGATGCGGGCATTTACGGCGTAACCACTGACGGTCTGGTCTTTGCTACTCGCTTTGAAGAATGAGGCTCGCACAAAACGCTCGCAGCGTTAGTGGTGGCTCCGCGCGTCGGACGCGCTCCGCGATTAATTCGTACCACCCCACGCCCAGCGCGCCTTCGGCTTCGCGCTCGGTTCCCCGCCTATCCCAGGCGGGGAACCCCTTGATTAAGAAATGCGGAAGCGTCTTATACTGACTAACAATGAAGCTGATCCTGAATTGGATTCTGAGCGCGCTGAGTTTGATTATCGTGGCTCAGTTTGTGAGTGGGTTTGAGGTTCGAAGTTTTGGGGCGGCTTTATTTGCAGCCCTGGTCATCGGGTTTGTCAACGCGACGATCGGGTTGATATTGAAGATCGTCACGTTCCCCTTGACGATTGCGACCTTCGGTATCTTCTGGTTCATTATCAACGCCGTCATGTTGCGGATTGCCGCCGTGTTTGTGCCTGGCTTCAACATCCGTGGCTTTATTCCCGCATTCCTCGGAGCCATCGTTCTCAGCCTGGTCAATCTCTTCTTCAAAATGCTTTCATCGACTCGTGCGAACTCCTCTCACCGCTGAGAAGGATCGACGGGCGAGGGAGGCTCCCCGCCTGGGATAGGCGGGGAACTGAGCGCGAAGCCGAAGGCGCGCCGGGCGTGGGGTGGTACCAATTAATCGCGAAGCGCGTCTGACGCGCGGAGCCACCACAAACGCCGCGAGCGTTTGAGCGAGCCTCCTTTTGAATTCGCCCCTACTTCAGTTCCGAGAGCCATTTTTCAAGCTTCTCAATGGCGGGTTTGTTTTCCGCGACCGACTTTTCCGCGTTGTAACCAAAGTCGGTTTCGGCTCTGGCCTTGATCAACTCGAGCGCCTGGCTCCGCGCAAATCCGGCTTCGTCATTCTTCAGAATATCGACGAGGGCAGCGTAACCTTCTTTGTCTTGTTGGGCGGCCAGTGCCTTGGCGATGGTCAATTTGAGGAATGGATCGAAGTCCCGCTTCAGTGCGGCCTTTAAAGCCGGCGCGGCTTTGGGATCTTTCTTCTGTTCCATCGCTTCGGCGATGCTTTCGACGACCTGTTCCGACTTCGTTTTCTGCAGCAGGTCCGACAGTGCCGGCACGATGCGGGCATCGTTCATGTCGGCCAGGTGCGAAATGCCGTCCAGCTGCGATGACACTTCGTCGTGCTGCAATTCCTCGAGCAACAGATCCACCGGCGATTTGCCTGCTGCAGCCGCTTCGTGAGCATCGGTTTTGCGGAAGTGTCCAAGTGTGGCGAAGAACCCGACGCCCACAAGAATCATAGCCGCAACGCTGACGAGCGCGCGGCCTTTGGCTTCGGCGTTGACGATTGAATAAATGATGCCGGAGGCGATCAGGAATCCTGCCAGGGTCATGACCACAGCCGGCCCGGTCGGATAATCGGATTGGAACGACCACAAAATACCGGCGACGCTGGCCGACAATGCGAGTGTCCAGCCGAGAACGAGTCTTCCCTTGACGCTATCACTCCACATTTGCGCGATGACGGCGGGAATGACCAGATACGAAAACACCAGCAGAACCCCGGCGATACTAACCGATTGAGTCACCAGCACGCCAAACGACATGTAAAAAAGCATGTCCCACACACGGATATTTATTCCGGATTCCTGCGCCGCTTCCGCATCGGCCGAAATGGCAAAAAATTTCTTACGGAAGATGAAGTGAAACAAAAGAACGATGGAATAAAGGAACGCATCGAAACGGATAGTCGACATCGAAACCAGCAGGACATCGCCAACCAGCATGTGCTTGAGTTCTTCACCACCGGTCGGCGATTTCGAAAGAATCAGAACGGCTGTCGCGGATGCAGCCGCATAGGTGATACCGATGAACGCTTCCTGGGGTACCCGTTCCTTGCGCATGCGCGCGATCGCGAACAGGCCCGCGCCAACGAAGGTGAAGGCCAGCGAGAACAAGGCGACGGCCAGTTTGTCGCTGGCCTCATTGGCGTCGTATCCCAGCGTGGTTGCATACGTCGCTCCCAGCGCCGCGATCTGAGCCAAAGCCAGATCGACGAATATGACCTTTCGCGAGACGACATGGATGCCAAAGTAAACGTGCGTGATGGAGAGGATGAGGCACGCCAGCAGGGGCGCCAGCATCCATCTCCATTCGAGAAGAAAACTCATGAGTTATTTACCCAAAGCTGCGGTTATTTGCTTGATGAGGTGATCCATCAGATCGAAATACGTCTTAATGGAGGGTTCACCGTCAACCTGATTCGGCAGGATCACCACTTTGGTTCCGGTTTCGCGCGCAATATTGTTCGGCAGCGCCGGATCGTAGAAGTTGTCGACGAGGATCAAGGGGATCTTCTCCGCCTTGATCTGGTCGGTGATCTGACGCACATGTTGTGGTCCCGGCGGAATGCCGGGGCGCTCTTCAATCGTGCCCACGAGTTTCAACCCATACGCCCGGGCGAAATAAGCCCAGACTTTATGGAATTCATACGCTTTCTTCCCGGCCAGCGGCGCGGCCGCTTTGATCCAGCCGCCGGCCTTTTCGGACAAGGCCTGACCGGCGATTTTGTTGGTTGCCAGGAAGTTCTGCAGATCGCCGGACTGGACAAGACGCGTCAGTTTCTGAATCCCGACCAGTTTGAGCAGTTCTTCACCGAACATGGCGACATCAATGCGGCGATCGAAGTCTGCTTTTCGCTGATCGTAGTAGGCGGCGCCCGCCGGATCGGCTTTCTTCAAGGCTTCGGCAATATTGTCCGCTTCGACTTTAGCGAGAAGCGGATCGAGCCAGACATGCGGATTACCCTGCGGATGGATGTCGCCCATTTCGCGAGTCAATACCGAAGGGATTTCCAGCGCCGACACCCCGGTGCTTGCCACAACTCGGCCGGGATTGCCGCGGAAGATTTTGGAATTGCCCGACCCGTTGACCACTTCGTCGGCCCACAGTTCGAGAGAGAAGCCGTTTTCGACGAACAAGGTTGCTTCGCGCGTGCGACGCATCAACACCGGCGTCGGCGTGACGAAGTGCGGATCCTGATCGCCTTTCGCCAGGGCGATCGCATCCACACGATTACCGCCGACTTCTTCGGCTAATGCACGAATTGTCGGCAGGGTGCAAACCACCGTTATCTTCTTCGCCGGCGGAGCCTGTTCGGCTGCTACGTGAGTTACGCTGAGAGCGATTGCGCAAACAAGAAAGAGTTTAAGAGATTTCATAAATGATCCTTATTTATTCACCCAGAACGGTTCTGGCGGGTGCGATCCGAAGATCCAGTTCAATTCCAGGAACACGGAGTTCCGCTTGTTCTCACTGACCAGGCTGCTCCAGCGATGCTCGTAATTGATGCGGAAGCGCAGAAATTCGCTGAAATAGTAAGACAGATACGGCGTGATGCTTTTCCGCAGCAGATTCGGATCGCTTAACGTCGTCGTGTAGTCCCAACGGACTCCTGCGTACTTTCGACGGTCAAATTGCCATTGGGTGAACACGCTGTTTCCATAAGGCCGTTTGCCGCTGGCCGCATTCGTATCCGAAAACATGAATTCGCCGCCCAGCAGGTACGATTTCCACTCACCCTGGCGGAAGGGTTTCCAGCGATACATGTAATCAATGGAATGGAGCCGCACGATCGGTGATGTTGCCGATCCGGGATGAATGTAAGTAGACCAGCCTGCCTCCAGGTTGTTCGAACCCTCAACGGTTTTGAACCAGCGCAGATTTCCGAGATATGCCAGCCGGTTGTGATCGTCCGGGGAGGCGGCGATATCGCCGCCGGTGAGAACCTGCAGCTTTGCAGTCAGCGATTCGTTGTCGTCCCAGGGCGTTGGGACGAAGAAATCCGTGGAAAGGCCCTGCGAGACGAAACCTTCTTCGCCGAGAAATTCCTCCGTCGGAAGAGACCTGAAGGTTGTCGGCAGATCGTGCGTGTGCAGCGTGTTGAATTTTCCGAATGACGGCCGGAACCGGCCGACCTGGAATTTCAAACCGAGAGGGGTTTCGACGAAGGGGAGTTTCTTGATATTGACGTAGCCTTCCTCGACGTCGACATTGAACTCACCCGGTTTTTCGGACTCCAGTGAGGTGATGAGAACCGCATCGGCGTAGGGATCGACCGGAACCCGCATGTCGATTTCGGCCTCGCGGAGGTTCATCCGGTTGTCGATGCGATCGCCGTTCTCGTTGAAAACCTTCTGATTGTCGGCACGGGCCACGAAATTACCGGCGACCGAGATTGCCGGATTCAGAGCCCCGAACGATGTCTGAGAAGCAGGAACTGCCGCTGCCGGTGCGGCGGCAGTTTCCGCCTCAGGCATCTGGAGCATCTTTGTCTGAATCTCTTCGAGCTGATCTTCCAGAGCCTTGATGCGTTTCTCGTAATCGGCCTTAAGCGTCTCCAATTGTTGACGTAGCGCCGCAACGTCCGGATTTTGCGGAGCCTGGGCGAATAATGTTGTTTGAAATAGAGCCAAAACCAAAAAAACGATTGCAACGCTGAATCGCATTCGACACTCCTTCCGCCGGCATAAAGCCGGCGCCTACGAGTCATAAAGCCTGGAATGTAGGAGCCTGTGGGCTAGATAACTGGTGGAGCGCGAAGCGACGGCCGCGGCGAATCGATCAGTGGGAGCGATGTAACAGGGAGGGTGACGGTCGCGGCGCCCAACTCGACGAGAGAAGGTTCACCGGTAATATGTACGGCCTGGACCGACACGGGCGCGTGCAGGCACGCGACGCACGGCCCCGACTGTGTACAAGCGTGATTGTCGCCGATACACAGCAACAGTCCGACGAAGAATAGAACGCCGATGAACAGCGTTTTTCGTAAAGCCGAACCAGCCACAGGCTCACTATACTGGTTTCCGCTTGAAGTTCCAATTCGATAAGGGGTAACCTACGCGCTTCAATTCAATGGGAGGAATGGACACAGATGAGTTTGACTGTTAAGACTCGCAAACTCGATAACGCGGTAGCAGTAGACATGGCAGGACGGCTCACTATCGGAGAGCCCGTTCTTTTACTGCGCGAGACAATCCGCGTTCTGATTAATGACGGCGCTCGCAACTTCATCCTGAACCTTGCGGACGTATCCTATATCGACAGCTCGGGGCTTGGAGAACTCGTGTCCTTGTTCACGACAGTGCGCAATAAGCAAGGTGACGTGAAGCTGCTGAACCTGACGGCGAAGGCGAAGGACCTGCTGCAGATGACGAAGTTGCTGACGGTATTCGATACCTACGACGACGAAGCCAAGGCTGTCGCAGCGCTGAAAAAGTAACGTAAAAAAGAGCGGAAGTGCGTGGGAGTCGAACCCACCGAACGCCGGTTCCCCGACGTCCCACAGGCTTTGAAGGCCAGGAGAATCACCGGATCCTACTCACTTCCGTGCCGAATTATAGGCGATCAATAGGAAATAACGTGGCTAACAAATACGAAATCCTCAAGAATCGGCGAGTGAACCGCGCCAAAAAGAAATCACGACTGAAACGTCGTGCTCAGGAACACTTCCAGGCGAGGAAAGCCGCTTCGGCAAAGTAAAAAAGGGAGACATTTTGGGGACGCACACCGAAATTATCGAGTGGCTCAAATAATTTCGGTGTGCGTCCCCAAAATGTCTCCCTTTTATCTTGCTGCGGCTTACTGCCTTTTTGCCGTAACCCTTCAACAACTGTCGCCGGAACAGCGGGCCGTTAACTACCTTTCAAAGGAAGTGCCCGCCTGGTCCCGCGACAATCATTGCTTTTCCTGTCACAACAATGGCGACGCGGCTCGGGCGCTTTATGTCGCTTCGCGCATGAAGCTGGATGTGCCGCCATCTGCTTTGAAAGACACCACGGAGTGGATCACCAGACCGAAAGCCTGGGATGACATCCAGGGTGCCGGATTCAGCGATAAACGTCTGGCTCGAATTCAGTTTGCCAGCGCCCTGGTTGAGGCAACCGATGCCGGCTTCGTTGTCGATCGCGCTCCATTGGCGGACGTCGCCGAGCCTCTGGTCGCTTCGCAGGAGGCGAACGGTGGTTGGACCGTGGATGCGAACGCGATCGTCGGCTTGCCCGCAACCTACGGCCCTTTTCTCGCTACCGCACAGGCGCGCAGCGTTTTGCAGCGGGCTCCGGATCAGGCGAAGTATGCCGGGTCGATTACGGCCGCGGCGGATTACCTGATTCAGGCCAAGCCGACGTCCGTGATCAACGCCGGTGGAATCGTGCTGGGTTTGGTCGATAACCGAACCACTGCCGGCTATCAGTCCATGAAAGCGGCTTTGGAGTTCATCCTCAAAGCTCAGGCAAAGGACGGCGGCTGGGGGCCGTTTCCGAATACCCCTACGGAAGTTTTCGACAGCTCCGTGGCCGTCCTCGCGATGGTCAGCGTTCGCGGTCAGTTTGATATCTCGTCCCAGTTAGCTCGTGGTCGCGCCTATTTGCTGGCGAACCAGCTCCTGGACGGCGATTGGCCGGCGACCACCCGGCCCTCCGGCGGGCAAAGTTACGCCGAACATATTTCAACGGCCGGATGGGCAACTCTAGCGTTGCTGCGGACGATGCCGTAACCCAACGGGAACTTTAAGGAGAAAACCATGAATCAAGTGTTGAGTCGCGTGAACAAGTTCGTTCTGTGCTGGGTTGTTTTCCTTTGCCTGACACAACTCGTGACGCCGGCCACGGCCCAAACCTATATTTCAGCTGAGCCGATTCCCAGCGGGGATATCGTCGGATCGGCGAACCTGGATAAGATTCTCGGCCTTGGTTATTCAAAGCTGGAACGCTGGAGCGATCTGCTTTTGAATCAATGCCGGATTACCGACGATGTCATTCACTCCCTGTCTGTGAATGGCGCCATTCACACCATCAACTCCAACAATACCGATGCCGCGGTAGCCGCCGGAGGATTCGAAGGTGTAACGGATCCGACGTATGTTCTAAAGGTCAATGATTCGGGATCTCAAGGCGCCAGCGCGACTGATATTGGCATTCTGGATAATGCGCTTGGCTATGTGCTGAATCAGGGCGGGACAGTTCATTTCAGTCCGTCCAATTTCAAGGCCTACGATTTCCCACTCGATTACGCGGTGGTTTCCTTCAACGGCAATCTGAGCGGGACGGGAGCGAAGGGATTCTTTGAGTATCTCGGCACCATTGATCCGGCTTTGTTCAGCGGCATGTTTGCCGGTTTTACGCAGATCGATAATTCGATGCTGTTTTTGCAGCCCGCAACCAGCAAGAACGAGTTTATTTCGGGGTTGTCGACTGCTGCCGGCAATGTCGGCGCGCAGTATTCGCCCACGAATAAGAATGGCGTGCCCACGACAGCGCGCGCGGGCGTGTCGTTTCCGGGAAATGACTGGGTCACCTATCCGAACGGTGATCAATACCTGGTGAACATCACCAACGCAACGCCGGCGCTGTTGAACGAATTGGCGGCGTTGCGGCAAAAACATTTGCGTGCAGTGTCGGATCTGTTGAACGCCATCAACAAAGGCACAGTCCAGACGTTCCTCAACCAATTTAAATGCCCAAGGTAGATGGCTGAGTGCCAGAAGTTTCAAGTGTCCAAGGTGGAGGGCGAGAGGCCCGAAATCCTGTAGCCCAGCGCGTGAGCGCTGGGTTGCGGGCAAAGTAACATCGCGGAACACGTATTCCCAGCGCTCACGCGCTGGGCTACACTTTGTCGGGCCTACGGCCCTTTCACAACCTGTCGAATCGCCTACGAGACGTGAACAGAAAAATCCCGTCGTTCGCTATGCGCAGTCAATGGAAAATGGTTGCGTATGAATTATGAGGCGGCCTTCGAGGCGCTGAACAACGGGGACTTTGTGAAGGCCGCCGACCTCCTTGAAAAACTGGCCGAGTCGACGGGGTTTGATTCGGACCTGGTGAATCATTCGCTGACGCTGGCGCTTTACCGATCCAACAATTACGCCCGGTTGGCGGACGTCTCATTCAAGGTTGGGATGATGTTGATTTCGACAGATCCGGCATCCGCACTCGATTACTTTCAGCGTGCCGTTCGTGCAGGCCTCGAATCGTCGCGCGTCCGGCAGATCGGAGAGATCCATGAAGAATGGGCGGCTGAGCGCCGCGCTGCAAAGTTACCGTCTGTGGTTTCTCGGGTAGGCCATGTGGTGACCTCAATGGCAGCGGCTGACTCCATGTCCACATATATAAGGATGCTGGCCCGGGAACTGTCCACGCTTGGCGTCGAGTCGACCGTTTTCACCACCGAGGCGACGTCGGCCTGGTTTGTTCATCCGAGCGGGACGGCAGGCACCGGCGAATCGGAATCCGAGGTGTTGATTGCATCGACAGAAGGCGATTTCAAGGAGCGGGCGCGGCGGATAGCGGCAACTGTTCACGCGCTCGATCTGCCGGTGGTGTTTTTTCATGGCGATTTATCGGATCAGATCGCAGCCTGCGTCGCCGGGATCGACACAGGCGCTGTTCACGTGAACGTTGCCCATGAGCGTGTGATGGACGCGGACCTGTTTTCGGGATTCGTTCATCTTTTACAGCCGTCACTCGAAGCGTCCCGCTTCAAGAGTCATCCTGCCGTTTGCATTCCTGCAGCGCCGGATCGCGTTGCCGATCCGACAAGTTCACGGAGTGCGATGGGCATCGACGCAGATTCGACGGTTTCGCTAAGCTTCGCCGGACCCACGCGAGACCAGATGGGTTTTGTGAAAGTTCTCGTTGAACTCCTGAAACGGTTTCCTAAACATTTCCACCTGTTCGCCGGCGGCAGTGATGTGCGAGCCTTCCGAGGTCTGCTACATTCGGAAGGCGTATTGACACGCGTTCGGTTCCTGGGCCAGACGTCGGATCCGGCTGCCGTGATCGGAAATGCCGATATGGGGTTTGCCGCATTTCCGAATGCGGACTCGGCGGGGATACTGGACATGATGGCCTCGGGCAAACCGGTGCTTTTAATGAGGGAACCGGGTACAGTTGAACTTCTCGGGAATTCGGAACTGACGCCCGCGTCCACGGGTGCGTATATTCAGATCGCCGATAGTCTGATTCGCAATGCCGGCAAGCGCGATCAATTGGGGGAGCTTCTGCGAAATCGGTTTCTGCAGGAATTCAGTCCGAAGCGCATGGCCGAACGTTACGTCGCATTCCTGGATCAATTGAGGTAGGAGGGATATGCCAGCTCGCAAAACGACACCGAAACCATCCACTCAACTTACAGCCAGCCGTCCGGACATGCCGGGTTATGGCATTGTTGCCGCCGATGACGGCGAAGGATTGCTGCCCTGGTCCTGGGCTTTGAAGCGGCTCACGAGTACGAAGAATTTCTATTTGTGTACGGTGAGACCGGATGGCCGGCCGCATGTGATGCCGGTCTGGGGAGTCTGGGTGAACGACAGGTTTTATTTCAGTACCGGCAAGAAGTCCGTGAAAGCGAGGAATCTGGCGGGCAATCCGCAGTGTGTGTTGTGTGCCGGAGATGCGGAGGAAGCCGTCATTGTCGAGGGCGCGGTTTCGAAGACGAGACAGAAGGATTCGTTGAAGGAGTTCAATGCAGCGTATTTGAAGAAGTACAAGATGGACGTATCGGGAATGAACGAACCCATCTTTGTGCTGAAGCCGCGCGTGGTGTTTGGCCAGATTGAGAAAACGTTCACGAAGTCGGCAACGCGGTGGCGGTGGGTATGAATGAAGTCGCATATCTGTTCAAAAGAGAATGTTTCGGGGAGGGGCTCCCCTCCTGGGGATAGGAGGGGGACTGAGCGCGAAGCCGAAGGCGCGCAGGGCGTGGGGTGGTACTAAAAAATGCGAAGCCACCATATAGATTTTCGCGAAGCGAACAATATTGAAATAAGGTGGCTCGCAGAAAACACTCGCAGCTTTATTGGAGGCTCCGCGCGTCGGACGCGCTGCGCATTTATTCAGTACCACCCCACGCCCCGCGCGCTTCGCTTCGCGCTCGGTCCCCCTCCTATCCCAGGAGGGGAGCCCCTCCTTCTTACGATTCCTTTTGGAAAGCGTTATCCAGTGCTTTCAATCAATAGATTGAACTGACGATCGCGAGCATAGCGAGCGCTCCTTGTTAATTCTTCCCGGCCTTCAAATGATTCACATACCAACCGGTCATTTTTTCAATTAACGCAACCGTCGTTCGAGGACACTCGATGCCTGTTCCGGCCAGCGCGTTTACCGTGTTCGAGCAATCAAACGTGGGTTCGCCCTGGATGTACTGGTAGTAGAAGGACATTTGTTTCTGGAACAGCATTTCGAGTTTCGTCATGGGTTCCTTTTCAAAGCTCGACGCCTCGACGATCTCAATGCCTTCGACGTGCATCACCCGGCATATGGTGGGGAGCCACAGCATGTTCGCTGTGGGAGTCGGATTTGTGAGGTTGTACGTCTGTCCGATACTCGAATCCGAAGCGGCAATATGAACCATTCCATCGACCACGAAATCGATCGGAACAAAGTTCAGCGTGCCTTCTTTCGATCCCTTCACCCTCAACGGTAATCGCACTACGGCATCTTCCGGCTGACCACGCCGCATCCGGCTCAGCGCGGTGAACAATCCGCGCATGAAGGCATACACGCCGTGGAAATGCGTCGTCCGTCCGCTTTTCGAATCGCCCACGACAATACTTGGCCGATAAACCGACGCACGAATCGCACCGCTGCGATGCGCCTCGGCGACCATCAATTCCGAGCGGCACTTCGATTCCTCATACGGATTTTTAAACGTCTGGCCGACGTGGATATCGGTTTCTTTCGCGAGATCCGGCCGATTCCCCGCAACGTAAGCCGTACTGACATGTTGAAGCCGCCGTCCCCTGGTCTGTCCAACGAAGCGCAGCAACTGTTCTGTCCCTCCGACGTTCATGCGGAAGATCTCTTCCCGATCCTCTTCCGCAAACGACAGCGACGCGGCGCAATGCCAGACTTCATCGGAGATCGCCGCGAGATCGCGAGCAACGGAGTCGGTCATTCCAAGCGCCGGCTGTGAAATATCTCCTTCTACCACTTCGAGTCGCTCGATCAGCGGCCGCGCGGTTTCTTCCGATCCGGCGACATCGCGAATGGTATCGACGACGCGATCTCGCGCCGAGCCGGCTTTCGAGCTGCGGGCGAGGGCGTGCACATGGTGACCCTGTTCGAGAAGTTTGCAGGTGAGATGGCTTCCCAGGAAGCCGGTCGCTCCGGTCACGAAAATCTGCTTACGCTCGGGCATGTGCAGGATGAATCCTCTCGACGAGTTCTTCGCCGTGGCTGGGTTGATAGAAGTTGGATAGCGCGGCGCGTTTGCGCCTCCATTGAATAGGTCCTTCGCGAATGATCCGGTCGAGGTCCTCGAAACTTGCGGCGGAGTAGCCGAACCCGTAGCGTGTGGCCGCTTCGAACATGCCGGATTCCTGCGGCATCAGCGCGAGGATACCCAACAACACCGGTGGAACATTGCAGGCCATTGCTTCATAGCTGGACATGGCGCCGGGCTTTGTCAGCACCAGATCGGCAGCCGCAATGAACCGATGAATCTCATCGACGAATCCGAATACTCTCGTTCGCGGATCCTTCTCCGCCTCAATCTGGCGGCGCACGCCCGGATTCCGCCCGCAGATCACGACAATATTAGATGCAACGTTCGCCCGCTGGATGCTCTGATAGATCCGAAACAGCGGGCCGCCGCCGCGAGCGCCACCATTTAGAAGAATGATGCTCCCGTTATCCAGACCAAGCTGGTCGCGGAATTTCCGGATGTCGGCGGGTGATGCCGGTACGAACTGCGGACGCACGGGCATCGGAACTCTCTCGATGCGACTCTTCGGAACGTTCATACCAATCAGGGCGTTTTCGGCTTCTTCTCGCGCCACGAAATAGCGGTCGACATATGGCGACGCCCAGCCTTTCCAGAAGGGCGGAAATGGATCCGTCAGGAACGTGAGGCAGGGAATGCCAAGCTTCTCGTCTTTGACGAATCGTTGGATGAAGTGATTGAGCATCGGGTGGACCGATAGAATGGTGTCCGGCTTTGCCGAATCGATGAATCGTCCGATGAAACGCTTCTGGCTGGAATAAAATCCTTCCCGTTCGTTCGGTCGCAGGTGATTTACCAGCCACAGGTAGCGCGTCATCCATTGTGGTTTTCGTGTGAGCAGCGTGTTGTAGAAGTTGCCGAGCATTCGATTGACGCGTCCCGATTCTTCGAGCGGTTTGCGAATGCTTGCCTCCAAGCCGGCAGCATCGGCCGCAGCGCGGATTGCGGCCGCAGCGCTGTTATGGCCTTCACCGGTATTGGAGGACAGTATCAACAACTTTGTCATAGGTCTGGTAGTGGCGATCCCGAGCCAGGAACAGACAGTTATAACATCAATTGTAGGATCGTGGACTTCAAGGTGCTGGGAGTAAGGGATGACCAAAGTGGCCGTCGTTGACGACAACGCCGATAACCGTCTGATCATCCGCACGATTCTCGAGGATCAATACGAAATCGAGGAGTTTGCCAGTGGTCCTGAGGCGATCAATGCCTTTACCCAGAACCGCCCCGACGTGGTAATCCTCGATATCTCTCTGCCGGAAATGGACGGAACCGAGATTCTGCGCCGAATCCGGGAGATCGCCAAGCTGCGAGATCTACCGGTAATAGCTCTGACCGCCCACGCCATGGTCGGCGACCGCGAAAAGTATCTGGCTGCAGGCTTCAACGATTATGTTCCGAAGCCGATTCTCGACATGAATGTTCTGTTCGGTGCCATCCAGCGCTGGCTTCCCAAAGACAATTAACGACTGGATGTGGACGCCTACAGTGGTGGCCGTCGTCCACTATTGACCGGCTGTCTGCCAATATTCGGCTGAAACCCTTGACTGGCGTGGGATCGGACGGAACGACGGGGCTTGCCGTAAGCCCTGCAAGGTTAGTCGGTTAGTTTATACATTCCTACAAACGGCGTCGGACTTCTCTTAATGGCATTCCCATTGCACTCGACAATGAAACGCACGGGACGTGTGGCCCGGCATGGAGGTAGTCCCCCGAAAATGTCTAAAAGATCAATTCTTGTAGTCGATGACGATCGCAGCGTTCGCAGTTACCTGTCGGATTTACTGACATCGTGTGGATACATCGTTGAATGTCTGGAGTCCGGAGATCAGGCGCTCGCCCGCTTTGCGACGGGGAATGTTCCATCTCTCCTGATTCTGGATGTGGTGATGCCCGGGATCAGTGGAATCGAAGTTCTCGAAAACCTGAAGAAGCTTAATTCTTCACTCCCCGTAATCGTCCTGTCCGGCGTCGGTCAGACGAAAACAGTCGTCGATGCGATGAAGATGGGAGCGGCGGATTTCCTGGTGAAACCTTTTGAAGAGCAGGAACTCGAACTCGCAATCGAGAATGTTTTCGAAAAACACAAACTGAAAGAGGAAGTGAAGTCGCTGCGCAAGCAACTCGACCAGTATGCCGAGTCCGGCGACTTCTTATCGACGAACCCGCGAATGTCCCGCATTCGCGACATTGCCCGGCACGTCGCGGACACGGACGTTCCGGTTCTGATTCTCGGCGAGTCCGGCGTCGGCAAGGAAGTGCTGGCGCGATTCATTCATACTCATTCGCAGCGGTCGGAACGGCCTTTCGTGAAAGTGAATTGCGCCGCACTGCCGCACGATCTTCTTGAATCGGAACTCTTCGGCTATGAGCGCGGAGCTTTCACCGGCGCCATGAATGAAAAACCCGGCAAGTTCGAACTGGCGCATACCGGAACTCTGCTTCTGGACGAGATCGGCGAGATGAGTCCGCATCTGCAGGCGAAACTGCTGCACGTTCTGCAGGATCAGGAATACACACGGCTCGGCGGCAAGCGCACGATCCGCGTGGATGCGAGAGTTCTGGCATCCACGAACATTATCCTGGAAGAGGCCGTAGCGAACGGAAAGTTCCGCGAGGATCTTTACTTCCGTTTGAACGTCATTCGTGTGGATCTGCCGCCGCTGCGCGAGCGTCGTGAGGACATACCGATTCTCTGCAATTACTTCATGTCGAAGTATCGCGAGCGTTACAAGAGCACGGTCGATGAGATTTCCCCGCAGTTGCTCGACGCCTTCGTCCGCTTCGACTGGCCCGGCAACATTCGTCAGCTTGAAAACGCCGTAAAGCGATATCTCATCCTTCCGGATATCGAGATGACGATGGCCGAGTTGAAAGACTCGAGCCTTCCCACCACCGGTGGTGCGGCCGAGCACATCGTTGTTCCGATGCGACCGAAAGAAGACAAGATGTCGTTAAAGGATGTGGGATCGCGCGCGGCAGAGCAGGCGGAGCGGGAACTGGTGCTGCGGGTTCTGGAGGAAACCTCCTGGAATCGCAAGCAGGCCGCCCGTCGATTGAATATCTGTTATAAGGCGCTGCTGAATAAATTGAAGCGCTGGCAAATGGACAGCAGACCCTCGATTCCTGCCGCTTTCCAGAAAGCGGATAGTAGCCGTGGCGTCCAGTCCATGATTTAGTCAGCCGCGGAGCGGCGATAATCCTGTAGCCCCGGGCGTGAGCCCGGGGTTTCGCGTTTTCAGAGGATTTGAGCGCCGGAGGCGCGATATCTCCTGGCTTCTGTCGCCCCGCCGGGGCTCACCACATCTACTCGTTACCTAAACCCCGGGCTCACGCCCGGGGCTACAAGATGTCGCCGCTCCGCGGTTCAATGTATCCCCATTCCGAAGTAGAACGGGCGTTCACACCAAAACACTTGCCGCTCATCGGTTAATCCCCTCGTATTAGCGCATTTAGCGACAGCAGCAGACCGGCACGAAGTTTGCATTGTGTCTTACGTTCGCGGAGCACTCAACCAAGGGACCTTAGGAGTAATGATGAGATTCAAAGCACTGTTGGCAATGATTTCGATCTCGTTCTGTCTTCACACTGCCGCTGCTCAGCAGCAGACGAAGGAACGTGGGGCTTTCGGAGACAGCGAGTACAAGCTGGGTCCGGAGGACGTGATTGAGGTGTTCGTGTATCAGGAGAAGGACGCTTCGACAACCGTGGTTGTCCGTCCCGACGGCAAGGTGTCGCTTCCGCTCATCGGCGAACTGCCCGCCAGCGGCAAGACAGCGGCACAGCTGGAAAAAGAAGTGACGCAGAAGCTGACGAAGTTTTATGCGGAGCCTGCCGTGAACGTGATCGTGAAGGAAGTGCGCAGCCCGAAGGTGTCCGTCCTCGGCGAAGTCAAGAATCCCAACGTTTATCCGATCCGCGACAGGGCCACGATCCTGGATGTGATCGCGCAGGCCGGCGGATTCACCGAGTACGCGAACCCCAAGAAGGTGATCGTGGTGCGTGAACAGCAGCGCATCACTCTCAACGTGGATGACCTGATCAAGAAGTCAAAGGGCAACACCTTCTACGTTCTGCCCTACGACAAAGTCTTCGTTCAATAACAAATAATCATGAAGAAAACAGTAGTTCTCTTATCCATTCTGGCCTTCGCGCTTCCGCTGCACGCCCAGCATGCGCAGAGCGGCTACGGCAACTTCACCTGGGCCAGCCCCGCTGAAATCAGCGTAGGCTCGGATTCCAACTTTCTGGTCGATCGTGTGACGCCGGATCAGAAGCTCCTCGTGAATTCGCTCCCGGCCAGCGTTTTGCTGGCGGCTCCCGATCTTCGGCCGTCTCGCCTGAGCGACCGCGTCTATCTGATAAAGGCGCCAACACTCGCATATCTGGCGGACACGCGGCGGAATCATCTGTCGTTCTCGTACCAGCCGGAATTCGAAATATTCCAAACGAACCACGATCAGAACTCCTGGAACAGCGATCTGATCATGGATTACAACCATTGGTTTTCACGGCGTTGGCAGTTCGCGATAGGCGACAGCTACCGGTCATCGAACGATCCGAGCCGGACGTTGCAGAACCCGCTGCTGCTTCTGCCCCGCAGCCGTTTTCAGGAAAACGGTCTGCGCACGGGAATCACGTTCGACCAGTCGGCGCGAACCGGATATACGCTGCGATACGACCATGTGTCCGCGACTTTCGGCGACTACGATCCGTTGCAGAGAGCGATTCTGGACACCATCTCGCAGCAGGGTTCGTTCATTGTCTCGCACATGTTGCGGCGTAATCATCGCCTGCGTGTCACCTATTCCGTGTTCAGTGTGAAGCCGTGGAATCACCAGAAGAAAGAGGACGAACGGGTGGACACGACCTTCGCGGACTTCCGGAAGCCAGCGCAGAGCCTGGCCGGGGATTACCGGTTCACGCTCAATCCGAAAACGGTGATCGAGTTTTCGGGCGGCGGAATCCGCACCACCACCGGAATGAACTATTCGCTCGGTGTTTCGAGTGAGCGCCGGGTTGGGCAGGTCTGGTTTGGAGCTGCCTATTCCCGCGGCTTGTCTCTGCAATCCGCACCTCAGGCCAATTTCGCCAATGGGTTGAGTTCGAGCTCGTATTATGAGGTCCTCAACTTTCATCTGCGCGGCGAACCGATTCGCAAGGTCGGTGTGCAATTCGGAATCAGCGGTTCTCGAACGGTCGACGGCCTCGTTTTGAACACCAACAAATCCATGATGGAAAGGGCTCGGATCGACTATCGCCTCAGCGATCGAATGGTGGCCTTCATTACCCAGGAATCTTATTACCAGAACCGGAACGACTACGTCGGCACGGCCCTGGATCGGAGCCGGCTGTTTGTCGGGTTCGACTACTCCCTGTCCCGCGAAAGCGATCGCCGAATCAGCAGGGTGAATCGTGATGCGGAAAACGTTGCCATTACAGATCAGGGACGGAAGCGGGTAAAGCCGCAGCAGTAGTAGTGGAGGTATAGATGTCTACGAAGGGAAACACGCTTTCCGTTTTTTCTTTGCTCGATGCGTTTCGTCGCAGAAAGTTCCTGATCATTCTTCCGGCCATCCTTTTCGCGACCGGTTTCGGTGTGTATGCCTATAAGCAGCCTAACGTCTACAGGGCGCAGGCGCTGGTGGCCGCAGAGACCCTGACGGCACCCGAGTATTTGAGGGATGTGTCGCCTGAACCTTTGAATATCCAGGAACACCTCTGGAGTGTGCGTGAGATCCTGCTCAGCCCCGAAGTGCTGGCGCAGGTAGGGGCGGACAAATCGAGCGTCACGGTCAAAGTTGAAAGTGAACACACGTTTCATATTGGTTACGAGAGCAACGATCCGAAACAGGTGGCGGATATCACCAACAAGCTCGCCACAACCTTTGTCCAGCGTGCGTCGGCAAAGCACCAGGAGAAGGTCGCCGACACGAGCAACGTGATCGTCCAGCAGATCGATAACCTGAAATCCAAGCTGTCCGAACAGGACAAGGAAGTCAAAGCGTACAAGCAGCGAGCGGTTGAAGAACTGCCGCAGAACCTGGATTCCAATATCAAGGTGGCGGAGCAGCTGAAGCAGGAGTACGACGGCATCACTTCAAAGATCGCGGACGAAGAGTCTCGGCGCACAACGGCACAGCAGCAGATCGCGGAGCTGGAGCGGCAGGGAGTTTTAAACCAGCCGACGATCGTCGAAAAGACCCCGGCGCAGATCAAACTGGACGAACTGAAGATCCAGGAAAAGGAATTGACAACGCGCCTGATGCCGGATCATCCGGAAGTCAAGCGTTTGCACCAGCAGATGCGCGAACTCGAGGCGACTATTGCCAATTCCACCGTCAAGCCCCGAACCGAGCCGAGCACGTCGTACGCGAAGTATATGGATCTGAAGTCGCAGCTCGACGGTATCCGGCAGCGTGTCGACGATTACAAACGGCAGCAGTCGAATCTGATGTCGCAGATGGCGACCTATCAGAAGCGGATTGATGCGGCTCCCCAGCACGAACGATATCTGGCAGAGATCGATCGCGAATATCACGTTCGCGAGTCGCAGCTACACGATCTGCTCGACAAGAAGTTGAATACGGACATTTCGGGAAACCTGCAGAAGTCCGAGACCGGAATCGCATTCACCGTTGCCGAGCCGGCGTCCGAGCCATCGGCTCCGTCGAGCCCGCAGCGGACCCGGATGATTCTGATGGGACTTTGCGCGGGTCTGGGATTGGGACTCGTCGCAGCATTCCTGCTCGAGCAGAACGACACGACTTTCGCCAACGTCGACGACTTTCAGGGTTTCACCACGGTTCCCGTGATTGCCGCGATACCGACGGTGGGAACCGCGAAATCCAAGCCGAATGAACAGATTGTTTCGGTGAGCGATCCGGATTCTGTGGCGGCCGAGCAGTACCGGGTGCTTGGGATGAAGCTGCAGCAGCAGTGCGCAGCGCATGGAACAAGCGTCCTGATGCTGACCAGCGCCGCGGGAGGTGAAGGCAAGTCTCTGACCGCCGTGAATCTCGCACACGCCCTGGCGTCGATGTCCAGCGGCCCGGTTCTGCTGATCGACGGAGATATGCGAAAGCCGAAGACTCACGAGTACCTCGGTCTCAAAATGTTTGAGGGCCGCGGACTCTACAACCTGCTGCAGTCCGGAGACACGGACTACTCGCGGCACATGGTGAAAATCAAGAATCTCAGTGTCATCCCTGGCAGCCCGCCGGCGGGAAATCCGGTGGCGGTTCTTTCATCGACCAAAGCGAGAGCGTTGTTCGAGAAGTTTCGCCAGGACTTCGACTACATCGTAGTCGACGCGCCACCCACACTGCCTGTTGCCGACGGTCACCTGCTGGCCGGCCTTTCGGACAAGGTGTTGTTCGTGGTGCGGGCCCGCAAAACGCCGCGGGAATTATTTCAGCACGCCGTGGAGAGTTTCGATTCGACGAACTTGATGGGAGTGGTCCTGAACGATGTCGATTATCAGCGTAGCCGGTATGCGTATGCGTACGAGTATTACAAGAAGTCAGCCTAACACGTTGGTCCTTGGATCCGCGGCGCTCGCGTCCAAGTTCTACCAGGAGATGCTCCGGCAGCAGGGGCCGGACCATGTTCGCCTGGTCAAGGGAACGGATTTGCGGGACGTAGGGGTCCGGGACAACGTCGCCAGGATCGTAATCGCGGATTCCGAAATCGAAGACAGCGTGGACGTCACGGACGCGCTTCTCGATTACAAGTTCCGTGGCGTCAAGATCGAACGCGTCGTCGACTCTTATGAGAAGACGAGCCGTAAGATCTGGCTGGAAGGCCTTTCGCCAAAGTGGCTGATCCTTGCCGACGGTTTTCAGCGGTCCGTTGCTTATCTGAGAGTCAAACGCGTGTTTGATCTGCTTCTATCCGCCATTCTTCTGATTCTTATGGCTCCCATAATGGCCCTTGTTGCGCTTGCGATACGTGTTGAGTCCCCGGGGCCGATTATTTTCAGTCAGGAGCGCGTTGGCTTGAACGGAAAGCGATTCACGTTGCATAAGTTTCGCTCGATGCGAACGGACGCCGAGAAAAACGGTCCGGCATGGGCCAAGGAGCAGGACGACAGATGTACCCGCGTTGGCGCTTTCATCCGCCGCTGTCGTCTGGATGAACTGCCGCAGCTTGTGAATGTCCTTCGCGGCGAAATGAGTTTTGTCGGGCCGCGACCGGAACGTCCTTACTTCGTCGACATGTTGAAGCAAAACATCCGGTACTACGACTTCCGGCATTACGTCACGCCCGGTATCACCGGCTGGGCGCAGGTGAATTATCCGTACGGAGCATCCGTCGAGGATGCGTATCAGAAACTGCAATACGACCTCTATTACGCCAAGAACGTCTCGATCGGACTCGACGTCCTGGTACTTCTGAAAACGATCAGAGTGGTTTTGCTGGGACAAGGCCGATGAAGATTGTCGGAATCGGCGGCGGCACGGGATTGCCGGTTCTTCTGGCGGGACTCAAAGAGGCGCGCCTTCGCGGTGATTCGGATTTTTCCATCACTGCCCTCGTCGCCGTTTCCGACAGCGGCGGATCGACAGGCCGCCTGCGCGACACTCTGGGAATTCCGGCGGTCGGCGATCTGCGCAAATGCCTGCTGGCGTTGAGCGAATCGCCCGCTGTTCTCAAGGCGGTATGCGAGCACAGGTTCGAAAATGTCGGTGAACTCACGGGCCACTCCGCGGGAAACCTGCTGTTGAGCGCGCTTTATCAGATGACCGGTGATTTCGATGGAATGGTGCGACTGGCACGGCACCTGTTGCAACTCAAGGATCTGGTTCTGCCGTGCACCAACTTCGCGGTGACGCTGTGCGCGGAATACTCCGATGGAAAGGTCGTGCGCAATGAGTCGGATATTCCGAAATATGGACGGCCGATCCAGCGCGTGTGGCTGGAGCCGGACCGTCCATCCCCCGCGGCCGGAGTGCTGGATGCGATTGCCGGAGCCGATGCCATTGTGTTCGGGCCCGGCAGCCTCTACACCAGCGTTATTCCAAATCTGCTGGTGTCCGACATCGCCGACGCGATTCACGCATCGGCGGCTTTAAAAATCTATGTCTGCAACCTGATGACTCAGGCTGGTGAGACCGAGCAGTACAGCGCCGCAGATCATCTCAAGACTCTTCAACGCTATCTGCCACAGGGAACCGTCGACGTCTGCATCGTGAATACACGTGCAGCCCATCCTCTTGTGGCGGAACGGTACGGCGTTACAGGTGCGCACATGGTGCGCGAGGCCATGGACGAAATACGGCGCCTCGGCGTTACGCCGGAGCCGCTGGATCTGCTTCAGGAAGATAAGGGAAAGATCAGGCATGACGGTTTGAAACTCGCGCAGCGCATTGTGGCGCTGGCGCATGGGCAAAGGGAATTGGAGGTTTTATGTGCGGAATCGTAGGGTATATCGGCTCGCGGGAAGTTTCCAACGTTCTGGTCGAGGGCCTGAAGCGTCTGGAATACCGGGGCTACGATTCGTGTGGGGTTGCGATCATGGATCAGGGGGCGCCAACGGTCATCCGGTCGGTTGGGCGCATTGCGTCGCTCGAAGACAAGTTGAGAAGTGAATCGGCCGGCGTCGCAGGACTGTTCGATCGCAACAACATGAGCTTCGGCATCGGGCACACCCGCTGGGCTACTCACGGTCGTCCAAGCGAAGCCAACGCGCATCCTCACCGGGACTGCACGGGCCGTTTCTTCGTCGTGCATAACGGAATCATCGAAAACTATATGGCGCTGAAGCAGCGGTTGATCGCCAGGGGCCACCAGTTCATTACCGCTACCGATACCGAAGTGATCCCGCATCTGATCGAAACCTATTTTGAAGGTAACTTCGAAAGTGCGGTACGACGCGCCCTTCGGGACGTGGAAGGAGTCTTCGGCATCGTTGCGATTTCGACGCTCGACGGCCGTCAGATCGTTGCCGCGCGCAAGGGGGCGCCACTTGTCCTGGGTCTTGGAAGTGGCGAAAACTTCATCGCCTCCGATGTTCCTGCGCTCCTCCCATACACGCGTGAAGTCGTCTTTTTGAAAGACAACGAAATGGCGTTGATCGGTTCCGACGGGATTCAGCTTAAGGATTTTGAGGGCCGCGAAACCAAAACCGAATCTGAAACGATCCGCTGGAGTGTCGACATGGCCGAAAAAGATGGCTATCCGCACTTCATGCTGAAGGAAATCCACGAGCAGCCACGAGCGGTGCGCGATACGTTGACGAGTCGTGTGGATGCCGAAGGGAACATCCGGCTGGGCGAAGAACTGGGAAATCCCGAGGCTCTGCGCACTGCGAAACAGATTCATATTGTCGCTTGCGGAACATCATTACATGCAGGCCTGGTCGGCAAGTTCCTGATCGAAAAACTGGCGCGCGTGCCGGTGAATGTCGAGTACGCCTCGGAGTTTCGCTATAGAGATCCCATCATCGGATCCGGCGACATCGTTCTTGGCATCACCCAATCGGGTGAGACTGCGGACACGCTGGCGGGAATGAAAGAAGCCAAGGAGCGCGGCGCTTTCCTGATGTCGATCTGCAATGTTGTTGGCAGTCAGGTATCGCGAATATCCGACGCGGTGATGTACACCCATGCCGGACCGGAAATCGGCGTGGCGTCGACCAAGGCATTCACCACGCAGCTTGTCGCGCTGTACATGCTGGCGCTCCAGCTGGCAAGCGATCGCGGGACGCTGACGCCGGATGAGATTCGCTGCCACGGCATGAATCTGCGAGCACTCCCGGAGCAGATTCAAAAGGTCCTGGACCTGACGGATATCTGCGCAACGCTGGCGGAACGTTACTCCAAAGCGCAGAGCTTCCTGTATCTCGGCCGCGGAGTGCAGTATCCGATCGCCATGGAAGGCGCTCTGAAGCTGAAAGAGATTTCCTACATTCACGCCGAAGGCTATACCGCGGGCGAGATGAAACATGGCCCCATCGCCCTCATCGACGATCAGATGCCGGTCGTCGTACTGGTTCCGCGAGATTCCGTTTACCGGAAAACGATGGGCAACATTGAGGAAGTCAAGGTCCGTGACGGGCACGTGATCGCGATCGCAACGGATGGGGATACCGAAATTGTCGAGAAGGCGGATCATGCGGTATTTATTCCGCCGGCCGACGAATTCATCAATCCGATTCTGACCACGATCCCCTTGCAGCTTCTCGCATACTACACCGCGCTGCAGCGTGGCTGCGATGTAGATAAACCGCGCAATCTGGCAAAAAGCGTGACGGTGGAATAACCAGAATGATCCTGACCCTGTTGTTCTGGCTCAGTTTTGCGGCAGTTGCCTATGTCTACATCGGCTATCCGGTGCTGCTGATGTTATCGCGCCGATTGCTTGGACGATCCGTTCGCAAGGCACGGATCGAGCCCACGGTGACGATCCTCATCGCGGCCCACAATGAGCGCAACCGCATCGAACGGCGGCTGCAAAACTGTTTCGAGCTGGATTATCCCAGACGAAAGCTGCAGATCATTGTGGCGACGGACGGACCGACGGACGGAACGGAGTTCGTCGTCTGGAAATATGCCGCCCGTGGCGTGGAACTGGCTCACTCAAAGGAGCACCTTGGCAAGCCGCACGCATTGAATGTCGGGATGCGACGGGCCAAAGGTGACATCGTTGTCTTTGCCGACTCCCGGCAGATGTTCGAGCGCGATGCCATTCGCAAGCTGGTCGCCAATTTCGCCGACTCGTCGGTGGGAGCAGTCAGCGGTGAACTGGTGCTGCTGGAGCAGGATGGGACGGAATCGAAGTCCGACGTCGGTCTGTACTGGAAATACGAAAAATGGATCCGTGCGATGGAAAGTGACGTTCATTCGCTGGTGGGCGCCACCGGTGCCATCTATGCGATACGGCGCGAGCTCTTTGAATCCATTCCGGAAGGCACAATTCTCGACGATGTTTACACGCCGATGCGAGTTGTCGCTTCCGGACATCGAGTGGTGTTCGAACCTGAAGCCCGCGCTTACGACGAAGTGTCCTGCTGTCCGCGCGCGGAGTTTGGCCGTAAGGTGCGGACGCTGATGGGCAACTATCAACTCATTCAGCAAATGCCCGGGCTGCTGCTTCCCTGGTCCAATCCGGTCATGTGGCAATTCGTTTCTCATAAGGTGGGCCGGCTGTTGGTGCCTCACCTGCTGATCACAATGCTGGTCAGCAATGTGTTTTTGTCTGGTGGTTTCTATTCCTGGATCCTGGCGGCTCAGCTGATGTGGTACGCCTTCGCAGCCATTGGTCACTCGGTTGCAAAACAGAACTTAAGCGTTCCCGTCTTGAGGACTGAGGAACAGCGGAGAGCGGCATGAAGCGCGCGTTTTCATTTCCGTATGCATTTGTCGTGATGAACTGGGCCGCTGTGGTTGGTCTTTATTACTTTGTCACTGGAAGGAAGGACGTTTGGCTCAGCAGCAGATTTGCACACTCGCACAACGAAACGAGGTAGAAGAGGCATCCGATTTTACGGTCGATGTCATCACGGACGTGGCGGAATTCCAGTCGCAGCGTGATGAATGGGATCGATTGGTGAGATCGTCTGGTGTCCGTCATCCGTTCATGACCCACGTATGGCTGAGTACCTGGTGGGAATGTTTTGGTCACGGCGCAGAGCTGCGCATTTTTATCGTCAAATCTGGAAGAGAATGGATTGGCGGAGCGCCGATGATGATTCGCCGAGGCACGATGTGCGGTATTCCGGTGCGCCGGCTGGAGACACTCTATAACCCGCATACCCCCCGATACGAGTTCCCGATCATTCGCCGTCATGAAGAAGTGTGCAAGGCATTGTGGCAGGCATTTCACGAAGACAATTCGCATTGGGACGTGGCCGTGTTCCAGCAGTTTCCTTCGACATCTCCGACGATCGCCGCGTTCACCAGGATGGCACAGGAGAAGCGCCGACGAACGGGGAAGTGGGTAGGACCGCCTTCTCCGTATATCGAATTGGATTGTGAATATGACGACCTGCTGAATCGCTTGAAGACGAAGGAACGCTATAACCTCCGCCGCCGCTACACCAAGCTTGCGGAACAGGGCGAAATCGAGATGGAAGTCATCAAAACCCGGCCCGAAGTGGCAGAAGCGATGACCGATGGCTTCCGGATTGAGGCGGCTGCGTGGAAGGGAAGCGCCGGCACCGCCATGATTTCCGACAAGCGGGTTGAGGAGTTCTATTCGAAACTCGCCGAGCGTGCGGCCGATGCCGGTTGGCTGAAGCTGACCTTCCTGAAGGTTGGCGGCAGGCGGATCGCGTTTCACCTGCTACTCGAACACAACGGCATCGTCTATGGCATGAAGATGGGTTACGACCCTCAATTTCATTCCTGCGCACCGGGCCATACGCTTCTGACATTGATTCTGAAAGACGCCTGTGATGAGCGCCGCACCGAGTTCGATTTTCTCGGAACGAATGATGCGTGGAAGCTCGTCTGGACGAAAGAAACACGCACGCATCCGTGGCTGTTTGTGTTCAGCAATCGTCCGTTCGGACGTCTGGCACATCTGGCGAAGTTCCAGCTCTTGCCGTTTATTCGCAGCAAGCCGAAATTAAGCACACTCGCCGACATGGTCGTGGAGTATTGCAGGTAGAAATGTTGAATATCGAACGTATCGACAGTCTCGATCGCTTTCTTTCATTGCAGCCGGAATGGAATTCGCTGCTCGATCGCAGCGAAGCGAAATGTGTTTTTCTGACGCACGAATGGCTTTCCACCTGGTGGAAGCATCTGGCGGAAGGGCGGAAACTGCACATCGTTACCGTTCGCGATGAGAACCGGCTGATCGGGATTCTGCCCACGGCCTTGCGATCCGTGCAACTGGCGCGGATGATGCCCAGGATGCTGGAGTTTCTGGGATCCGGCGTCATTGGCTCGGACTATCTGGACCTGATCGTAGATCCCGATCGCGAAAGCGAAGTGCTTGACGCAGTCGCCCATCAATTGATTGCGCGGGGAACCGTTCTGCAATTCGGCCAGTTGAGGCGAGGCCACTCCGTGGCCGAGCGCCTGGCGGCGAAGCTGGGACGTCGCAACTGGTCGGCGTCAGGAATGAAAATCAACGTATGCCCCTACATTTCGCTGAAGGGGCACACCTGGCAGACCTATCTGGCGACTCTCGGTTCCAGCCAGCGCTACAACTTTCAGCGGCGTTTACGCAATCTCGAGAAAGTCGAAGGGTTCCGTTTCGAGACAAAAACCTCTCTCGACACCTTGATCGATCTGCACAGGAAGCGATGGCAGGACCGTCCGGGCATGTCGGAAGCGTTTCAGAACGACGAGATCGTGGCGTTCCATCGTGAGTTTGAAGCCCTGGCTTCAAGGAACGGCTGGGCGCGGATGCTGTCGATCTGGATCAAGGATCAGCCTGCCGCGGGAATTTATGGCCTGCGCTATGGCGACACGTTTTACTTTTATCAGTCCGGGTTCGATGCCGCGTTTTCCAGGCAGAGCGTGGGCCTGGTCATGATGGGCATGGCGATCCGCAGTGCGATTGAAGAAGGCGCCACAGAGTACGATTTGCTTCATGGCGATGAGGAGTACAAGTTCCACTGGACGCAGGAGACAAGGGAACTTGGACGGCTAGAGCTTTATCCCCCGCATGCACGGGGAGTGTTGTACAAGCGGTGTGCTGATCTGAATCGTGCGGCAAGGAAAGTAGCCCGCCAGGTTTTGAGCCGCGCTTAAAAGGGCCAGAGGCCCGAAATCCTGTAGCCGCGGCCGTAAGGCCGGGGTTGGGGGCGCAGTCATGACGAGGCCCGGAGGGCCGGAAGCCTCGCCAACCCTGAGCTTTCGCCCCTCTGGAGCTGATGTCATTCCGTTCGACAACCCAGCGCTCACGCGCTGGGCTACACTCTTCCGGGCCCACGGCCCTCTTCGCCGCTCGCGGCTACAGAGAACTCCAATTCCACTCCATCCGCAAATATGAGAACTGCAACGGACTGCCTTTACTTCAACTTGCGCGAAAAACGCTGAATCCGCCTGCCGGACGGATGGCACTGGGGATGCTTGTAGGTGCGTGATGTTTCGTTCGATCGCTAAAACCTGCGTCGCTGGCGCTTATACATGGTCCGGAGCCCGGCGATGGATCTCGACGGTAGACAGATCCGAGATGCCCTTTATCGCGGGCTATCACCGTGTGGTCCGGGATTTCGATAGATCTGCGCGGCACACCATTCCCTCCATGCTGATCAGCGCGGCCACCTTCGAAAAGCAGGTGGATTGGCTGGCGCGGAATTACACCATTGTGTCGCTGGATGAACTCGGTGGGCATCTTCAAAAACAAAAAAGATTCAGCAGACCAGCGGCTGCGATCACTTTCGACGACGGTTACGCCGATGTCTATCACAACGCTTTTCCAATCCTGAAGCGCAAAGGTATCCCGGCCACAGTCTTTGTAGTGACAGGCCTCGTGGGTGCCGGCCAGCCGCAGATGCACGACCGATTGTTCATGTGCCTCTCGCAACAAAACGCCGATTCCTTTGCCCAAATGACAACGATGCTCACAACTGCGCCGCAGTCGCAAGTAGCGGCGATCGTTGAACAGTTCGAGCGTGAGCACCAACACGACAATGAAGTCATTGCCGAACTCGTCTCACTGTCATGGGACATGATCGAAGAAATGCATCGTGAGGGAATCACGATCGGGTCGCACACGAAGTCGCATGTGCTCCTGACCAGCGAGTCAATCGAGCATGCAACGCGTCAACTGGTCGAATCGAAGCAAACCCTGGAGCAGCGTCTGCAAACCCGCATCGATCACTTTGCATATCCGGATGGCCGCTTCAATCCCGCGGTCGTGGAAGCCGTCAAGAAAGCGGGATACCGCTTCGCTTATACGATCTGTGGACAACGAGACAACACTCACCCCCTGTTAACGATTCCCAGAAAAGTTCTCTGGGAGCGCGCGTCGATGAATGCTTTCGGATGGTTTTCGCCGTCCGTGATGGCATGTCATGCCGATGCGGTTTTTGAACGCAATACAGTTTGTGAACACGATCACGGAGTTCGCCGAGCATCATGAGTAAATCGATTGCGACAACACCACAACGTTTCCGCTTTGGCAGCGTTGAAGAGCCCTTAACCACTACGACAGCGGCGGTACAGGCGGAATCGTCCAGTATCGCGATGAAGCTGCTGGTGGTTTTCATCCTTCTGATGTATTCCAGCCTGGGCGTGCTGGTTCCGGCAACGGAGGCTGTTCGTCCGGCGATGCTTGTGGCTCTCGGAGCCGTCCTGTTCACGTTGATCGAGAAATCCCAGACCCGTTCCGGATTCCGGGTGGCCTGGCCAGAGGGTGCGATGCTGATCACTCTCCTGGCCGTTTGTATGGTTTCCACGTTCGGTGCCATTTACCTGCGTCTGGCCGCGGAGACCACGCTGAACCTGGCGAAGGTCGTTCTGATCTACGTCGTCATTGAAAACGTCGTCACCACGAAGGGCCGTCTGCGAACAATCATGTTGACGATGATCATCGGCGGCTTGATTCCCGCCTTTGGAACGATCCGCAATTTCCTTACGGGACATCTGGTCGAAGGACGCGCCGGTTTCGTCGGCAATTTCGCCAATCCGAATGAAGACGCCTACGGAATGATTATTCTGGTGCCGCTGGCGCTCGTGATTGGAATACGGTCCGGCTGGTTCACTCGAATCTTTCTTGCAGGCGCCTGCTGCGTTTATCTGCTCGGGACTTACGTCACCTTCTCTCGTGGCGGTCTGCTGGGGCTCGTGGCAGTTCTCGGCCTGTTCGGCTGGAAGCAAAAGTCGTTCGTGGTGAAAGCCATCATGATCGCGATGCTGGCAGGAGGCTTACTGGTCGTCAGTATGTACTGGTCCCGCAAAGACGACTTTTCCAACATCTCCGGCGATACGACGGTCAATCAACGCATTGGAACCATCAAGGCCGGATTCCAGATGTTCAGCGATAAACCCCTGTTTGGTGTCGGGCCCGGCTGTTCGGTTGTGGCTTATCCGCTTTATGTCCCCAAGCAGGCGCATTGCGGATGTCAGGACCAGCTCGTTGTGCACAACGCGTACGTGCAGATGCTTGGCGAAACAGGATTGCTTGGTTTTATTCCGTTCATGATTCTGATTGGCGCTTCAATTTTTCACGCCTGGAGAGTCCAGCGGACTGAAGACCCGGATCTTCGCATGTATGCGATGGGCCTTGAACTGGCGATCTGGGGATTCGTCGTTTGCGGGCTGTCCGGCGGCTTTTCGTGGAGTTGGTTTTTGTACATCCTGGCCGGCCTGGTCAGTGCTTCGAGGCAAATGACAAGTGCCCAGTAACAATACCTTTCGACCGGTTTTACAACTCATGTCGGGCAGAGCGGCGGCATTCGCGGTAACGTTTTTCATTCCGGTAGTTCTGTCGCGAATCTTTCCTCCTGCCGAATTCGGTACCTACAAACAGATCTTTTTGATCGTTTATTCGTTCTACGGAATCGGCCAGATCGGAATGGCCGAGTGCCTCTACTATTTCCTGCCGACGCATCCGGAACATGCCGGAAGATTCGTCGCCAACTCGGTGGCGATGCTGACGCTGACCGGGCTGGGCTGCCTCATTGTGCTGTCGTTCGGCGGCCACTTGATTCCGGTAAGTAATCCCGGAATCCAACCTTACCTCTGGATAGCCGGCGCTTATCTTTTATTGATGCTGGCGTCCTGCGCGCTCGAGATTGTGATGGTGGCGCGCAAACATTTCCGGCTTGCGACGCTGACTTATGCGGGGTCGGACCTGGCAAGAGGCGTGTTGCTGATTGCATTCGGACTGGTGACGCACAGTCTGATGTGGCTTCTGATCGCTGGCCTGATCTTCAACGCTCTGCGGATCGTTGCCTTTCTGGCGTATCTGAGGTCTGAATTCGGTTCCGAGTTGCGGCTGGATATGACGCGGCTGAAACAGCAGTTTGTCTACACCGTGCCGTTTGCTCTCGCGGTCGTCATCGATGTGATTCAGCAGAACTACCATCAATACGCAGTCGGCTGGTATTTCGACGTCACGACCTTTGCAATTTACTCCGTCGGCTGTCTGCAAATCCCGCTGGCGGACTTTCTCGCCTCGCCCGCATCGAACGTGATGATGGTCCGTATGGGTGAGGAAATTCGCGACGACCGCAAAGCCCATGCGGTTCCGATCTGGCATGACACCAGTCGCAAACTCGCACTCGTCTTCATTCCGATGGCGGCGTTGCTGGTCGTCAATGCGCGGCACATCATTACGATCCTCTTTACCGAGCGATACGCCGCAAGCATCCCGATTTTCATGCTGTGGTCGCTGACCGTGTTGTTCTCGATTTTTCAAACCGACGGTGTTTTACGAGTACTGGCGCAAACGCGCTTCCTGGTGGTGATGAATCTCACACGACTGGCCACGATCATTGCCATGATGACCTGGGCAATCCACCACTTCGGACTCATTGGCCCGGTCATCGTCACGCTGGCCGGAATGCTTGTGGCGCGAATGGTGGCACTTGCACGCATCAAGTCCTTGTTTGAATTGCCGTTGACGAAGCTGATGCCCTGGACGAGCCTGGCAGGAATCGGTTTGGCGTCCATGCTGGCAGCTATACCGTCTGCCCTGATCAATTACTGGTTAAAGCTGCCTTCGCTGATCGTTCTGCCCATTTCGGGAATGGTCTATCTGGCCGTTTATTCAACTTTGCTGCTGGTGTGCGGTCTTCTGAGCGAAAGCGAGAAGCGTGTTATCAGCAATGCTTTGGCACGCAGGGTACGCGTAGCCTGAGGAGTGGCGTATGTGTGGAATTGCAGGAATCATGAGCCTCTCCGACAAGCCGGTCCGGCTGGAAGAGGTGCGCTCGATGTGCGACGCGATGGTTCATCGCGGGCCGGACGACGAAGGCTTTCATATCTCGCCTGGCGTCGGAATCGGCATGCGCCGGCTGAGCATCATCGATCTCGAGGGCGGTCATCAGCCCGTTCAGAACGAGGACGGAACGATCTGGATTGTTTTTAACGGCGAGATCTACAACTTTCAGGGGCTGCGCAAGAGCCTTGAGAACCAGGGTCACCGATTTCGAACAGATAGTGATACGGAAGTCATTGTTCACCTCTACGAACAATACGGCGAAAACTGCGTCGAAAAACTGCGCGGCATGTTCGCCTTTGCGATCTGGGATCAAAAGCGCCGCAAGCTTTTGATTGCTCGCGACAGGCTCGGCAAGAAGCCGCTGTTTTACACCGTCGCGGGGGGCCGGCTCATTTTCGGCTCGGAATTGAAAGTCGTTCTGCAGATGCCCGAAGTTGAACGTGAGATCAGCTGGCCCGCAGTAAGCCATTACCTCGCGAGCATGTGTACGCCCCTGGATGAAAGCATTATTGAAGGCGTTCACAAGCTGCAGCCGGGCCATCTTCTGGTGGCAACACCATGGCGGGGGGTGGAGGTCAAACAGTATTGGGATCTGCACTTCGATCCCGACTATACGAAGAGCGAGGGTTACTTCACGGAACGGCTGCGCGATTTGTTGGAAGAATCCGTCCGGCTGCGCATGATCAGCGACGTTCCGCTTGGCGCCTTTCTCAGTGGCGGGGTGGACTCCAGTGCCGTGGTTGCGACGATGTCGCGGCTCAGTTCGCGTCCCGTGAAAACCTTCTCGATCGGTTTCGAGGAGAAAGAATACAACGAGCTGGATTATGCGCGCGAAGTCGCGCAGCGGTTTGGCACGGATCATCATGAACTCGTCATCGAGCCGAACGTTCTCGGGCTGATTGACGACCTGGCCTGGTATCTCGATGAACCCTTCGGTGACTCGTCCGCCATTCCAACCTACATGGTTTCCAAACTCGCGTCGGAACACGTCACTGTCGTGTTGTCGGGCGACGGTGGTGACGAGTTGTTTGCGGGCTACGACCGTTACGTAAAAGAACGCAAGGAACGTCGCCTCGGTCTGATTCCAAAGCCGGCGCGCAAACTGGCAGCGATGATCGGGCGGCAAATGCCCGAAGGAGCCAAAGGACGGAATTTCCTGAAGCATCTTGGCTATGACGGCATGGATCGCTACCTGGACGCCAACACCCTGTTCAAGTCCGACGAGAAGGCAAACCTGCTCCAGGAAGCTGTGTGGTCCCGTGTTCAGGCGACCGATCCTGCTGAGAGCCGCCGGTCGTTCATGCGCAAGGAGCACGGCCATTGGCTTTCGTCGCTGCAATACGTCGACACCAAGATGTATCTGGCGAATGACATTCTGACCAAAGTCGACCGCATGAGCATGGCCCATTCGATCGAAGCACGTGTGCCATTGCTCGATCACAAACTTGTGGAGTTTGCGGCGACCATTCCGCCGGAGCTCAAGCTTCGCGGAAACACGACCAAGTACATTTTCAAGAAAGCGATGGAAGGCATCCTGCCGATGGAAACCCTGTATCGGCCGAAGCGAGGATTTGCCGTACCGCTTAGCCGCTGGTTCCGCGGCCAACTGAGCAGCTTCAGCCGTGACTTGCTTCTGGATTCCACGAGCCGGCAGCGCGGCATCTTCAATCCGAAATACATTGAACGGCTGCTCACCATGAATGAGAACGGCCGAGAAATGGATTTGCAGTTGTGGTCGTTGATCACTTTCGAACTCTGGTGCCGCCGCTTCATGGATCGACGGGCCCGTGAACGCTCATGGCGTGTTTCGGGCATGTGAGGCGTGGTAGTGAACCTCGAAAAGATCCGAGTTGCGAAATTTCTGAATGTCTTTGCGATAGGCGGTACGGAGCGGCAGTTCGTCAACATCGTGAAGCGGCTCGACGCTTCACGCTTCGACCTGCACGTGATCTGCTTCCGAAAATGGGGGGCATTCCTTCCCGAGGTTGAAGCGTCCGGCTGGCCGGTGCGCGCCTTCAAGGTGCAAGGGATGTTTAACCACCGTACATTGCGATCGCAGTTGGAGTTTGCCAGGTACCTGAGGCAGCACCGCATTCAGGTCCTGCATACATATGGCTGGTATGCGAATGTTTTCGGAATTCCTGCTGCGAAGTTTGCGGGCGTTCCGGTAACGATCGCGTCGATTCGCGATACGGGCGCTCACCTCACTCCCCGTCAGCTTCAGGTGCAACGCGCGGTTTGCCGGTTGGCGACGTCGGTGCTGGCGAATTCAGACGCGGTTCGTTCGTGGTTGATTAAGAGCGGTTTCCGCCGCCACAACATTGAAGTGATCCGCAATGGGATCGTTCAGCCGGAAGGTACTTCGCTGCTCAAGTCTTCGAACATCCGCCGTGAGTTCGGTATTCCCGCAGATGCGCCGCTTGTCGGCATGGTGTGCCGTTTGAATGCGGTCAAAGCCGTCGATCAGTTTTTGGATGCAGCCGCCCTCGTTAGTCGCGACCATCCTTCGGCACGATTCCTCATCGTCGGAGACGGGGAACTGCGACAGCAGCTCGAAGGACACGCCGCTCGTCTGGGAATTGCCGACCGCGTCGTGTTTACAGGATTTCGCATGGATACCGCCCAGATCCTGCCGCAGCTAACGATATCGGTTTTGTCCTCACTGACCGAGGGCTTGTCGAACACGCTCCTCGAATCGATGGCGGCAGGTGTTCCTGCGATCGCAACGCGGGTGGGTGGAAACGCGGAGATTGTTGCCGACGGTGAAACGGGGATCATGGTCCCTCCCCACAACCCGCCGGCTCTGAAAGAGGCAATATGTCGACTGCTATCGAATCCGGCCCTCGCGCGGCAGATGGGGGAATCCGGAAGAGAGCGGATTCGCAAACACTTTTCGGTCGAGAGTGCAGTTCGCAGCACCGAGCTCCTGTACACGCAGTTGCTCGGAGCGCGAGCAGCGGCCTGAAAGTCCTTTTCGTTGGTCCGTATCCTCCGCCGTATGGCGGAATCTCCGTACACGTCTGGACCGCCTGTGGGCTATTGCGTGAAGCCGGCGCCACGTGCCGGGTCTTGAACGTCGATCCTCGTGCTCCGCGAAGTGATGAGTACATCCGCGTCGGTGGAGGAGCGGGGCTGGGGGTACGGCTAGGGCAACATTCTTTGGATGGCTGGACGGTCCATGTTCACACCAACGGACACAATCCAAAAAGCTGGGCGATCGCGCTTGCCGGAGGTATGGCGGCACAGAACGGTGGTGGTGGCCTGCTCACGATTCACTCCGGAATGGCACCGCAGTACCTGAGCGATTGCTCTTCCGTCATGCGCGGCGTGGTTCGCCTGGCCTGTGAACAATTTAATCGCATCGTTTGTGTAAACGAGGAAATCGCCACCAGTATTTCGCGTCTGGGAATTATCGATAGCCGGCTGGAAGTACTGCCGGCGTATCTACCGTTGCCGAAACCAAAGGCTGCCGTTCCTGCAGACGTAGAGCAATGGCTTTCCCGACACACTCCGATCCTTTCGACCGCCCTGTTTTTCAGACCGGAATATGGCTTCGATCTTCTGGTGCGTGCCCTGGCGGAATTGTCGCCCGAGTACCCGGATCTTGGTTGTCTGGTTATGGGCGATGGTGACGATCGCGTGGCTGCTGAAATGCTTGTCGAACGGGCGGGGCTGAACCGAGTGATGTGTTTTGCGGGGAATGTGGATCACGAATTATGCCGGACACTGATGTCTCGCTCGAACGCGTTCGTTCGTCCGACGCTGCGGGATGGCGATTCAATCTCCGTTCGCGAAGCGATCTCACTGGGAGTCCCGGTAGTCGCAAGTAATGTGGGCACCCGGCCTTCCGAAACAGTTCTGTTTGAAGTGGGAAGTGTGCGGGAGTTGGTCGCACAGATCCGACAAGTGTTGAACGGTGAATTTCAGACAAAGGCAATTCAATCGGGCACAGATACTGTTGAACGGCTTCTGAACCTTTATGACCTCTAAAGAGAAGCCGCGGAGCGGCGAAATTCCCGTAGTTGATGACAAGCCACGGAGCGGCGAAATTCCCATAGTTGATGACAAGCCGCGGAGCGGCGAAATTTCTGTAGCCCCGGGCGTAAGCCCGGGGTTGGCCATGGCAAAGCAGTCGAGCCCCGGAGGGGCGGCATATTCTTCGCATGGCTGTCGCCCCTCCGGGGCTCATAACGGGTTAGCCCTTCGGAACCCCGGGCTTACGCCCGGGGCTACAGTCTTTCGGGCCTACGGCCCTAAGGCAAACGATGAGTAATCGAATTGTTTCCAAACTAAACCGGCTGCGCGCCATGTCCATGGATGAGATTTCGTACCGCGTCCGGGATATCTGCCGCATTCAGGCCGATCGGGCGAAAGTGCTGTTTCGCGTGCGTTCCGCGTTTGAAGCCGAATTCACGGAGCTGGCGAATAACTACGGCGGGTCTGTCAAACGATATCTCGAAACGGTGCCGGCACAGCGGTTTTACGGTTCCATCCGTCCGGACCGTCGCGATTCCACGAAAGATCTCGTAACGACGACGATGCCGCAGATTGTCGATCAAGCCATAACGGAAGGCGATCGGCTGCTGGCGCATCGCGTCAATCTGATGTCCTGGCGCGGTGTGGTTCTCGGCAAGGAGATCGACTGGAATCGCGATCCCATATCCGGAGTCCAATGGCCTCGCAGGTTCTGGGCAGATTACGATCTGCTGCACCAAACACCCGCCGACGCAAAGTTGATCCAGGAACTGAATCGGCAGCAGCATCTTCCGCGTCTGGCCAAGGCTTACTTCCTGACGGGTGATGAACGCTACGCTATTGAAGCAGTCCGGCAGATGGAATCCTGGATTGAGCAGAATCCAGTCTGGCAAAGCGTGAACTGGCAGTCCAGCCTGGAAATTGCGATCCGTTCGCTGAGCTGGATCTGGAGCATCTTCCTGCTTCTGCCTTCTAAGGCTTTTGATGAAGACGCGGCACGGCGCATCTGCAAATCCCTGCTGATCCAAATCGATCAGATTTACCGATATCCATCCATTTTCAGCAGTCCCAACACGCATCTGATCGGCGAAGCGGCCGCGATGTTTATCGGTGGATTGTTGTTCGGCGGTTTTCGCCGCGCAGCCTCCTGGCGCGACAAAGGCGCGGCGATTCTGGTAACGGAGATGGAGCGCCAGGTTCATCGCGATGGTGTCTATTTCGAACTGTCGACCTACTACCACTGCTATGCGTCCGACTTCTTCATGCAGGCGATGGTGCTGGCTCGTATGAATCGAATGGTGTGGCCGGATTGGACGTGGTCGCGTCTGGGACACATGCTCGAGTTCGTTATGAACATGTCACAAGCCGACGGCCAGATCCCCCTCGTTGGCGATGACGATGGTGGTCGAGCTCTCGCACTCGGCTCGGAAAACTACAAAAAGTATCGTGACGGTCTGTGTGCCGGCGCCGTTCTGTTCGGCCGTTCGGACTTCAAATACGCGGCGGGTGATTTTGCCGAAGAAACACTTTGGCTGCTTGGGACGGACGCGTTGCCGATCTTCTCGTCCATTCAAAGCCAGCGGCCTGCGCATGCCCGTCACTTTTATGAACACGCGGGCTATCTGACGCAGCGTTCGGACTGCGAGCAGGGTAGTCAGCTGATTTTTGATTGCGGTGGCCATGGCTCGGAGAGTGGCGGCCATGCCCATGCGGATGCGTTATCGATTTCGGTATCTGCCGGCGGCACCCCGCTTCTGGTAGATCCCGGAACGGCGGTCTACAACTGTGCGCCGGAGTGGCGCCAGTTTTTCAGATCGACGGCTGCGCACAATACCGTTGTTGTTGACGGTCTGGATCAGTCGCAGCAGGACGACACTTTTAAGTGGAAATCGATCGCTAAGACCCGGGTGAACCGTCAATTCACCATCGCCGGCGTCGAGTACATCGATGCCGAGCACGACGGATATTCCAGGCTGAAGCAACCGGTCACACACCGCCGCAAGGTCCTGTTCACGCGTCCCAACTATTGGATCGTGATGGATGAATTGCGAGGCCGAGGCGAGCATACCTTCGATTTTCATTATCACTTCGCCGCGGGTGCGAAGTTGTTCGTTGTTGGCGACGAGCAAAAAGGTGAGATCGATGTCCGCGCCAAGGTTGAACAGACGGGACTCCAAATGTCTGTTTTTGCCGCGGCGAACATACGCGCAGAAGTTCTCTGTGGACAGTACTCGCCGATCCAGGGCTGGACTTCCGGACTGTACGGTGAGCGCAGACCCGCGCCGGTATTCAAAGCCAGCATGAAGGCGTTTGCTCCGCTGTCCGTGCTGACGTTTGTTGTTCCTGGAGTCGGGAATGGACTGCGCACTCGACGGTTGGATGTTCCGGCCGGATCGGTTGCCGCTGCCATTCAGGATGGCGCGTTCGAGGATGTCTGCGTCATGAGTCTGGATCCTGCCGCCACGGTCCGTTTGACGGATTTCAACATGTGCGGCGAGTTCTTCTGGATTCGAACGGAAAACGGTTTACTTCGCCAGGTACTCGCCGTCAATGCGACCGAATTTGTCTATGCCGGCGAAATGATTATTCGTGAATCGAAACCTCTGCCACATGCGGTGGCCCATCTCTGGGACAACGGCCTGGTTATCGAGCGCGGAGAAGAGGAGGGAAAAGTTTATGTGCGGGATCTCCGGGATCGTCAACTTCAACGCCGAGCCGGTTAATCGTCGCGTTCTCGAACGCATGACCACGGTGATGTCTCATCGTGGACCGGATGATAGTGGCTTCTACATCAATGGCAATGCCGGACTTGGGCATCGCCGTTTAAGCATCATCGATCTCAGCGGTGGCGGCCAGCCCATATTCAACGAAGACAAAAGTATCGCGATCGTATTCAACGGTGAGATCTACAACTACCAGGAACTGACCCGGAATCTGCTCGCGCAGGGGCATCGATTTCAGACGCGGTCGGATACGGAAACGATCGTCCACTCTTACGAAGAGAAGGGCGATGACTGTGTTCGCGACTTCCGGGGAATGTTCGCGTTTGCAATCTGGGACAGCGCGCATCGCAGGCTCCTGCTGGCCCGCGATCGAATGGGCATCAAGCCCGTTTACTACTATGCCGGCAAGGATTTCTTTGCGTTCGCGTCCGAGATCAAATCTCTTCTGGAGCATCCGGGCGTCCCGAAGGAAATCGATATCCATGCGCTCGACATGTATATGGCGCTTCGCTACATTCCGGGCCCGCGCACGATCTTTCGGAATATTTTCAAACTGCAACCGGGACACATCATGTCGGTGGACGAGAACGGCGTCCACTCCCGGAAGTACTGGGACCTGGACTACACGACCAACAGCCTGTCTGACGCTGAATGTCTCGAACGGCTGGAATACCTGCTGGAAGAAAGCGTCCGGCTGCGTTTGATCGCCGAGGTTCCGGTTGGCGTGTTTCTCAGCGGCGGTATCGATTCCACGACGACGCTGGCGCTGATGTCGCGCATTACGAATCGCAAGCAGATCAAGACGTTCAGCGTAGGTTATGACGTGTCCGGGGTATCCCAGAAGGAGTCTGAAGATTCCAACGAACTGCGGTGGGCGCGCGAAGCGGCGACGTTCTTCAACGCCGAACACCATGAATTCATCGTCAACGCCAGTCAGTTCCGCGACACGATTGCATTAATGGCCCGTCATCTTGATGAGCCAATGGCCGATCCCAGTTGCATCCCGCTGTATTTCATCTCGAAGCTGGCTCGTGAGCACATCACGGTGGTTCTGTCCGGCGAAGGTGCGGATGAAACGATGGGAGGTTACGGGCTCTATCAACGCATTCTGCAGTTGGAGAAAATGCGTAAGCGGATGGGACCGATCAGCAACCTGGCGTTGATGGGAACGCGATTACCTTTTGGCGAACGGGTAAACGGATACATCAATCGCTTCGTCAAACCACTCGAATCGCATTATCGCGGTGTGGTGAAGGGCATCGGTGCCGAGACAAGACTGGCTCTGACCGGTCATGACAGGTTTGAGAAGTCGGAACAACGGCTGGATGAAGTGTTTCGACCGTACTTCAAACACACCGAACACACAACGGACCTGAATCGCATGCTGCACTCCGACGTCAAGGTGTGGCTGCCCGAGAACCTGCTGATGAAGGCCGACAAGATTACGATGGCCACTTCTATCGAATTGAGGGTTCCTTTCCTGGATCACAAGCTGGTCGAGTTTCTCGCAAGTTGCAGGGATTCCTTGAAGATCCGTGACGGAAAAGGAAAGTGGATGTTGCGACGCGTCATGGGAACCCAATTACCACCTGCGATTCTCAATCGACCGAAGAAGGGTTTTCCTTCGCCTACAGCATCCTGGCTGCGCTTTGAGCTGAGGGATTTTACCCGCGACACACTTATGGCGAGCAATTCCGGGTGCACCTCGTTTTTCGATCCGAAAGCCGTTTCCGCCGTAATTGAGAAGCACGAACAAGGCAAGTTCTCAGGTTATCAAGAGGTTTGGTCGCTGCTGGTGTTCGAGCAGTGGTATCGCGAATTCATGACGTCCACGGAGTGCAAGGTGGATCTTCACTTGCATGCCAATTACGGCGATCGCGATCAAGTGATCGCATGACAGTCAGTGGCAATTAATGAAAATTGGAAGTTTGGGAAATTTGGGGACGGACACCTAATTCACGCGATTGTGTGATCGACCTGACACCACCCTTGAATTAGGTGTCCGTCCCCAAATTTCCCAAATTTTCACTAATTGGCACCGACTTGAGAACGGTTTTCCACAGGAGGTTTGGACAGATGAGCATTTTCGAAACGATTGGTATGGCATGGGTGATCTTCACGTCGGCGCTCGCTTCCGTTGCGATTCTTTATCTCGCATTCGTCGGCTTGAAGACGGTGCTTTCCAACAGAACGGAGCAGTCGGACGCGGAAACTGTGACGGTACCGGTCGAAGTCAAGGAGATGTTCAAGGTTGCTCGCTGACTGAGATGAAAGGAGTTCTACACGTTCACAGCGTGTTTTCTGATGGCGAGGAGCGCCTCGATCGGCTGGTGGATATATTCCGGCGGGCCGGGATGGACTTTGTGGCGGTCAGCGATCATGCGGAAGTGTTCGATGACGACCGCATGCGGCAATACGTTGCGCTTTGCGACGCGCTCACCACGGCGGATTTCACGGTAATTCCCGGTCTCGAGTTCGCTCTTCACGGAGGAGACATTCATATCCTCGGATATGGCGTGACCCAACGTGTTCGAGCCAAAGACATGGAGTCTCTCGTCGACGGCATACATCAAGCCGGCGGAATTGCCGTTCTGGCGCATCCGCCATCCGGAAGCGCGAACATGATCGGTCCGATCAAGGCGAAGCTCGACGGCATTGAAGTCTGGAACAACCGTTACGATGGTGTTCACGTTCCTCGATCCGACTCGTTTCAGTTGCTGCGGCGAATACGCACGGTGAACGTCAGGGCATCTGCTTTTGGCGGCGTTGATCTTCACAAAGTGAATCAGGCCCATCGCCCGGTCTATGTCGAGGTCGATGCGCCGAATCGCAGCCGAGCCGCGATTCTCGAAGCTCTGAAGGGTGGTTTGTTTGCCGTTCGGGGCGCCAATCTTACGATACCTGCGACAGGCCAGCTGACGTTCATTCAGGAACTATCCATCGCAGTCAAACAATCTCTGTGCCGGCCATGGGTGGGGTAATTGCGACATATGTATCGATGGCTTATGCTCGCCGTGTCTGCAGTGCCCTTTGTTGTGGCTTCCATGCAAAGTCCTTCACCCTCATTCTCTTACTGGACGACACACGCGCTGGATAAAGTCCGACCGTTTGATTCTCCTCCTTCAAGCCGGGAAAACCCGGTAAGCGTTTACGCGGCGCGAAATGAATTCGAACCGTTTCAGGTTGTGCTGCGAGCGGAAGGTCAGCCAGTCGATGACATCGATGTTGAAATTAGCGATCTGCACGGCCCGCAGAATTCCCTGATCTCCAGCCAGAATGCGACCATCTATTTCGAACACATGATGGATATCCGGCGGCCGTCCACTCTGGCTTCCCAGACTGGCGAATGGCCGGATGCGCTCATCCCCAGAGTCGACCGCTATTTTTCCGAACGCCGTAATGCGTTTCCGTTTTCCATTAACCCTGGAAAGAACCAGCCGATCTGGATCGAGCTGTATGTGCCGCAGCTTGCGCGCCCGGGAAAGTACCATGGCGAGGTTCATGTCAACGTTCATGAGAGTCGTCGATTCACTATTCCGGTCGATCTGGAAGTGTGGAACTTCACTCTGCCATCGACCTCCAGCTTGCCGAATACGTTCGGCTTTGGCGGCGTCGCCGCGTTGCATCAGCATTACGGAAAGTACCTTGGCGACGAGGATCTGCTCCGGCTGACGATGACGTACCAGAAAGCGGCGCTGATGCATCGCATCAGCCTGCACGGCGGAACTCAGTCGCCTCCGCGCTTCTCGCGGCATGGCGATGAGGTGGCTATCGACTGGAGTACGTATGACCCGGAAGTGGAGCCACTGCTGGACGGAACTCTGATTCGGGCGGAAGAACCGCTGCATGGAGCGAAAGCCACAACTGTCGATCTTCGTACCAGTCCCGAAGCAGACAACGATCGACTCAAGATTCAGTACTGGCGCGCGTTTGCCAAACACTTTCGCGAAAAAGGCTGGATCGACCGCCTCTTCAATTACCTGCAGGACGAACCTGAGCCTGCCGACGCCGGCGAGCTGGTTCAGAAATCCGAACTGGTTCACCGCGCGGATCCGCAAATCCGGAATCTGGTTACAACGTACCTTGATCCGGTGTGGGGAAAATCCATCGATATCTGGGCCCCTCTGATCAATTGTTTTGAGAACCGGCTTTCCAGCACAGTGGGATCCGAAGCTTGGAATTCACGTGACTTGAAGTCGCGGC